>Ga0187857_10001970_pt1 | contig 19372 bp, 16 predicted proteins | sample June2016WEW_8_10_FD_132984 | JGI IMG/M metagenome (GOLD analysis project Ga0187857, IMG submission 132984) | Peatland microbial communities from SPRUCE experiment site at the Marcell Experimental Forest, Minnesota, USA - June2016WEW_8_100 | ecosystem: Environmental > Terrestrial > Soil >... | reverse complement strand
CGGGACGGCCCATCCAGCCGATAAAAGCGGAACCGGTAGGCCAAACTCCGCGCGCCCTTCTTCTCGACCAGGAGGTGGATGAGCACCTCGTCTTCGAACCGGAGCGGGGCCAGGTAGTCGCATTCCGCATGCACCCGCGGCAGGCAAAGCTCCAGGCCGCCCCGCGAGAGGGCGACCGAAAAACCGAGCGAGCGCAGGAACGCGGTCTCCGCCGCCTCCATGAAGCGGAAAAAATTCGCGAAGTGCATGATCCCGGCCATGTCCGTGTCACAGAACTCCACCCGCCGCGTGATTTGGAAGTCGTGAGGCATCAACTGCATTCTACCCTGCGGTCTGGTGAGTAACCGGGCCGCCCTCAGGTGTCCCTTCGGCAGCCGTCCGCCGGCAGAGCGGCATTCCGTAGGGGAGCGGCTCGGGGACCTCGGTGGTTTGCGCAACGGCATCGTAGAGCCGGGAGAAGTCCTTGTTGACATCGCCGGAAAGGCAATCCGTGATGAGGCCCGCCATGGCCGGGTCCTTGTTGGTGAGCTGGCGAAAGCTGAAAGCCTCGTCGTAAAAGGCATAGACCAGCTTGCGCATGTTCTCGATGCCCTCGCGCATTGTCCGGCCATACTCGCCGAATCGCTCGGCGGAGAAGTCCCGCGCGTCAATGGCCGCCTTGATGGCGTCGGCAGCCAAACCGCCGCTCTTGAGGGCGAGCATGACGCCGGAGGAAAAAACCGGGTCCAGGAATCCGAAGGCATCGCCCGCCACCAGGAGACCGTCAGCGGCACAGTAACGCGAACGCCACGAGAATTCGCTCGTCAGATAATAGCTCCCCGTCTGCGCGCCGCAGGCCAGGTGTTCCTTGATCCAGGCGTTCTGTTCGATCTCGCGGTTGAAGATCTCCCTCGGTTCGCGCACCCCGCCGCGCGTGAGATACTTGCCCTCGGCCACGACCCCGACGCTGATCATGTCCCGATGCTGCGGGATGTACCAGAACCAGCCCTTTTCCGGAACGTAAGCCACCGTGGTCGCGCCGGCGTCCAGCCCCGGGTCGCGCCGGGCGCCGCGATAATAGGTCCACACCGCCACCTTGTTCAGCCTTGGCTCCCGCACCCGCCAACCGAGGCGGGTTGGGGCAAAACCATCCCGCCCGGAACAATCAAGGGTCATCGGCGCCCGGGCCTCGACGGCTTGGCCCGATTTGCCTTGCGCGCGCACGCCCGTGATCCGGCCATCCTCCTGAATCAGTTCCCGGACCGTCGTCTCTTCCAGGACCGCGGCCCCTTTGGCCCGGGCGTTCTCCATCAGCATCAGGTCGAATTCCGAGCGCAATACCTGCCAGGTCTGCGCCACCTCCGGCTCGTATCGGGTCGAAAAATAAAACGGCTGCGAGGCCTTGCCCGAGGGCGAAACAAACTGCACGCTGTATTTCCTGACGAACTGGCTCTGGCGCATCCGCTCCAGCAGCCCAAGCCGCTTGAGCGGGAAACAGGTAAAAGGAAGCAGCGATTCGCCGATGTGATAGCGCGGGAACTTTTCACGAACCAGCACGAGCACTCGCAACCCCTGTTCCGCCAGCAGCGCGGCGGCGGCCGAACCCGCCGGGCCCGCCCCAATGATGACCGTGTCCAACGGGTCGCTGGTCCTCATAGTCAAGGCGGCAGGATTTCGATCACTTCGGCCAGCAGACGGCGCGAGCCGTCCACCAGCACATTGCGGCGTCCGTAAAGAGTGGCCGCTTGCCCCAGGCCCAGCAGCTTCGTGAGGCGGGCATCGGCCTCCACTCTGAAAAAGGCCTGGGGCCAGCTCAGATGCGCAATGGCCTCGGCCTGGAGGATCTTGCCCAGCGGCCGCCCTTCCTCCAGCACGCTCTTGGCCGCCGCAGCAGAAAGCGGCGCAAGGCAAATCCGAATCACGCCGTAGGCCACGGGCCTCGCGTCATCCGCGCCTCTGAGGATGACCTCGCGCCAATACACATCGTCCTGGCGCTCGCTTCTGAGCGCCTCCAAGTGGATCGGCTGGCGGTGAAAACCCTCCAGCGTCGGGGTCATGTCCCTCGAATGAACCAGGAGCGACTTGTAGGGCTCAGGGACTTCAACCCCTTTGACTACGTGCAGGCGTGGCGGAACCAGGCCCGCGCGCGAGTAAAACCGTTGCAACAAAGCCGACGGGGCGAACCGGGGTCCCTGTTTGACCTCCAGCCGCGTTGGGTCCTTCAGAGGCGGGTGCGTAGTCGGTTCGCAGGCTTGGGATGTGGCAGTGAGCATGATTTAGGATTCTTGGGTTAATTACGCATACCGAGCGCCGCGGTGCTTGGGCAGGAAGAATTCCCGGACCAACCGGTCCACCTCCAGCAGTCCTTCCCGGCTCAGCTCCAACCAGTCGCCATCCTGGATTAGGACGCCCCAAGCCGCCAGCTTGCCCAGGGGCTCGGCGAACCTGGCCAGAATATCCACGCCGAACTTGCGTTGGAAATAGGCCCGGCTGATTCGGCCGAGCTTGAATTGAAGAACGATTTCCCGAATCAGCCGCTCCTCTGGGGTCGGCGTCAGCGCCCGATGGAGCGGCAGCAACCCCTGGCGGAGCTTGGCCAGGTAAGGCTCGAAATCGTGTTGGTTTTGAAAATGCGTCCCCCCCACATGCGAAAAGGAAGCCACTCCCAAGCCCAGCAGGTCGGCTCCCTGCCAGAGGCTGTCCCGATAAACGAACCGCGTCCGCTTCGGGTCCCTGACCACCGCATAACCGCTGGTCACCGTATAACCGGCCTGCTCGAGCTCGGAAAAGGCATAGCTGACCCAGCGCCGTTTGGTCCCCCACTCGGCCACCGGCGCAACCAACCTCCCTTGCGCCTTCATTTCCTGGTAAATGGTCGTGTTGTAAGGGATTTCCATCTGATAAATGGTCACGCTGTCCGGGGCCAGTTCGAGGGTCTGGCGCACGCAATCGCGCCAGTTCTCCTCGGTCTCCTCCACCATCCCGGCGATCAGGTCGATGTTGATCTGCGGAAAACCCAGCTCCCGCGCAAAATTGTAGGCCCTCCGAATCTCCCGCGACCGGTGCGCCCGGCCATTGATCTCGAGAATGTGGTCGTTGAAATTCTCGACTCCCAGGCTCAACCGCGTCACGCCTATCTCCCGGATCGTCTTGAGCTTGTGGTCCGTAAGCGTGCCCGGCTCGCACTCGAACGTCACCTCCTCCGCCTCGTCCCAGGGCAGAATCCCCTGCATCCGCCCGGCCAGCTGCTCCAGTTGGGATTCCGACAGATACGACGGGGTTCCGCCCCCAAAATAGACGAATTGCGGCTTGCGCCCCCCGATGAACGGCTGCCCGCCGTAAAGCTCCAGCTCCCGAACCGCCAAATCCAGGTAGGCCTTGATCGCCCCCGAATCCTTGTCCGTATAGACGCGAAAATAACAGAAATGACACCGCTTCCGGCAAAACGGAATGTGCAGATACACCCCCAGCGGAGTCCCCGGCGCCGGGGCCCGGCCCAACGCCGCCGCCACCTCCGGCAGATTCTCCGCGCCCCAGGACGAAAACGGTGGATAATTGGCTACAAAATAGTTCCCCACCCCCGTCTCCTTTTCCACCGGAAAAGCGGACGGCGTCGTCGCGGCAGGCGCTGAAATCATAATGACCTACTATTCAACAGGAAACATAATTTCGCAAATAGATGTTGCATGGCTGGAGCAAATCCCGATGCTTTTTCTTGCCGAAGGACCGGGGGCAGGTATCTTGGAGAGATAATCGGAATCTGCCATGATCGAGGATACTATCGGCAAGATCGAAGCCAGGATTCAGAACGCCGAGGCTGTCAAGGACGAGCGGCGCAAGGAACTGCTGCAATTGCTGGCCACCCTCAAGTCGGAGGTGGCCCAATTGTCCCAGACCAATAGCGACCAGGCCCAAAGCATCGCGGGCTTCACCGCAGTCTCCGCTCACGAGGCCATGCGCTCGGAGCAAAACCCGCAGTTGCTCAAACTCTCCCTCGAAGGGCTCGGTTCTTCCGTCGCCGGTTTCGAGGGGTCCCATCCCCGGCTCGTTCAGATCGTCAATGCGATCAGCAACACGCTGGCGAACTTGGGCATCTGATCCGTTCTCGGAGTTTAGATCAGCTCCAGAAGGTCCGCGTCCAGCTTGACGGCGGCCGCCTGGCTGATGAAATCCAGCCGCAGCAGCACGGTAGTCATGCCGTAGCGCTGTTCCACCCACCCCTCGATGCCCTGCAAGGGACCGGCCTTGATGCGCACCCGCATGCCCTCGCCAATCGAGGGCGCCAGCCGCACACCCAGATGGGTATCCAGAGCCAATAGGATGTCGGACAGTTGCCGGCGAAAGGTCTCTTGATCGAAGACGTCCAGCATATTCGCCACATGATCGTTCTGGCGGACCGCCTCCTTCCGGCTCGGCTCCAATTCGAGAAAGACATAGCCCGGAAAGAGCGGCTTGCGAAACACGACCGCTTTCCCGCGGTACTTGTGCGGCGATTCATAGCACGGCAGCGTCGCCGCAAAACCGTGGCGCTCACAGTACTCGACCAGTTTCTTTTCCCGGCGCGGCCGCACGTGGGCCACGTACCAGAGCAGATCCGACATGAATCCACCATTCGGACCAAACGCGGCAATGTCAAGAGGGCGTTTGCAGGGTTCATTATTTAATTGCCAACCAGCCATGGCCCGGCTTGAAATTGGGCCATGAAAAAAAGCTCTTTGCCGGGTTGGTGTGCCGCCTTTGCCTTGCTCTTGGCCACCGCCGGTCTGCTTTCGGGCGCCGCGGCCAATCAGCTTTCCGATGAAGAAAAGGCCGCCGGCTGGAAGCTCCTCTTTGACGGCCAAACTGCGACCGGCTGGCGCAGCTTCAAAAAACAAACCTTCCCGGCCAGAGGCTGGACCGTCCAGGACGGCTGGCTGCACTGCCTGGGCAAAGGCGGCGGGGACATCATCTCCCAGCCCGAGTTCGAGCAGTTCGACCTCCAGTGGGAATGGAAGATAGGCGAGGCCGCCAACAGCGGCGTCAAGTATTTCATCACCGAAACGCGTTCCTCCGCCCTCGGCCACGAGTACCAGATGCTCGATGATGAGCGCGAACCCGACGCCCGGGAGGGCAACGACAAGCACGTCACCGCCTCGTTCTATGACGTGCTCAAGCCGGCCACTCCGCTGCCGCTCAAACCGGCCGGCGAAATCAACCTCTCACGCATCCTCGTCAAGGGCAACCACGTCGAACACTGGCTCAACGGAACGAAGGTCCTGGAATACGAACTCGGCAGCGATGCGGTCAAAGCCGCCGTCGCCCAAAGCAAGTTCAGGAACGTCGCCGGTTTCGGCACCCGCATCAAAGGCCACATCCTCCTCCAGGACCACACCGGCGAGGTCTTCTTCCGCAACATCAAAATACGGGACCTGTCCGCAAAGCCGTAGTTCCAACCAGTCAATGAGCAAACAATTGCTGAAGACTCTGAAGCTGACGAACTTCCTGTCATTTGGTCCGGATAGCGAGGAGGTTGATCTAACGCCTTTGAATGTACTGATCGGCCCGAATGCAATGGCTGTGGAAAGGCGCAGTCCCACCGAAGCCGGCAGAGCTAAACGCGCGGTTGGGGTCCACGACGAGTGCCCCGGAGCTCCGCTATCGCCTCGCATTCACCGAGGCTAACAACCGGGTGGAGGTGGTGGACGAAGTGCTGGAGGAAACGACGCCGCGGCGGCCAGGCGAAGATGACGTCTTCTTCTACTATCGATACCAGCACGGGCACCCCGTCATGAACGTCCGGCAAGTTGTTAAGGATGAGGAGGCCTTGCGCGAATATGTTCAACGAAAGCTGCAAAGAGAGAGTCTGAATCCCCAACAGTCCGTTTTGTCGCAACGGAAGGACCCTGACCTTTATCCGGAACTTACGCGGGTTGCCGGGGAGTTCGGGCGGATACAGATTTTTCGTGAGTGGGGGTTTGGACGCTCAGCCGGACTGCGGCAGCCGCAGCCTGCGAACCTTCCAAGCGACACTCTGCTGCCGACCATTGTGAACCTGGGCTTGGTGCTGAACGACCTGGAGCATCGGGATTCTTGGCCACGTTTCCTGGATTACATGCAACGGTTCCTGCCACGCTTCAAGCGGCTCACCACCAAGATACAGGGAGGGGCGGTGCAAATCTACCTATGGGAGGACGGGCTTAAGACGCCGGTGCCGGCGACACGACTATCGGATGGCACAATTCGGTTTCTGGCGTTGCTGGCGGTCTTGCTGAACCCGGAGGCGGTTCCGCTGCTCTGCATCGAGGAACCCGAGCTGGGGCTGCATCCGGACGCGCTGGCGATCATTGCTGAGTTGCTGGTCGAGGCGTCGGGCCAGACGCAGGTCGTTGTGACGACGCATTCGGATGTGCTGGTCTCTGCGCTCACAAAAGAGGCGGACTCGGTCCTGGTCACTGACTACGTCGGTGGTGGCACGGAGGTTCGCCGGCTGGACTCGGCGAAGTTGAAGCACTGGTTGGTCTCGGAGCAGATCACGACGGCGCCAATTTCGCGTCTTTGACCTTCTCCCAGCGGCCGGTCTTGGCGGACTTGAGGACGGCATCACAGACATATTGAGTTTCCAGCCCGTCGCGGAAGGTGGGTCTGGCGGGTTTGCCTTTGGCGAGGCCATCGAGGAAATCGGCGATCTGGTGGACAAAACTGTGCTCATAGCCGATTTGCAGGCCAGGCACCCACCAGTTGCCCATGTAGGGATGGTCGCTGTCGGTGACATGGATATTGCGCCAGCCGCGGACGCGGCCCTCGTCCCGGTGATCGAAGTATTGGAGGCGGTGCAGGTCGTGGAGGTCCCAGAAAATGGAGGCGTGCTGGCCGTTGATTTCAAACGTATAGAGCGCCTTGTGACCCCGGGCGTAGCGGGTGGATTCGAACGTGGCCAGGGAGCCGTTCTTGAACCTGGCCAGAAACGCGCAGGCGTCATCGATGCCCACTTTCTCGACCTTGCCCGTGACGTTGTGCTTGCGCTCCTTGATGAACGTCTCGGTCATCGCGTTGACCTTCTCGATGCTGCCATTGAGCCAGAGGGCGGTGTCGATGCAATGCGCCAGCAGATCGCCGGTGACGCCGCTGCCGGCCACTTTGACATCCAGGCGCCAGAGGGCCGGACCGCCCTGGGGCAGGTCTTTGGACATCGTCCAATCTTGCAGGAACTTGGCGCGGTAGTGGAAGATGCGGCCGAGCCGGCCCTCATCGATGAGTTGCTTGGCGAGCGTAACGGCGGGGATGCGGCGGTAATTGAAAGAAACCAGGTTGGGCACGCCGGCCTTTTCAACCGCCTCGACCATCTTCAAGGCCTCCGGCCCGGTCCGCGCCAGCGGTTTTTCGCACAGGATCATCTTGCCGGCCTTGGCCGCCGCGATGGCGATGTCCTTGTGCAGGTCGTTCGGGGCCGGGATGTCCACCAGGTCAATATCTTTGCGCGCGATGAGCTTGCGCCAATCCGTTTCGCGCGATTCATACCCCCATTTTGCCGCGAAGGCCTTGCCCCGGGCCTCGTCGATGTCGCACACCGCCTTGAGGACGGGTTGATATTCCAGGTCGAAGAAGTTATTGACCTTGCGGTACGCGTTGGAGTGCGTGCGGCCCATGAAGCCGCAACCGATGAGTCCGACATTGAGCTGTTTCATAAGTTGTGCCTGATGGCGTGATAGAAAAGCGGTTTAGCCACGCCGGCGCAAGCGCAAAGCAGACGCCCGAGGACAGAAGTCCTAACCCAGAAGAAATCCGAAATCCGAAGGCCGAGATCCAGAGCTTTCGGGCATTGGCTCTGCGCTCAATACTGAGGTCAGAGGCGTTTCCGTTGCAGGGAACTACCGCGCCGAATGAGGGACCGGATGCGGACTTCGGATTTCGGATTTCCTTCGGATTTCGGCCTTCGGATTTCGGATCTCTCTCCCGGGTTAGGGACCCCGGACTTCGGACTTTTTTCGACCTTCGATCTTCGGACTTCCGTCCTCCTCCCTGAGGTCGCGCTCGACTGTCTCCAGGCTCTTGACCCCTTCGGTCCGCTGCTGGAGCCAGACCCGGCCCAACTCGGCCAGCGATTCACCTTGCAGCCATTGTTCGAGCAAAGGGAAAACATTGCGCTCTTCATAGCGGAAATGCTCGCGCGTTGCGCGCAGAGAGGCCTCGAGCAGTTGCCGCGCCTCGGCGCAGGTGCGCGCCCGGCTCACATTCTTCAAGCCGGCGTCGATTTCATGGTGGTCCTGGTAAAGGCGGTCCAGCGAGCCCCGCTCGGCCAGGGCCTGGTCCAGGGCGGCGTATGCGAGGTTGGATTCCGTCTCGGCGTGCGGGCGCAGCAATCCTTCGACAATGCCCGCCAACACCCTGACCTCCGGGAGGGTGGCACAACCGGGCAGGGCGCGTTCGATCTGCGCGAACACACCCAGGAAGATGGCATGTTCTGCCACCAGGACTTCGGTAATCTTCATGCTGCCAATGAATCTAACGTAGCGACCCCGAAATAGCGAAATATTTGCGACGCTACGCAGATTGGGACTTCTTCCTCGGTTTGCCCGCCCGCAACACGCGCAGCGTATAGCCGCGTCCGCTCTCGAACGGCTCCACTGTGGCGGAGATTTCCAGGACCCGATAGCGGATCGTGGCCAGGCCGCAGGCTCGGTAAGCGCGGGCGAAGAGTTCGGTCTCGACCACGCCGGTCCAGTCGGCCAAGGTCAGGAACTTCATGGGTTCGCCGGTGGTTTGATGGAAGAGGCGCTGCTCGATGACCAGGCCGCAGGTGACCACCGGCTCGCCCAGGTGCTCGCCGAGCCGGCGGACGGGGCAATAGGTCTCCCAGGCAATGTCGGGGAACAGTTCCAGCGGATGGCCGCTGGCCGGGAAGCCCAACAGCTCTTCCTCCCAGCGCAGCCGCTGCAGGCGGCCGGGTTCCGCCAGCGGGACGGAAGGCAAATGGTCGAGGTTGCCTGGCGCAAAAAGCCAGCTCGAGCCCTGAAGGGAGGCCGGCCCCGCGGCCTGGCGGCTCGCACCGAGTGACCTGAATTGCCAGTATTGGGTGGTGCGGGTCTGGCCGAAGGCATCGAAGGCCCCCACCCGGACGAGCGCCTCCATTTCTTCCGCCAGCGGTCGGACGCGGAGGAAGAAATCGGGCAGCGAAGAAAACTCGCCCTGGTCGCGCTCGCGCAGGATGGCTTGGGCGGTGCGTTGGGTCAGTCCTTTGACGCGCAGGAGCGGCACGCGAATTTTGCGCTCCCGCACGGTGAATTGCGGTCCGGGCTCATTGACCCACGGCGGCAGCAGGGAAATGCCCAAGCGATGACATTCCAGCACATAGACCAGCGGATGATAAAAGCCTTTGCCGTTGCTGAGCACGGCGGCCATGAACTGGGCCGGGTAATACCGCTTGAGCCAGGCAGATTGATAGGCCTCCACGCCGTAAGCGGTGCTGTGCGCCTTGCAAAAGGCATACCCCCGAAAACCGGCGACCAGGCCCCAGACTTCGGCAATTTCGGCCTCGGTTCGGCCACGGCGGCGCGCGCACTCCGCGAATTCGGCCTGGAGCTGCGCGATAAGGCCGCTCTTCTCTTTGCCCAGGGCGCGCCGGAGGAGGTCGGCCCGCCCGGGCGGCAGGCCGGCGAAGGCCTCGCAGATCTGGAGAATGTGCTCTTCATAGACCACCAGGCCGTAGGTGCTGCGCAGGCACGGCTCCAGGCAAGGATGCGGATAGCGCACCGGGCTCAGGCCCAGGTAACGGCGCGCAAATTCCAGCTTCTTGCTCTCGTTGGCCGCGCCGGGGCGAATCACAGAGACGATGGCGATGAGCGTGTCAATGTCGCGCACATCGCACATTTTGCAGAGGGAGATCATGGCCGGACTTTCGATGTGATGCACGGCGCGGGCGTTGCCCCCGGCAATCATCTCCCAGACCTGCGGGTCGTCCCACGGCGCGGGCGCGACTGGCCCGCAGGGCGAAGTCCGAAGGTCGAAGTCCACAGTCCACAGTCCACAGTCCACAGTCCACGGCCCGAAGTTCAAAGTTCTCCTCTGCCCCTGTTGCTCCGAAACCCTCCCCTCAATTCGACCTTCGACCTTTGACCTTCGGCCCTCCGACTGTGGACTGTGGACTGTGGACTGTGGACTGTGGACTGCGGACTGTGGACTGTGGACTGCGGACTGTGGACTGTGGACTGCGGATAGCACATCGCGCATGACGGCCAGGCCGCCCTGGGCGAGGATGTCCATCTTGACCAGGCCCACCGCCTCGACGGAGTCCATGTCAAAGTGCGTGGTGGGATAGCCTTTGGCAGAGACGAAACAGGGGGTGAGCTCGAGCATTGGCTGGCGCGACAGCACCAATCCGCAGGGGTGCATCTTGGGATACCGGGGAAAGCCGTCGAGGAATCGCGCCATCTGGAGCGCGGTGGCGTAGGGCTCCTGGTCCAGCGGCAAATCGCGGCATTCGAGCGCGCCGGCGGCCGCTTCGGCCAATTCGGAGGCGCGCGAGAAATGCGGCAGCCGCTCGGTAATGCGGCGGACCTGGAATTCCGAGACGCCCAGCACTTTGGCCGCTTCGGCAAAGGCGCTGCGCGATTGGAACGTGGAAAAGCCGCCCACGACCGCCGCGTGCGCCGAACCGTATTTTTCGAAAATCAAATCGATCACGTCGTCTTTGCGGTCGTGTGGAAAATCAACATCGATGTCCGGCAGCTTGTGCAGGGCCAAGCGCTCTTTGTTGAGAAAACGCCGGAAGTAGAGATCGAAGCGGATGGGGCAGACCTCGCTGATGCCCAGACAATAGCAGGCCAGCGAGTCGGCGGCGCTGCCGCGTGTGAGCCAGGGGATGCGGCGGCGGCGGCATTCCTCCAGGATATCCCACATCGCCAGGAAATATTCCTCGTAACCGACTTCGGTGATGATGGCCAACTCCTCCTCGAGTTGCGGTTTGAGCCGGGCGTGCTCTTTGGGGTAACGCCGCTGCAGCCCTTCCAGCACCAGCCGGCGCAGAAAGGCGGCCGGCGCGGAGCCGTCCGCGGGGGCGTAGCTGGGGAATTGCGGTTGGCCCAGCCGGAAGGCGAAGGCGCAGCGGTCGGCAATCTCGCGGCTATGCTCGAGGCACTCCGGCCGGGCGGCAAAAAGCTGCTGCAGCTCCGCGGCGGACCGGAAATGATATTCGCCTCCCAGGCGCTTTTGCGGATGCGGCTGCCGGAGCAGGGTCAGAGTGCGGATGCTTTGTACTACGTCGTACTTCCAGCGGTCGGCAGGCCGCTCGTAATGGATGGGCAACGAGGCCACACAGGGCAGGAGACCGGCCCGCCCGTCGAGGGCCTCGGCATCGGCGGCTTCCAAGTAGAATCGGCCGGGGAAGAATGGGGCCAACTCGGCAAAGGGGCTTACGGCCAGGAGCCCGGCGGTATCCTCGGGGCCATTGAAAATGGCAGGAGCCGTTCCCTCCGGCGTTGGCGTCAGGCTTATCATGCGGCACAGATTATGATAGCCGCTTTGGTTCTCGACGTAGAGGCAGAGCCGCCGGCCCTGCCAGGCGAGTTCGGCGCCGATAATCGGTTTGATTCCCGCCTCGGCGGCTGCCTGGGCAAACTCCACCGCCCCGTGCAGGTTGTTCCGGTCGGTCAGCGCAATGGCCGGCAGGCCCTGCCGTTTGGCCAAAGCCACTATGGCCTCAATCGAGAGCGTGGAATCCAGGAATGAGTAATAACTGTGGACGTTGAGGGGGCAGGGGAGTGGGGAAGTCCGAAGGTCGAAGGTCGAAGGTCGAGGTGAAGGGGTGGCTTGGGGTGGAGGGGGGGAGGGTGGAAGAGGCAGGAGAGCAAGCTGCTTGGTTTGCAAGACGAAATCATGGCCCCGGAGGAGGGCGTTGCGGCCGTATTTTTGGCGCAGATGGTCCACGGCGCCGGCCAGGCGCTGCTGGGCCTCGTGCTGCCGGGCGGCGGCGTCCAGGGCCAAGCCGCTCCGGAAACGGCCATCATAGACATTGGCCAGCTTGAGCGAAACCAACCGGAGGCTCACGCGGCGTTTCCAGGCCTGGCGCAGAAGCCGGATGACACGGCCATAGATTTCCGTTTCCAGGTCCGTCGGCTCAGCCAGGCTCTCGCTCGCCTGCTCCTGGTCCATGTCGTTGTAGCGCACCTTGACGGTGAGGGTGCGGATGCTTTTGCCCTCCGCGCGCACGTTGGCCATGAGCTTGTCGGCCATCCGCTGCAAGGTGGCCTCGAGGAACTCCTGGTCGGTCGTGTCCGCCGGAAACGTTTCCTGCTCGCTGTAGGATTTGAGCGGGGCGCGGGCCGGGACTACCGGCCGCTCATCCAGGCCCAAGGCAAAGCGCCGCAACTGCGGCGCCAGCTTTCCGACGAGCAACCCCAGCAGGTCCGGCGGCGTGCAGGCAATCTGGCCGATGCGCGCCAGCCCGGCGGCATTCAACTGCGCCGCCGTCCGGGGGCCGATTCCCGGCAGCCAGCGATTGGCCAGCGGCGCCAGGAATCCCCCCTCGCGCCCACGCGGCACGAATTGAAAGGCCGCCGGTTTGTTCAGCTTGGAAGCAATCTGGCTGACCAGTTTGTTGGCCGCAATGCCTTCGCTGACCGAGAGCCGGAGCGACTGGCCAATGGCCAGGCGAATCGTCTCGGCAATGCTCAACGCCGGCCGGCGCGCGCCGGTCAGGTCGAAATATCCCTCGTCAATCGAGCCGATCTCCACGTCCGGCGTGAAATCGTAGGCATACGAAAACATCAGCCTCGAGAAAAGTTCGTATTTGTCGAAGTCGCCCGGCAGGAGCACCAGCTTGGGACAAAGCCGGCGGGCCAGCGCGCTGGGCATCGGCGTGTAGATCCCGAACCGGCGCGCCTCGTAGGAGGCCGAGGCGATGATGCCGCGCTTTTCCCCGCCCACAGCGACCGGCTTGCCGCGCAACCGCGCATCCGCCGCCTGCTCCACCGAGGCGAAAAAGGCATCCGCATCCAGATGCACGATCGCCCGTTGCCGAGGCTCGACCATAACGAAGTTGCCGGGTTGTTAGACCCCGGTTCATAAGCAATCCGACATCCGAGTGTCGAGTGTCGAGTGTCGAGGGAACGAAGTGCCGCCCCTCGACACTCGCCCCTCGACACTCGCCCCTCGACACCTGCGTCTGGATACTTTTGAACTGCGGTCTAAGTTGTCGGGTTACTCACTTTCGTTTGCGCACCAGGGCAACCATAACGCCCTGGACTTGCAATTCTTCCTGGGGAACCAGGTTCGGATAGCGGGGATTTTCCGCGCGCAGGCACGGTTTGCCCCGGTGCATGAGAAAGGTCTTGAGCGTCACCTGGCCGTCAATGAGCGCCGCCACGACATCGCCGGGATGCGGCGCCAGGCCGTGCTCGATAATGACCACGTCGCCGCCCACGATATGTTTGCCGATCATGGAATCGCCCCGCACTTTCAGGCCGAACGTGCGGGCGGTCGCTTTGATCCCGAGGGTTTCCACATCGATCAGCACGCAGCCTTCGTCCTCCTGGGCGGCATCGATGGGAAAGCCGGCGGGAATGGAGCCGTAAATCGGCACCGACAGGATGCGCGGCCGCAACCGGTGCTTGGGCGCGTTGGGATTCAGCACCTGAAATGTCCGGGCGCGCCCCGGTTGGTTTCTTAAAAAGCCCTTGCCGCGCAGGGCCTTGATGTGCGCCAGCGCCGCGTTCGGACTGTTGAAGCCGAAGTGCGCGGCAATCTCGCGGTAAGTGGGAACCAGGCCCGCCGCATCCTGGCGGTCCTGGATAAACTCCAGGACCTGGCGCTGTTTTTTCGTCATTTCCTTCATACTGAACAAGTGTCCACATATAACCCCGGGTTGTCAAGAGCAAAAATTCGGGGGGTCGAGGGTCGAGGGAACGAAGTGCCGGAGCGCATTTCACTTTTGGGGTAGTCGCTCCTAATCTTAATCTTAATCTTAATCTTAATCTTAATCTTAATCCTGCTCCTAATCTCCTTCGTGCATTCGGATTAAGATTAAGATTAAGATTAGGATTAAGATTAGGAGCAGGATTAAGATCAGGAGGCGGAAACCGCCACCCAAAAGCGAAACGCGCCCGAAGTGCCACCCCTCGACACTCGCCCCCCGACACTCGGATGTCGGATTGCCTTGGGCGGCGAGAGCGGGTAGGGTGCGCCAATGAAACTGACGGCCGTTATCTATCCGGACTCGGAAACCGATTGGCTCGTGGCGGAGTGTCCCGAGATCGGCACTGCCAGCCAGGGGCACACCGAGGAGGAGGCGCTGGCTACTGAGAATACGTGGCCCGCTGAGAAACCCAGAGGAAATCGCTTCTGTTAGGGCCGGTGGGAACCGGCCAGGATGAAAATGGGACTATTGTGGTGCGCACCCGCCAGCGCTTTATTTCCGAATGCCCGTCGGCAAAGGAAAAACCGCACGCGCCATTGTGATAGGAGGCCGGCATATCGCTCCACAAGTTTCCGGTGGGACCGTTGTTACAGAAGATGTACCAGCCGTCGTTGATGGTTTGCGGGCTCTCGTCCAGAAAAACAAAAATCATCGACGGCTTTCTGATCGCGGACAGCCTGACGAATTGTGCCCAGCCCGGCAAAAGCTGCGAGCCGGCGGCATCCCAAGGGCCGACAAACGCGTTCATGGAGACGCTGCGCACCCGCGGGTATTGCCTGCCGTCCGGCTCGGTGGTCATGGTACGGTCGGCCGGGCAATGATAAATGCCAGTATTCCTGGCTACTTGGGGAGCCAGCAGCCCGGCCTGGAGCAGCGTCGTGTTCGTGTCTTCCTGCGGGCTATAACCCATCACGTCCGCCACCCAGTTATTCGTGCGGCTCGCCTCCGTGCCGTCAATCCCCGCATTGTTAACCAGCCGGTCATTGTTGTCGTGGGCGTACATCAACCAGGCCAGCGCCAGTTGCTTCGTGTTGCTCAGGCAGCAGATGCCCTGCGCCTTTTGCCTGGCCTTGGCCAAAGCCGGCAGGAGCATCGCCGCCAGGATGGCGATGATGGCGATAACGACCAGCAATTCGATCAGGGTAAAACCTTGGCGGCCCCTGCCGCCCGGCTGTGCCCCCTTCCCCGCTTTCGTCTCCTGGAGGTTCACTCCAAAAACTGGCTCGCGGACCGTACTCATAAGCGTGCAATTGTTTTACGGGCTTGAATCAAGGTTGGTGCCGGTGTTGGGATCAGAATGCCTCGTTCCATACGCTCCGATCTTTGAGCATCAACTCCCTCAAGAGGCGGATGGGCGGCGCCCCGTGCCGCAGCAGCTCGTCGTGGAATTTCCTGAGCGTAAAGCTCGTCCCCTCCTGTTTCCGGTAGTCTTCGCGCAGTTTGAAGATTTCGAGTTTGCCCAGGGTGTAGTAGAGATATTCGGGGTCGAAGGTTCCGCGGACGGCTTCCTGGGCGGCGGCCTTTGGCTCGTAATAGCAGTTGTCCTGGAAGAATTGGGTCGCTTGCTCGACGGTCATGCCCTGGCAGTGCATCCGAATCGAGACGCAGAGCCGGCAAACGCGCAGCAGGGCCTCATCGGCCTGTGCCAGGCGGTATTTGGCCCCCCGAATGGCAGCCGAAACACCTGCCCGGCCATCGCCATTCTGCTCTGTGCGGCCGGGGGTGGCCCCCCCGTCCTGGCCGAAGCCTTCGTCCAGCATCATCTGCTCGCAGTAATGCGCCCAGCCTTCGATGAAGGCATAGCTCCCGAAGATCTTTTCCAATCGGGTGGCGGGCGAGGCCTTGAGGGCCAGAAACTGGACGTAGTGGCCCGGATACACTTCATGGATGGAGACCACGTCGGTCGTGTAATAGTTGAACGCCGTGAGCCATTCCTCCTTTTGACCGGGGGGCCAATCGGGTTCCACTGGCGTGACATAATAGTAGGCCTCGGTGGCCCTGGTTTCGAACGGGCCCGGTGTGTCCATGGAAGCGAAGCTGGTGGCGCGCAAGAACTGCGGGGTTTCCGCCACCCGCGGGCGGAGAGGCGAAGGCAGGCTGATCAGCCGGCGCTCGACCAGGAAGCGGCGGATCATCTCCAGGTCTTTTGCCGTATCGGCAATGAGGCCCTGCTCGGTCGGATGGTCATGCTGGATGGCCTTGAAGACCTCGAGGGCCTTCTTGTCCGGGTCGATCTGCCGGGCGGCCTGGGCCAAGGCCTCCTGCTGGCGCCGCAGTTCGCGCGCGCCGATTTCCAGCAGACGCTCGGGCGATGCGCTCACCAGTTCGCCGTATTGGAGCAGTTCCATGTACTTTTCCCGGCCCAGCGCGTAGCGGTCGTTGGCCTTGGGCAGTTTCTCTTGCTTGAGCCAGGCCGCGTAGCCGTGGAGTTCCTCGATGGCCCGCTGGTTCGCCGCCTTGAACTCTTCCATCAATCTGCCGTCGTTGACCTCCTTGAGCGCCGCAACCAGGTCTTTGGCCAGAAAATCCGCAGCGCCCTCCGTCTGTTCGATGGCGGTCTCCACTTGGGGACGCGGCAGTTCGCCGGCCAGGTTGGCGCGGGCGGCCGCGAAAAGGGGCTGGGCTTGATTGAGAATCCCGATGAGCGCGCGCGCCCGCTGGCTCAGCGGGGCGAAGTCGCGCTTGATGTAAATGCTTGCGTCCAGCGCCCCGGCGTAAGTCATCGGGTTTTGCCGGAAGATGTCCATCCGCTCAAAGCCGAAGATCTCCCGTTGAATCGCGCTGCGCAGAATGCGGTAATCATAAAAGGCGCCGGCGCTCAGGCCGTTCGTGTTCAAGCCCGCCAGCCGCCCGGCAAACGATTTCAGACGGCCCAACTCGGTCTCGACCGAGGCGCGGCCGTAATCGGTCAACCTCCCGTCGTATTCATGAAGTCCGAGGGCGGTGCCGGTCTGCGGCCGCCAGGCCAGGTAACCCGAAATGTACTCGTCGGCCAGGCGGACGAACGCGGCGTCAACATCGTCCGCGGCCGGCGCACCCGAAGGTGGGAGCCTGGCGCAGCCGGCGGCCAGGCAGAGTGGCAGCAATAAAAAGGATGTTCGCATCCGCAAAGCTTAATGCGGGCAGGAGGTTATGAGAAGAGCGAATTGCCATCCTCAGAACTGATCCTCTTTCTCTTTGAAGAGCAGGTTGAACGTCGTCAGCGAGCCGTAGCAGCGGGTGATGTACTGCTGCATTTCCACTTTCTCACCGTCCGAGAGGGTGGGGTGGCCGTTGATTTTTTGTTCCAGCACCCGCAACTGGTTGCGGATGCCCACAATCTTGTGGAAGAAGACCTCGAGCGGGATTTCCTTGGCTTGCAACGCGGGGTCGGCCGGGTGGAGGACGGCTTTTCCCTTGTGCCAGCGGGTTGCGAGTTGGTTGACGACGGCATCGGGCTTTTCGACGCCCAGCCGCTCCACCATGCCCTCGATGATGGATTCGACAAACTGCCTGAGCGGCACTTCCAGGTTGGAAGCCGTGATATGGGGTTCCGCCGGTGCGAGCTCGCTGGCATCGGGGTCCAGCGAGCGCACCGCATCGTCAAACCGGATATCGGCCAGGTGCTCGGAGATGCTCTTGACGACACCCACCCCGTAATGGGGATGTTTGACTCGCTGGCCTACGGTCAGGTCCTGAATTTTCATATCTGAAATGCTCTTTTGTTTTGACAACCGCGCCCAAAGATTGTCGCATTGGTTGATTCCATGAAAAAGTACAATGTTGGCATTGTCGGCTACGGTTGGGCCGCCACGGCGCACATTCCCGCCATCAACGCCACCACCCTCGGGCAGGTCACCGCCGTTTGCTCCGCCCGCAAACTGGATGCGGCCCAGCTCAGCGCCAAATACGGCAGCCCCATCCGCGTCTATAACGAGCTGGATGAACTGCTGGCCAACCCTGCCATCCACGTCGTTTCGCTCTGTGGTCTTCCCAGCCAGCGCCCCGGCCAGGCCGCCCGCGCCGCCAGGGCCGGCAAACACCTCATCCTGGAAAAACCGCTCTGCCTCTCGCTCGCGGACCTGCGGGCGATGCAGCAGGCGGTCAAACAAGCCCGCCTCAAGACCTGCGTCTGCTTCGAGTGCCGCTTTTCCAGCCAGTTGGTCGCCACCAAGGCCGTCATCGACGCCGGTCTGCTCGGCGCCTTGCACTATGGCGAAGTCGATTACTACCATGGCATCGGCCCATGGTACGGCCAGTTCCAGTGGTGCGCGCGCAAAGCGGAAGGCGGCAGCTCGCTGCTGGAGGGCGGCTGTCACGCCCTGGACGCCTTGCTGCTCTGCCTGGGCGCCGAGGTCACCGAAGTCGCCAGTTACGGCGCCCATTCGCAAAACCAGGTCTTCGCGCCCTACGAATACCCGGGCACCACCGTCACCATTCTCAAGTTCAAGAATGGCAGCGCCGGCAAGTGCGCCTCTTCCATCGATTGCTTGCAGCCCTACTACTTCCACACGCACCTGGTCGGCAGCACCGGCAGCCTCCTGGACAACAAGTTCCATTCCACCGCATTGGGCACCGGCAAGCAGGCCTGGAATACCCTGGCCATAAGGCTGCTCGATTCGGGCGACGTCTCCGACCACCCCTACCAGACCCAGTTCCAGGCCTTCCTGGAGGCCCTCGACCAGGACCGCCCAATGCCTCTCACCAGCCTCGATGATGCCGCCAGGACCCACGAAGTCATTTTCGCCGCCGACCGCTCCGTCCAACTGGGCCGGCCCGTAAAACTGCCTCTCTCCGATGAGTAATCTTAATCTTACTCCTAATCTTAATCCTAATCTTAATCTTAATCCTGATCTTAATCTTAATCCGAATGAACCCCCTGTTCGACCATCTGATTACCGGACGCACGAAGGAGATGAGGAGCAGGATTAGGATTGGGATTAGGCTTAGGCTTAGGCTTAGGATTAGGAGCGGCCACCCAAGAAACTGAAATGCACCCTCGACACCATGTCCAACCAAGTTGCCATTGCCATCGCCGCGCACCCGGACGACATTGAATTTCAAATGGCCGGGACGCTGCTGCTCCTCAAGAAAGCCGGTTACACGACGCATTACGTGACCCTGGCCAGCGGCAACTGCGGCAGCGCCGACTACAACTCCGCCACCACCCGCGCCATCCGCAACACCGAGGCCCGGGCCGCCGCTAAAATCCTTGGCGCCCAGTTCCATCCGTGCCTGACCGACGATCTGGAGATCATTTACAGCCTCGAACTCCTTCGCGCCCTGGCCGCCATCATTCGGGAAGCCAGGCCCAACATCATCCTGACCCATTCGCCCCAGGATTACATGGAGGACCACGTCAACACTTCGCGCCTGGCCGTGTCGGCTGCGTTCGCCCGCGGGATGGCCAACTTCAAGACTGCCCCCCCGCGTCCGGCCGCCACCTACTCCGTCACCCTCTTTCATGCCATGCCGCAGGGGTTGCGCGATCCCCTGCGGCGGCCCATCGTGCCCGGCGCCTTTGTG
>Ga0187857_10001963_pt1 | contig 19430 bp, 11 predicted proteins | sample June2016WEW_8_10_FD_132984 | JGI IMG/M metagenome (GOLD analysis project Ga0187857, IMG submission 132984) | Peatland microbial communities from SPRUCE experiment site at the Marcell Experimental Forest, Minnesota, USA - June2016WEW_8_100 | ecosystem: Environmental > Terrestrial > Soil >... | reverse complement strand
CGGGCCTGATGGAGCCCGCCACTCGGAGTCGGAGCAACACCGAGAGCTTTGGCCACTCCAGCTCTTAGGGAGCTTGGACAGCGACCATTGGGCAGCGTCGCTTGCGCAGGGGGCTTACTACAGAGCAGAAACAATCGGCGCCATGCCGGAACCAGAACGGTCCAAAGAGGCGGGCGCGTTGAACCGGAAACTCACGGAACTGTTTGAGTCACTGCACGTCGTCCAGGTCGAAGGCGAATCGCTTCAACGGACCCTCCAAGATTTCTTGAACCTGCCGGTCTGGCAACGACGCCACGAACTGTATTCGGCGTGGATCGCGACACAAATCGTCAACGCGCTCCGCGACCACACGGTGGCCCTCCACTGCGTTGGCGGTCGGTTGCTATTTGAGTTCAAAGGAACGCACTTGGCAACGATCGGGTCATTCCATCCAAACTTGCATCTGATGGCAGAATTGCGTTCACCATTGGCTGCGCCTCGTGGCGTTGGACGCAAACGTGCGATCCAGCCGGACTATTCTCTCATTACGAGCCCGATCACGTCTCCCGAATGCTCGATCCTCGAAGTCGAGTGCAAACAATACCTCGCGGCTTCCAAGCGGAAGTTTGCTGACGCGCTTTCTGACTACGCGAATGGGCGGCCGAACGCACAGATCGTGCTCGTGAACTACGGACCAGCCACGGATGACATTCTCGATGAGGTAGGCCTTGATGTGCGTCACCGCACGCGTATCATCGGTTGGATGAGGCCACGCTCCGAACCGTCGCAGAGCGATTTTGCAAAACTGGTCAGAGAAGTCGTCCGCAACCGTTTTTCGACGATCCCGGGAAAAGGCGCATTTGCCCCACTCTCCCAGACTCAACCTGGCGGATTCGTCGGGCGAATTGTTTTGAGTTGGGGCAGCGTGCCGAGAGACCTCGATCTTTATTTGAGAATTGTCCATGAAGGGCGGACATTCGAAGTGGACTTTTCGCGCATGGGCGACATTTCGGGCGGGCCGTTCGCACTGTTGGATCGCGATGTGCGCGATGGGCACGGCCCAGAAACAATCCAGATTGCCCGATGGCTTGACGGAACGTATCGCTGCGCCGTTCACAACTACTCGGGCGATCCGGCGTTGGCAGGGTGCGGAGCGAAACTGAGCATGACGCTGGGGGGACCAGAGCTGGCTTTTGAGTGTCCGACCAGCGGCACCGGCGAGTGGTGGGAAGTGTTTTTGTATTCGCCAACCACGGGCAGACTCGAAATCCTCAACCGGATTACAACTTCTTTGGCCTGAAGATTGCGATCCCTCGAACCCGTAAGCGGCGTTGAGTCGCGGGCACTCACGTCGCTACTCCTCAAGCAGCTGAAGGAGGAAATCATTCACGTCAAGGACGAAAGCCGCGTGCTGATGCGTTTCAACGAACTGCGCGAAACGATGCAGGTGCCGCTGTCGGGCGAATTCATGCAGGTGTCGGTCCTCACCTCTTACGCTTTTGTAAGCGTGGAAGTGTCAGTTCTCACTTTTCAAAATGGTTGACAGTCGCGGCCTTTCCGGCAGGAGAGAGACGAGTTTTGGAACAGGCGAAATCGACACCATTATTACGGAAATGGACCCGGAGGGCTGCGACCCCGCCTGGCGGCGCCAGTATTGGAAGCGAACGCAAACCCAGGGGGGCATCATGAGCGCTGGCGGCACTGTCCGCCCGAGGCAGCCGCATTGCGTTTCTGCCGGCGGACCTTGACCGTCGCTTTGGTCGGGACAATCTGCCCGACCACGGCGATTTGCTCGCAAACCTCGTGCGTTGGGCCGCCAAAGACCGGCTGCCCTTGGCGCTGGAAGGTCCGCGCCTCGTCGACTGCCATCTCTACCGCCAGACGGGCCGGCCCATTCTCCACCTGGTCAACCTGCCCAATGTTGTCGGCGCGTGGCGCCAACCGGCGCATGAGTTGATTCCGGTTGGGCCGTTGCGGGTGCTCCTCAAGCTGCCCGAAGGTGTGCGCGGCAAGAGCGTCCATCTGCTGGTCTCCGGCCAGAAATCCTCCGCCGCCGTCGCGAAAGGCTGGAGTCGATTTCAGCTTAATTCACTCTTGGACCACGAAGTAGCCGTCCTGACCTGACATGCCGAAACCTCGGTCAAAACTCCAACAACCACACTATGAACAGACGCAACTTTCTTAAATCACTGGCCGTTGCCTGGGCGGCGGGCAGCCAGGTATCTGAGTTGGGCGCTGCGGATTCCGCCGCCACCAAGACCGGACTGAAACTCCCCCAGCGGCCTTTGGGCAGGACCGGCGTTGAGGTGAGCGCGCTGGCCCTGGGGGGCGTCATTGGCATGCAACTCCCGCCCTCTCCTGCACACGACCCGGTGGCGATTGCCGATACCGCACTGGACCTGGGAATCACTTACTTCGACACCTCCCCGGACTACAACGACGGTCAATCGGAGACCAACTACGGCCAAGTCCTGGCCCGGCGCCGCAAGGAGGTTTTCCTGGCCACCAAAACCAATGACCGGACTTATGACGGCACCCTGCGCAGCGTCGAGCAGAGCCTCAAACGGCTGCGCACCGACCGCCTAGATCTGCTTCAAATCCACGCGGTTTCCGCCGATGAGGATCTGGTTGCCTGGGGCAAACCGGGCGGCGTCCTTGCTGGTCTGCACAAGCTCCGTGACCAGAAGGTAACCCGGTTCATCGGCCTTACCGGCCATGATAGCGCCGGAAAACTGCGCCAGGCTATTGAGATGTTCGAATTCGATACTCTGCTGACGACGCTCAACCCTGTTTCGCGCCGTCAGCCGTTTCGAGAGGAGTTGCTGCCGGCGGCCAACCGCAAAGAAATGGGAGTGATCGCCATGAAAGTCATGGGCGGCGGCAACGGTTGCCTGGCGGCGGGCAACCCACTGCAAAAAGTCCTCCGTTCCTATCACGACCAGACGGCGCACCAGGTGAACGCGCCGTTATTGCTCCGCTACACGCTGGGCCTGCCAGTCTCAGTGGCCGTAGTGGGCGTGGCATCCGGGGAGCAGTTGAAGGCAAACATCGCGGCCGTTAGAGCGACGAAACCGATGACCCTTACCGAGCGCCACAAACTGGAGCTCTTACTGGCCTGACAATCTGGACTGTGGTCGGGTCGGGCATGTGTGGCGAGCAAATCCCCATTCTTGACCGCGGCCATCAGATTCAGTATCCCAACCCTCACTATGAAAGCATCCCTTTGGTTTGGCGCTCCTGTAATGATTGTGCTGGTTTTCTCGCTGAGTCTGTCCGCACAGCCGGCCTCGGACGGGTTCATTCCGATTTTTGACGGCAAGACGCTCAACGGCTGGCACGCCAGCGCCAAGACCGGCCACAGCCGGGCCAGCGAGCACAAGTCAGGCGGGCGCTGGTTCGTGCAGGACGGCGCGATTGTGGGCAGCCAGGACATCCCCGGCAATGGCGGCATCCTGATTACCGACGAGCCCTTCGGCGACTACGAAATCGTGCTCGAGATGAACAATGATTTCGGCCCTGACAGCGGCCTGTTCCTCCGCAGCACCGAGGACGGCACGGCCTACCAGGCGATGATTGACTATCATCCGAACGGCAACCTGATGGGCATCTACGGCGAGGGCCGGCTCGGCGGCAAGCCGTCCGTGCTCAACTTCACCTTCACCGACAAAGTCACGGTCATCATCCAGCGGACCAATTCGCCGGTGGCGCTGCCAGTGCTGGTGGAGTCGTGGCCCTTTTTCTGGCGCCACGGCCAGTGGAACGAGTTGCGCGCCCGCATTGTGAACAATCCGCCCACGATCACCACTTGGGTCAACGGCGTGAAGTTCATGGAATGGACAGAGACCCAGAAGCGCCACTCGGACGCCGGCGGCATCGGCTTGCAGGTCCACGGCGGAGGCGATTACACTAAACAATTCGTCCGCTACCGGAACATCCGGCTCAAGAAAGTGGAGAAGTGATCCGGAGGACACGCTCCGGCAGTTTTGAAATGGTCAATACCCAATGTCAAGGCTCCCAGGCGGCTCCCATTAGTTCTTTCCGGGTTGTCGGATTCTCATCCACCGTCACCACGGCAATCCAAGGAGTATCTGGAGAGCGAATGCTGCCCTGCCACTCCCAAGTGCTCACGCTTCCTCGTGTCAGGATCAACTCCTTGTCTCCGTCTGGGAGCGTGAGATTATCCGTGCGAATGCGGAACCGGTGAGCGCCGTTGCCGCGCGCGCTCACTCTGATCCGCACCTCTCCGTTGGCAGACAGGAGTTTGGAGAGCCAATAATCCAAGGTTTGACCGGGCCGCAGATCGAGCTGGTATATGCCCGCGGGCAGGAAGACCTGTGCCTGTTCCTGCCCACGACAGCACACGATGTATTTGCCTTCCGGCAGCATGGCCCGGAACTGCCCGTGGGCTGGAACCGTGCGGATGACGGAGCCGGGTCCCGAGTCGGTTGCCCTGAACTCGACCGGCGAGTCGGCGCGTCCTTCAACCAGCGCCCGACCCGCCAGGTCGCGCATGAGCCAGATCCATCGCGCCACCGGATGCACCCATACTTCTTTGTAGGTCCAAGTGCTCTGCACCGGCCAATAGGGAACGTCGCGGTCGCCGCGGGTTTGCACACCCACTGGCAACGCGCCGGCTATGTTGCCTGGGAATGGAGCGTAGAGGGGAGGGAAGTCGTAACCTTCGCCATACATGGTGCTCTGCGCAAAGGGATTCCGGCCAACAATCCACTCCGCCTGACGCTGCGCCATAGTCACCAACTCCGGATCACCGCGCAGGTGTGCGGCGTTTATCAGGGCCTGGGCCTGCGGGAGAATCGTCCCAAAGTGCCCGCGATAATCCATCCAAACGGGAAACAGCCTCAGGTAGTGCCCCTGCCCGAGCGGTATGCCGTTCAGGACCTGGCTCCGAAACGATTCGCGCCTCCCCTCAGGCACACTTCGATACTCGTCTGCCTGATAAATCGAGGCGGGCATCACGCCGTAGGGTTCGGTGTATTTGGCCGCGGACTTCAAATATTGCGAATACAGCGCCACTGCCGAATACCATTTCATCCAATCGGGATGGTTCGGGAACGCGTTGCACAGCCGAGTCAATGCCAGAATCGGCGCCTGTTCCCGGCCTCGATGGCAGTAGTGGAGGAGGCGATCTTTGCGCGGGCCCGTATAAAAGAAGCCTAGTAATGGGATGTCCCAATCGGGCCGCTTTCGTTCCTGTGAAGCCAGAATGGTCCCTGCCAGCTCGATGGCCGTATCCGCATAACGCTGTTCCCCGGTGACCTGCCACAAGTCCACCGAGGCCAAAACACCCACCGCGGCCGTCTCATGCTCCACATTGTCCGAGTCGAACGTTCCCCGCCATTGTCCTGCTGAAATGGTCGCATTGGTCGCCGCCATCCCCTCCCGGGCGAAGCGCCAGTCTGCCGCCGCCATGATAAGGCAATAGGCCGCCAACCGGGGGTCCGATTCCTTCAAGACACGCGCGGCGATGGCTTCGGCGGCCGAAGCCGTAAAATTCCCCATCGGGCTGTTGTGGGCGGTCACCGTGACATCATCGGAATCTCCAAGGATGCCGTTGGTCCAACGACTGTTGACAGAACCCTGGTCGCGGTAGCCATCGCCAAAGCTCGTCTTCAAGATCCAGTCCAGCCCCCAACGCGCCTCTTCCAGGAGACGGTCGTAGAGAGCAGGGTCTTCGCCCCGTGCGTGCAGTCGCTCCGCCAGGCTGAACAGGCCATAAACGATCTCCCCCGTGTTGCCGAGCCCCTGGGTGAGGTCGCCGGCGTCGTGCCAGCCGCCGTTAATGACGATGCGCTGCTCACCGTGGACGGCGGTCCAGTCGCGATGGCAAACACCATGCACGCCGGGAATCGCCATCCCGCAGCGCTCGGCGTACAGGAAGTTAAGCGCCTTCAAAATGGTCTGGCGCCACACGTTGGGATCGATGCGGAATGGGCGGGTGCGCGCATCACCGGCCTCCAGGATGTATGAGCCGCTTTTCCGGACCTCGGAAAAATCCATCACCTGGAATTCCCCCAGGTGGCCTCTGACCGCTTGAATGGGCCTGGAGAGGACCGTTTTGCCGGTAGCCTGATCGACCAAGCGGAATTCCCTCGCCTTCACACCGCTGGCGATGGCGCTCTTGGTCGCGCCGGACTGGTAGCCGGTGTGACTGTAACCGATGCGCCCGGGCCACACGTCCCAGCCTTCCACGTAATCCGGATCGACCTTCTGCAGTTCCAAATGATCCAAATCGTATGTCACGACGTCCGCAGCCTCCGGTTCATGGCCCGACATCAACCCGGAGATCTCCAAGCGCGTCACTCGGTCTCGCGCCACGTTGCCGATTTCCCAGACTACGTGGTTCCATTCATGATTGCGCAACACCACCGTCGTCTCGCCCTCCTGTCCGAAGGGGGCGGGAAGCTTCTCTACGCCTTCGTTGTAGAGGCGCAACTCGAGCGCCACGACGCAAAACCCCGGGCAATCCGGATAAATCCACAACGAGAGGCGATTGAACTGGCGCCAGTCTTCGCCGTCGAATTGGCGTCGAACACCGGCACTGCCCCACCCTCGACCGCTCTTGGGCCCCGGGACATCAAGCCGAGTGGGCATGCGTACCTGGAGCGATTGGCGGCCGTCGCGTGAGCGCTCGCGCGAGAACGTTATTTTAGCAACAACGCGGCTGGGTTCGGTTGTTTTTTGGGACGCCCGGGCATCCACCACCTCGGGGGCGCCGGTCGTGAAGGCTGTCCAGCGGGCCGGACTCTCCATATCGTCCAAAACGCGGCTTGCCATCACTTTTTTGTCGAGCCAACGGCTGGCGGCGGAGTCTTTGAAGCTATCCGTCACGGGCTCCTGGCTGGCTGCCCATACGCCGATCCCGGACGCCAGAAGAAACACGCAATATTTCATGGGTCTATAATTCTCGCCGCGTCAGGACTGTGCGGATGCCTTCCTCATAGGGGTCCTTCTCCCTCCTCTCACTCCACCACCAGCACGTCTGTCACTTCGCGCATCGGCACGGCGAGCTCAAACTCGCCTTGATCCTTCGCCTTGAAATTCACCTCGCCGCTTCGCAGCGACCGCACTTTGCTCACCGGCACCGGCGAGCGGAACTGAACCACCGTCCTTTCGGCGGGCTCGCCGCTGAAATTGGCCAGCAGCACGACACCCTTCTGCTGCGTCCATAGCGGCCAGGCAAGAATCTGGCTGACCGAGGTGCTCGCGGCAGGCCAGGCGCCGGCCTCCAGCGCAAAGGCCGTGATCGCTTGCCGCCGCTGATCGGAGGGAAACACGATGGCCTCTGCCAGCTTCCCCTGGACCTCGCGCGCGCCGTCCATGTAATTCTTCCCGACCGTCCGCGGCTCGACGCGCACCAACCCGGCCCCGTGGGCGGTCTGGTACGGCTCCGTTACGGGACTCGGGCGCGTGATGGTGGCCTCGCGCGCGAAGATCGGCCGGCGCCAATCGTCCACTTTGATCGGCTCGCCCCATCGCTTGAGATCCCCGGCTGGTTTCCACGCGCGTGACTGCGCGCCCAGCATCGGGTTCCAGGCGTCCGTTGGGGTGTTGTACTCATCGCGCAGCCCAGCCCAACCGCTGCACCAGAGCCGCCCGCCCGAGCGCACCCATTGTTCGAGCGCCTCGGCCGCCGCGGCCGGGACCGATTCGTTCACCACGTAGCAGCACTTGTAGCCCCGCGCCGCAAAGCGCCCATCCGCGACCTCCTCATCCGAGACAATGTCCACTGGCAGCCCCGCATGCAACAGGGCCAGATAGACCATCATCTGCTCGCACTGCTCGGTGTCGTCCTCTTTCCACACCGGCCAGCTTCGCGAATAGACCAGCGCCACCTGCGCTCGGGGCGCTCGTCCATCTGCCAAGAGATCGTCCACCTGCCCCAGATCGCGGGTCAACTCGCCCACGCCCTGGACCATCGGGAGGTTGTCCGCCCAGTCGTCGAAGAAGGTGTAAGCCGGGCCGTAGTAGTAGAAGTCGAGAATCTTCGCCTCGCGAGCCAGGCAGGCGAACGTCCGGAGTTTGACCGCCGTCCGATTCGCATCCCGGGTGATGTAGCAGCCGAGCGGCGGCTCGGCGGGCCGGGCGGCGGCGCGCGACCAGTCCATTAGCAGCGTGTTCAGCTCCATCGGCACCCGGGGATTGCCGTTGCCGCACCAATCTTCGTTGAAGCCGAGCGATACACCGCGCAGCTTGCCGAATTCAAACGCGTCGATCCCCCGCGGCAGTGTCCCGTAGTCATACCACCAGGGCGGCCCGAAATTCACCCGCGTGCCCACGCCGGGCGCGAGCTTCTCCACTTCCCGCGTGGCCAACGCGTAGAGCCGCGCGGTGGAGTGATTCCAGAACAAGGCGGACCAGTAGAAGAGCCGGCGAGCGTGGAGGTTGGAGGCTGGATTCTCGATCATCGTCTTTCCCACCACTCGCTCGCGTATCTTGAAAAACTCGCGCCAGTTTAGCCGCGGCGCGGTTACGTCCTCCCAGGACAGCCGGCCGAAGAACTCTGGCGTGAGTCCGCGTTGCCGCAGGAACGAGCGAAATCCCTGCTGGTACTCCGCGCCATCGAAGGGCAGCCCGTCGGGTTCGTCCATCAGGTCGGCAATGACCGTGGGCAGGCCGAGCGGGTGTGCCTGACGGGTGCGGGCCACGCCCTCGGCGTAAGACCGCGCAATATACTGCTGAAGTGAATCCCACTTCAGTGGCACCGCGCCCCCGAGTTTGGCTTCGCGCGGCGGAGTTTCCACGAACCGCCAATATACCGTGCTCCGGTCCAGGCCGTGCGCCGCCGCCTGCTTGCGCAGTTCGCCGGGTTGTCCGCCGTTCTGCTCCCAGAACCCGTTCATCCCGAGCATTTGGATAATGTCAAAATCCATCTGGGCAATCTCCGGGCCGGTGTAGAACTGCCCATTGGACCGGAACCCCGTCAGGCACCAGACTCTTCGCGGGAGCGGTCCATCCGCCAGCTTCAGCGCCTTCACTTCGGCAAGTCGGCGTTCCGTGTCCTCGCGAATGCTCAGCAACCGCTTCGAGTCTCTCGATAGGTCGGCCGGCAAACGAAGGCTGATCACGTTGCCGGGGTCGTGCTCCGTGATGGACCGGACGATGGCCGCCTCGTTCGCCGCCGTAGCCACCTCAAACCGCGCCTCCACCCCTCTATCCTCCAGTCCCGGCTTGGTCTCAAAGAGAAAACGCACTGATGGCACGCCCTTGCCAAGCAGGGAGGTTAGCTCAATCCAGTCCGACTGCTGCGCCTGCATCCACCCGGCTTGGGTTGCCGTGGCCCCGGCGTCCTTTCCTGCAAACAGTTCCGTCTGTTTGCCCCCGGCATGATGCGCGATAATGTGCATCCGCCAAGCGACTTCGGCCGGTGACAAAAGCGCCACGCGCACGAATGCGCCGGGTGGACTGGCGCCGAAAACGACTGCGGGGACAAGCATCGCCAGGATTGCTGCAATCATTGTTCTCATCTACTGCTCCGCTGAGATCTCAATCGGTTCAGAACCATCAAAGGAATTAAACCAACGGTAAGCAGGGCTCTACTGTAGCATGGCTCGCTCCGGGATGGTCACGACGCACTCGCGGCAGCCATCCTGCACCGTCCAGCGGACGGTGTAGTTACCCTTGGGCAGCTTGGCCTTGGTGGCTGGGTCGGCGCCGTCCCACGTGAAGACCAGCGTGTCAGACCGCCCGTTCAACCCGCTGCCGATCTTGCCCTTATACAGAACGCACTTCTTGTCCTTGCCGTTGGCAGAGTAAACGGCCACCTCGAGATCGGTCGCCAGGCGGCTTTTGCACAGAACGGCCGAGGGCTCGGCGGAGAGGATGTGCGGCAGCACCGTCGCCACGGTCAGGCTGGGACAGTCTGTGACGGGTACCTGCTCAACCTTGGCGTCCTTGGCATAGCGTCGGTCCAAGCTCGGCGGGGTCTTGAGCGTGACGTTCTCGAAGTACGCCCGGCCAACTATCGCCTGGGAATCGCGGGCCGGGACGTTCCCTCGCAGGGCCTCCAGGTCGCGGACGGTCTGGCTGAAATCGTCCAGGGCGGTCCAGAGCGTGCCGGCACGGCCTTCTTTGGCGTAGGGATTGTTGTTTTCCTCGTCCTCCTGGGCCTTCTTCTGCGCGGGCGTGAGGACGGGCTTGGGCAGGAGGGCATCGGAGTTGACCCACTTGGGGTTGGCCTGATCGCCGTTCCACATGACCTTCAAATTGGTGTTAATGATCCGCTCGATGTCCAGTTGCGTGAAGACGATCCCGGTATGGTAGGCCTCGGCGATCTGGCGAATCTCCTCTGCCTGGTAGTTGCGGTAGCGATGCACGCCGACCCAATGGCGGGTGGTCTGCTTCTCCACGTCCACGTCCCACGGGCCGAAGGGCCCCCAGTAGTTCCAGACGTAGTAATCCTTGTCGGCCACGTACTGGAACCGACTGCGCATAAAGGCGAAGATCTTCCTCGCCTTCTCCAGGTAAGGTTGTTCGCCGGTGATTCGGTAGAGCCGCAGAGCCCCCAAGGCCATCTCGTTCTGCTTGTTGAAGGGCAGCGTGCGGCCCGGGGGTTCGTCCACCCCCTCGGTCACGTCCTTCCACTCCGTGAGTTTCTCCGGCTCGCAGGCCTTGTTGTGGGCGACGTAAGCCCCGTACTCGCCGTCCTCGCGCCAGGTGTTCCGCTTGTCCCACTTCTCGATGAGGTCCCTCTTGCCGATCTCGACGTATCGGTTGGCCGCCTCGCCGTACTTCTTTTTCAGCTCGGGGTCCTTCAGGACCAACTCCGAGAACTCCAGCATCCGCTCGACAAGGATGGCATCGCCGACGTGGTCGTCATACCAGAGCCCGTTGTCCGCCGGGCCGATCCAGCCCTTGTAGCCGTCGGGCCCAACAGCCATCTTGCCCATGCACCAGTCGTAATACTTCACGCCCGCATCCAGCCAGGCCGGATCGTGCGACGCCCGGTAAGCCTCGACGAACGAGCGCATGTGGTAGGCCGCGTGCCAGCAGAAACCCTCGCCGGTGCCCTTGCCTTTGGGTTCGGCGTCGCGGACGGCCCGCTCGTACAGCGCCTGGGCAGAGGGCATATGCATGTTCGACACCGCCGCCAGCGACACGCTGACGATCCACAGGCCAGCCGCCAGCACCATGCCTGCGGCTCCGAGAAACGATAAGCCGGACTTCATGGTTCTTTGGCCCCTTTCGTGCCCAGCAGTCCGCTCCAAGCAGGCCGTTTCATCGAAAACTTCATCCGCTGGGTTCTCTACCAGGAAAAATCCCTCTCCCGGCCCTCCAGACGCCAGCGCGACGGAGTGCGTTGCTCCTGCCAGTCCAATGGTTCGCCCAGCGGCAGTTTCCGGGAGGCGGCGGCAAGCGCGGCGCGTAACGCCGCCTCCTGCTCCGGGCGAACCGTCTCGCGCGGAAAAGAGACGAAGAGCGGGGTGCCGCTACGCGCCAGCAATTCGAGCCATTGACGGTTCTTTTCCCAGGGGACGGAATCGGTCTCAACCTGGCCGGCGCAGTCGCCATCTACCGCAAAGAAAGTGCCGTGCTGCGGGGCGCGAAAGGCCAGACTGTTGACGCCCATCTTGCGTGTGCGGGACCAATCTTTGCCGCTGGTGTCGTCGCCGATTCTTTGCAGTTCGAACAGCCCGGCGGCCAAGTGGCCGACGGTGTTGCAGCCGAGGACCAGGGTGTCCTTGCCCGCCGCCTGGCGAATGTCTCGGTATAGATCGAGGATGACCTCGGCCGTGGTGCGGCTGCGGTCGGCAAAGGCCCAACCGTCGGCGATCATCTTGCCTTTCATCTCGAAACCCCAGCGGCCGGCGATTTCCTCGGTGCTGTAGTCATGCTTGATTTGGGATTCGTCCGGTTCCAGGGGCCTGGGCTGTTGGTGCCCCACCGTTCGTTCTTGACCTGCCAGCCGTCATCCACCACGGCGAAAGGCCGGGGGGCGTTTTTCGGCGCCAGGGACACCACATAAGCCGCATTTTTGAGGAATTCCTCGGCGGTATCGTTGTGATAGGAACAGTACCAATCATTGAGACCATACACCGGCTGCTTCGCCAGGCGTGGATTGGGAGACATTAATTTGCAAAAGGCCTGCGCGGCGGCGAAGGCTGTCTCGCCGGCTGTTCCGCGCCGGCAGAGCACAGTGGCAACAGCGAGTTTGCGCTGGCCAAGCTGCACGCCCCCGCCGCCAGAGCGCACATCCGCGTTCAGGGTGATGCCACCGGCGTCTGCCGTCCAACGGCACAAGGCGGCGGCTCCCGTCTTAACTCCGTAGCCGTGAGTGAGCTGTCCATTGCTGGCCAGGAAATACCACGGCATGATTCGCTCGGGGTCGAGCGGCTTCCATTCCAAGTCACCATAGGCACGCTCCCAGGCGTCACCCATATATTTCCAGTCGGGGGCAAGTTCAGCCTTCCAGTGCAGCTCAAGGTGCTTCACGGCCAAGCCCGGAGCGGACAGTTCAACCTCCAAGCCATCCCGCCGCGCGCTCGTCGTCACGGTGACCCCGCCGCCTTGCCATTGTTTGGCGTCGGCGCTGACGAGGTCGCTCCTGCCGGTTTCCGTGATAACCGCTATGGCGTTGGGGCTGCGGCCCAGGTTACAGAACGAGCCATCCTGGCCGGGAGCGGCTGCGGCGCACCAGTGCATGCCCAGGAGCGCTGAGAGGGCCAGGAGCACGGCAGGCCTGAGAACACCCGGTCCAAACCCCGAGGTGGCGGCTCTTAGGATCGGTCGGAATAGCCAGCGGCCGATCCCCGATAGCCCGTGCGTCGGGGAGGTTCGCTTGCCCGCGAATCCCGGGGTGAGAATGTGCCTGGCTGCAATTGTCATTTTGTCATTTGGAAACGATCAGGCTGCGTTGAGTCAATGCGGCCCACTGTGCGCCACAGAGTGCTGAACGGGCATGGGGTCGTCAAGCAGCAACAACCCCACAACCCCGAACATAAGCGGTCCCAGCGCGACCGGAACAACGACTATTCGAAGCCGCGACGAGATTATCGCCCCGCGGAAACTCCCGAGGCGACACGAGCAGGCTGGGCAACGGCGTGTATCAGAGCTTCTTCGACCTGCACGGCGGCTACTTCGATTACCCCCGACTCATGGCCGAGGTCAAACGCCTCAACCAGATGTTTAACGATGCGACAGACCATGACTGCTCGTCCGTGGCCGAGATCCTCGCAGCCACGGATGAGGCCTCCTGCAGTTACGCAGCGTTTGAGAGCGGCTTCATGCAACAGACCCTCCAGCCCGCCCAGGTCCAACTGGCCAAGCTAGGCGCGCCGCATGACTCGATTCTGGTGAACGATCTCGAGCTGGCAGACCTGAAGCACTACAAGCTGATCATGCTGCTGAACTGCTTTCGCCTCACCGAGGCCCAGCGCGAATGCATCCGGCGCAAAGTGCTGAAGGGGAATCGCACAGCGGTCTGGTGCTACGCGCCCGGATTCTTCAATGGCTCGAGAGCTTCGATCGAAGCGGTGCGAGAATTGACGGGACTCCACATCCAACACGCACAAACCACAGGCCGGGTGCGCCTGTGCATGGTATTGAACGAAGCGGGTCTAGCGTTTATGGGGCACGGCGGTCACAACGCTGCCACAACTGCTTCGTTGCCCGGCCTTGGGCTGACAGAAGTTCGCGCTCCGGAAGACACCGTCGTCGGCCACGAGCACGTTCGGGCGCAATTATTCTTCGTCGCTGACCCGCAAGCCACTGCGTTAGGCCACGTCGAGGGGCGGATGGAGGTTGGATTGGCGCTCAAGCGCATGCCACATCGGACTTCCGTTTACACCCTGAACCCGGTTCTGCCGTCGGCATCCCTTCGTGCGCTGGCTGGCAGCGCCGGCGTTCACATTTACTGCGACCGCGACGACACCCTTTACGCAAGCCGTTGTTTTCTCACCCTCGCTGCGGACAAGGGGGGCGACGCACCGTGGTCCTGCCACGTCGCTGCCACGTCGTCGATCCGTTCAGCGGGGCGCGGTTGTGGCGGGGCGTAACACAATTCGAACGGGATTTCCTGGCCAAAGAGGTGGTGATATGGCGATTAGAACAGCCATGAAGAGCGCACCAAACCACCTTCTCCGAGTGATCTCAGCGAGGTTTGTCCGGCGGGCTGGAAGCAGGCGAATACTCGATCACGAGTGCCCCTGGGCCGCGAGGGACTGCAACTGGCAGACCGTCTGCCATCAATTCGCCGCCGGTGAACGGGACGCCTTCCGTGGGGCGGTCCCAATTCGTGACCACATATCGAGCGGCCGGGGTGAGGCCGCGAAGTCTCAGCCGGGCACTTCTGTCCGTCGCCCCCGACCCGCAGAATACTTGCACCATCCCTTCGCTGGACAACGGGTCGTGGAACTGAAACGCCAGCAGCCGCGCCGGGTCGAGGCTCCAGGGCGTGAGCGGGTAATAGTCCTTCGTGAAGAGCGGGCGCACCTTGAGGTAACGGACGATATGTTGGCGGAGCGCGGCCACCGCTGCCGAGTCTCGAAAGTTGATGGCGAAGCTGGCGCAGCTTCCCATGCCGCTCCGCAGCGCGACCTCGTCCGTGGCGGCTGCTCCCAGCCCTTGCAGCGGCAGCCAGAGGGAGAGCCCATACGTCATGGCCTCCACATTGCGTGGAAACGCGGCGTGTCCCCAGCAACTGTCACTGCGCCACAGGGCCACGCAGCGGCGCATCATCTCGAAATCGAGCCGCCGCCCGCCGCTCGCGCAGTTGTCGAGGATGAGGCCGGGATGCCGGCGCGCGAGTTCGTCGAGGTAGTCGTAGAGCCCGGTGATGTAACGGATTTCACACAAGCCGATCCGGTTGGTCTCCTCACTCGTCCGCCAGAAGAAGGCGGGATACAGGTTGCAGTCCTGCCGATAGATTCCCAGGCCCGCTTCGCGGATTTGTTGTGAAACACGCTCCAGAGCCCACTGCCGCGCCTCGGGGTTCCCGAGATCCAGCAAGCGAAAGCCGTCCTTCTCCTGGTAACGAAGCTCGCCCGGGGTGTCGCTCGGCTGGAGGAGCCACGCGGGATGCTCACGGTCCAGCCAGGTCCCGCGCATGGCCCGCTCCGGCTCGAACCAGGCGAGAAAGCGCATCCCCCTCTGGTGCGCCGCGTCTCCCACCGGGGCGAGGCCGCGCGGGAAACGTTTGGCATCCGCCTCGGGATTACCCTGACCTTGCGGAAAGCCCCCCGTGTTCCAGCCAGCATCGAGCCACAAGGTGTCGAGCGGCAGTTTCGTGGCCGCAAGATCGGCGGCGAACGCAGTCAGCTTCTCCTCCGTGGTGTCGTTGAACCCGATGACACCATGAACACTCGCCGCCACGGGCATGAGTTTCATGGGCGGATGGTTCACAGGCGTAAACTCCTTGAGCATCAGCCGACGAAACTGGTTCTGGCCATCCAGCCAGTCACCGCGGTAGCTCATCACCAGCACGGATGGCAGGCGCACCTCCTCGCCAGCCCCCAGCTTGAACCGTGTCCGCAGCAACCCTGCCCTCACACGCACCTTTCCCGGGCCCAGCGCCTCGAACGACGCCCTCCAATCCCCCGTCCACCCGACCGCGACGATCAGTCCCCCGCCCGGCGAGGCCAGATTGAAATACGGGAGCGTACCATCGGAAGACCGCCCGCCAAAGGACTCCAGCGCGAAGGTCTTGCGGTTCACCAGGATGTCTTCACTTGGCTGGAAATCCGAAGGCGAATCGTGGCTGCCCTTGCTCCAGTGCAGCGCCACCGCCGAACCCGACGGAAAAGTCACCACGAAGTCGGCGGAGCGCACGTCCCCCCAGAGCCGCGGTTCTCCACGGTCCGGGCCTCGCAGGCGCACCTGCCACTCGACGGCATTGGCCGCAGAGTAGTCTCGTTTCACGCAACGCCAGTCATCGGACAGGGAGCGAGGCATCTCGCGCAGTTCAGCCAACCCGAAGTCTTTTGCCAGCTCCAGCGCTGAACCCTCGGCACCCGCTGAAACACCCACGAGCGCTAACGCGAGCAAGGCTGTCGCCATCATGGCGCCACAGGCTGGGGTTTCGCCACCGGCCGCCAGTGCGGCCACATCGCGGCATGGCTGGGTTTCAGGTCGGTGAGTTGTCGCTCGACGCGATCTTCGAGCCGCATCACGAACAGTTGACGCACCCCGCCCCGTTTCGAGCCATACACCAACCACTGGCCGTCCGGCGAGGGCTGGGGGTGATAATGGAGCGTGCCAACCGGAGAGCGGGTGAGTTGTTCGCTTACGCCGTCAAGCATGACTTGAAACAGTTCGACGTTGGCGCCAGCTTGTGCGGTATAGAAGACCCGCTTGCCGTCTGCGGACCAGACCGGCGTGTCGCTGCTTCCTTCATGGAAATCGGGAACGTCGAGAAACTCGACCGGCCCCCTGTAGCCACCACGATCGGCGAGCTTCCTGAGTCCCGTGCCGTCGGCACGGACGACGTGCGGGTGGCAGTTGTAGTGCTCGCCGGAAAGGAACAACACCCACTGACCATCGGGCGACCAGGTCGGTCCGAAATTAAACGGCTGGCCGGTCTGCACCTGGGCGGCCCGGGTGCCATCGGAGTCCGCCAGGAACACCTGGTAGTTCTTGTGGTAGCTGATCCGCTTGCCATCACGGGAACTGGCAAAGCCGTAAGTGAATTCCTTCGAATCCTTTGTCAGGTCGATCTTATTGCGGCCATCACGGTCCATGCGAAAGGGGTGTGAATTGCCGTCGATCAAGGCGGTGAACCCGAGCTTTGACAGATCATTGGGCCAGAAGAACAGGCCGCCGTTGTAAAAGCTGATGCGCTCGATCGCCGTGACGTTCTCCGCCTTCCCGGAGGCCAGGTCCACAAGATACGAATCCAGCCGCCAGGTTTCCCGGGTGAAGCGGAACGTCTTGTGTTCCTCCTCCCATTTCGCGTTCTCCGGGCTTTGCCAGCCGCGGCTGATGATGGCCTGCGCCCCGTCCGGCGACCAGCCGGCGAACTGAGTCCAGGCATCGGGTTCGTTTACGAGCTCCGCCGCCAGGCGGCGTTGTCCGGTGCCATCCGCTTGGATCACGGCCGCCCGCATGGTCTGGACATTGGCATGCCGCCCGCCGGGCAGGTCGGTTTGGAGCTCGGTGTAGCCGATGAGTTGAGCCGTCCACCCGCCCTCCACGGGACGGGAAGCGCGCTTCCGCATCGTGGCCCAGATGGCATCGGCGATGGCTTGCATGCCCTTGTCACCGGGGTGGCCCGCCACACCGGCGTGTTCGATCTGGCGCTCCGCACCGGCGGCATTGGATTCGTCCCGGCCCAGCGCCGCGATGTCGATGAAAGCGGCGCCGGAAGCGGCGCTGGCCTGTTTCATGATTTCGTCTTTGACGGGGTCATGCCAGAAGCAGCTTCGTACGAAGATCGCCGGGCGCCCATGTTTCTTGATCTCGGCGAGGAGCCTGGAGAAAGCGGCGGCGTATTTCGCCTTGGCTGCGTCGCTGCCAAGGGCCGGGACGTTTTCACCGATGGCAACGATGACCATGTCGGCGTTGAAATCAAGCTCGGCTTTCAGGGCCGCCGCAATGTCGTAGGTGTCGTGCAACCGCTCGAACTCGGCCATGTTCCTGACCCTCGTTTCAGGTTTGGCGTCGGCGGCCCGGGCGATTTGGGCGGTGACCAGATGAACGTAATCCTTTTCTTCGGCGCTGGCGGCCATGCCCCAGTTGCCGGACCAGCCGATGCTGGGCAGCGGAGGGTGGAGCGTGACGCTGTTGCCGAGAAAAAGAACCCTGGCGGCGGGGAGCCTGCCGACGTGGGCTCCCGCAGGCAGCGCAGCAGTGGCGGGGGTTGGGGGCTCAGCTTCACTGTTGGCCACGTGGTCTGATTCCAGCCTCAAGGCACCATTCTCCCGCACGACTCCGAGGCGCCGGTCGATGGCGGCGTCCACCGGGTCGGGCCCGGTTTGGCCGAGGCGCTTGCGGATTTCGCGGCGTAGCCACCAATAGCCCGAGTTCCATGAGTAGAGGATGTGGCCGTGCGGTTGGCCATTGAGCGTGCTGATGGATTCGTTGAAGGCGGGCGCGTGCGCGATTTCCCGGACAATACGTTCGACAAGCCGCGCGTCCACTTCCGCAGCGGGCAGGCCGTGGACGCCGGCGAGGAGGTAGTTTGCCGCATCGTTCAGGAACCAGGAGCCGCCGTAGCAATACACGCCGCTGTGGCCCGGCAGCAGCGAGCCGTCAGCCTGGGAGATGACGCGCAGGCCGTAGGGCGTCTTCACCCTCTCCGACGTGCGGTAGTGCGTGAGCACTTGCTCGTCCGTGAGCAACTTCCGCCCAAACACTGCGTAGGTCAGCGTCGCGCCGTAAAGCGTGTCCTGGCCCAGCGTGTCGCGCAGCTTGCGGCTCGTGGGCATGAAACCGCGCTCGGTATTGAACAGTGAGCGATAGGCCCCAATCGCGCGCTCGAGGTCCTGTCCGGTGACCGGCAGTCCAAGCTCCTGTGCTGCGAGTAGCGCCCCGCAGTGGAAGCCCTGGTCGCTGGCGGGCGAGTCGTCGTCGTCATACGGCAGCACGTCGTGATACGTCTTCCAGCCCTTGGCATTGGACGCGCCCGGCAGCGGGGGCGGGATGAACAGGCCGTCCTTTTCGTTTCGGCGCAGGAACTCATAGGCCTGGCGGACGAGGGCTTCATTCATCAGCCCCCCGGCACGTTTCATCAGCACGGCCCAGATCAGATAATATTGGGCGTTGTCCTCGTAATCCATCCGCGTCCAGAAGACCGCGCGATTGGCCTCGATGGTCTTTTCCGGGTCGCCAAGTCCCAGGGCGGTGTAGAAGCCGTCGGAAACCCATTGCTTCCAGCCGTAGCCCGGGCCGGAGATGAAGATGTAACGCCCAGCCCGCGGTTGGTTGTCGGCGTCAAGGGCGAGATTGCGTCGGAGCAGGAAGAGCGACGTATTGCGCAGGATGGCTTCGACGACGGAGGAGCTCCAACCTTTGGCGTTGGCGACGGCCAGATGGGCGGCGACCTGCGCGTCATAATGGTTGCGCGCCGGGCTGGCGAAAACCCAGGTGGTGAAGCACCGGGCTTCGCCCGCGACCAGCGATTGCCAACCGTCCATCTGGTATTGGTAAGTGTCGCGCGCGTCCTCCGGCGGCTTGATGATGAGCGGATAGGGATCGCGGCCATCACCGGTCAGTATGCCCAGCCGACGAGCCGGGGGATCCAGGAGCACTTGACAGCGATTCTCCCACAATCCTGGGGAGTCGGCCGCAAGGCCGAAGACCTCTCCGGTTGTCCGAACCATGACGACCGGGAAGGTCTCGGTCCTGGCCGAGCCTCGTACCGTGTCGTAGAGCATGCGCGTCTTCGCCGGACCGGAGAACGAGGCGAACTCGCCCTCCAAGGCAACCTCGAGCGGAAACGTCACCGAGAATCGCTGCGGCGCATCCGCGCTCACTTCCAGCGTGCGTTGCACCAGCGAAGG
>Ga0187857_10001956_pt1 | contig 19482 bp, 16 predicted proteins | sample June2016WEW_8_10_FD_132984 | JGI IMG/M metagenome (GOLD analysis project Ga0187857, IMG submission 132984) | Peatland microbial communities from SPRUCE experiment site at the Marcell Experimental Forest, Minnesota, USA - June2016WEW_8_100 | ecosystem: Environmental > Terrestrial > Soil >... | reverse complement strand
CTTCGTCGTGTGCTCGAAGACCTTCTCGACGGTCGAGACGTTGACGAACGCCCGCGCCGCCAAGGCCTGGCTGCTCTCGCAGCTCGGGGCGGGCGAGGAGGCTGTGGCCAGGCATTTCGTCGCGGTGTCGACAAACCGGGACGCCGTCGCCGCCTTCGGGATCGATCCTGCGAACATGCTCGAGATCTGGGACTGGGTCGGCGGACGGTACTCATTCGACTCAGCGATCGGGTTCTCGCTCATGGTCGCGATCGGCCGGCAACGGTTCGCCGAGATGCTCCGGGGATTCCGCACGATGGACGAGCATTTCTGTTCGGCTCCCCTGGCGGAGAACATGCCGGTCGTCCAGGGCATGCTGAACCTTTGGTATAACAACTTCTTCGCAACCGAGACCCACGCGGTCCTCCCTTACTCGCAGCGCCTCGCCCTGTTTCCGGTCTACCTCCAGCAACTGACGATGGAGTCGAACGGCAAGTCGGTGGGGCGTGGCGGTGCCGCGGTGGGCATCCAGACCGGGGAGATCTACTGGGGCGCGCCCGGGACGAACGGACAGCACGCCTTCTACCAGCTGCTCCACCAGGGTCAAAAGCTCGTGCCAGTGGACTTCATCGGGTTCGCCACCCCGACGCGCGCGCCAGGAGAACAACACGACCTTCTGATGGCGAATTGCTTCGCCCAGAGCGCCGCGCTCGCCTTCGGCAAGACCGCAGCGGAACTCGTCGCGGAAGGTGTCCCAGTGGAGCTGGTGCCCCACAAGGTGATGCCGGGGAACCGCCCGAGCTCGACGATCCTCGCACCCAGGCTCACCGCGTCGGTTCTCGGACAACTGGTCGCGCTCTACGAGCACGCCGTCTTCGTCGAGGGTGTCGTCTGGGGTATCGACTCCTTCGACCAATGGGGAGTCGAACTCGGCAAGGTGATGGCGTCTGATCTCGCGCCCGTGCTCTCGGCGAACAGGGAGCCGGACCTGTCGATCATGGACAGCTCGACGGCAGAGCTCGTCGCGTACTTCCGGTCACGGCGGCACGCCTCCTGAACGGCGAAAGGCGCGAAAGACCATCCGAGGCGCGGCCGGACTCCTTTGGCGGCCGGACTGGCGCCGCCCAGCTGGTGCCGCTTCGTCGCAGAAGTCGCGTCGGCCTCGCGGAGAAACGCGAATGCGCCAGCTGGGCGGGACCACACCGCGGATCAGGTGTCCGCGCAGCCACGACCGGCGGGCCCAGTGACCGAGGGCGGTGTTGGGGAGGAGTTTTCAAGCTGAGAGCGGGCGGAAGCGATCGCCGCCCTCGCCCGGTCGACTTCGAAGGCACGGGCCTTCTCGAGAGATTCGCACGCCTCCCCGACGGCGACGAGGAAGGGCGAGGGCTGCCGACGAGACGTGCGGCTACCGAAGGTGCGTTCCCGACACCAGGAGCAGTGCAGCTCTTGCGTCGCCCGGCTGAGTGCGACGTAGAGGAGCCGACGTTCCTCTTGTTGCGCCGCGAAGGTTCTTGCATGCGCGATCGGCACGAGACCGTCCTCGATTCCCGCCACGAAGACGAACCGCCATTCGAGGCCTTTCGCCCGGTGGAAGGTGAGAAGGTCAACCCCATCGGTCGCCGCGGCCTGGGGTTCGTCGCGCAGCGTCTGTTGCAGGTGGGTGAGGAAGCCGCTCGCCGACGGGACAGCCTCGATCGCCACGTAGTCGTAGCCGACGCGCGCCAGTGTGGCGAGATCGAGCTCACGTTCTCCGTCGAGGTCGACCTGGCCCGCCTCGGGGCGGGACGCGGTCGGATCACTGAGGCGATCCCAGCCGTTCGCCATCGTGAGATCCTCGAACCAGGCAGCGAAGCTGTCGCGTCCGACCCGACCTTGGATTCGAGCGAGCTCTTCACGGACGGCGGGTCGCGCGAGGAACGCGCCGCCGACGCGGCCGCGAAAGGGGACCCCGGCTGCCGAGAGCGCCGACTCGAACAGGATGAGCTGAGAGTTTGTCCGAGTGAGAATCGCGCACGTCGACCACGGTGACCCAGGTGCGTGGCAGCGGCGGAGCGAGGCGGCGACGCCAGCCGCCTCGGCGAGGTCCGAGGGGTACTCGGTCACGCTCGCCGGTGTCCCGTCCGCTTCCGCGGCCAGCTGGGGCGGCTTGCCGGACGCGAGGACCGCAGACGCGGCCGCGATGACCTGAGGCGTCGAACGGTAGTTCGTTGCGAGCTCGATCACGGTCGCACCGGGATAGCGCTCGCCGAACTTCGTGACGGCGCTCGGGTCGGCACCGTTCCAGCCGTAGATCGCCTGGTCGGTGTCACCTACGGCGCATAGGTCGTCGCGATGGCCGAGCCAGGTGTCGAGCAGTCTCAGCTGTGCCGGGTTGGCGTCCTGGAGCTCATCGACGAAAAGGTGCTGGAATCGCCAGCGCTGGACCGCAGCGAAGGCGGAGTCCGAAGCGATTTCGTCGGCGAGGCGTTCGAGGAGGTCCTCGAAGTCGAAGAGCGCGCGGCGGCGTTTCTCCTGCTCGTAGCGCGCATACCACTCGGCGACGTCCGTGAGGTCGGCGAGGGGTACCCGGCCCGCCGCCTGTGCTTGCGCGACGTAGTGGGCGGGCTGGATCAACCTCGCCTTGGCCCATTCGATCTCTCCGGCGACCGAGGCGAGGAGTTCGCGCCAGCCGGCGGCTCGCGGGCGACGGGGCGAAACCTTCTGGGGTGTCGGCAGCAACCTGGAGAGCAGGGGAGCCTTGGAATCAATGATGGCAGGGGGATCGCGGCCTTCGTCGACCGCCCGCAGACGAAGCTGGGCCAGCGCGACGGCATGAAAGGTCCCCGCGATCACCGGCGCAGGGAGACCAAGGTCCCGCAGGCGCGCCCGCAGCTCGCCAGCGGCCTTGCGGGTGAACGTGAGCGCCAGGACATGAGCGGGAGCGGCGTCGTCGTTGAGCACTCTCCAGGCGATCCGCCGGGTGAGGACACGGGTTTTGCCAGACCCGGGACCGGCGACGACGAGGAGCGGCGCGGCCGGCGAGGTGATCGCGACGCACTGGCGCTCGTCGCAACCGGCGAGAATATGGCCCAGCCCGAGGGAGCTCACAACTCGGGACGGTACTCGCCGGCTGTGGTGTTCCGTCTGCGGTCGAGACGAGCCCGGAGGTACCGCTCGGCAGCCATTAGCGTCAGCAGCGATGTTGAGCTCGTACGTCAACGGTAAGGTCTTCGGAGAGAGCTTCGGGACGGCGACGCCTTGGGTGCTCGCCCTGCACGGCTGGGGACGCTCGCACGCCGACTTCAGCGAGGTGCTGGGCCCAGTTGCCGGCGAGGAGGCGATCGACGGCATCGCCGTCGACCTCCCCGGGTTTGGAGCTTCCGCCGCGCCGGATTCCGCGTGGGGGGCGACGGAGTACGCGAGCTTCATCCGGCCGGTGCTCGACGAAATGGCCGGTCGGGTCGTGATCGTCGGGCATTCGTTTGGTGGCCGCATCGCCATCGAACTCGCGGTGTTGGCGGGTGATCGAACGGCCGGGCTCGTGCTGGCCGGCGTGCCGTTCACGCGGATCGGCCGGGCACCGCGTCCCAGATTTCGCTACCGCATCGTGCGCGCCCTGGCCCCGGCGGGGCTCATCGGCGAGCGTCGCCTGGAGAGGGCACGGGAGCGCTACGGATCACGGGACTACCGGGAGGCGCGAGGCGTCATGCGGGCCGTGCTCGTGCGCGTGCTCACCGAGGACTACCGCGCCTCGCTGGCACGTCTGAGCTGCCCTGTCGAGCTCGTCTGGGGGGAAGAGGACGCAGTGGTACCGGTTGAAGTCGCCCGCCGGGCCTTGCCGGCAATCGCTTCGGGCCGATTGACCGTTCTTCCGGGCGTCGGCCATTTTGTGCCGACCACAGCGCCGGCGGCCCTGCGCAACGCGACGATGCTCCATCGGCCGTGATCGCGCTTTTTGTCATCACGATCTCGCTCTCGGCAACGGGGGCGGTGTTGTCGGGTATCCGCTGGCTGCGTGTCGCCCAGCGCGAGCACTACCTGTCCGGATCGCTGCTCCGCTTCGCCCGACGCTGGTGGGGCCAGGATCCGCTCCATTTCGTCGCCGCGACATGCGCGATCGCTTCGGTAATCGTCGAGGGTTTCCTGGTCGGAAGCGGGATCGTCGGGGCGGTGGTCGTCGCGGTGGGACCGGTCGGTCTCGGATTAAGCGGTCGCACGGGGCGGCTCCGGTGGACGCGGCGCTTGACGACGGTCGCGTCGATTGCCGCCGTGGAGCTTGGGGCAGCTGTGGGCACGGCGGCCGCCGTCGGCGGTCTCCGGCTTGCGGCGATGGTGCTTGTCGTCGGCGCAGTTGGTCAGCCGCTTGTCCTCGAGAGTGCGCTCGTCGTCGACCGTCCCTTCGAGTGGGTCCTGAGCCGCCGCTACGTGAAGCGAGCGGCCGAGAAACTCGGCCGGATCGACCCGATCGTCGTCGGTATCACCGGCTCGTACGGCAAGACCTCGACGAAGAGCTACGCGGCCCACCTGCTCTCGGGTACCTACCGAGTTGTCGCCAGCCCCCGCAGCTTCAACAACCGCGCCGGACTCGCCCGGGCGGTGAATGAAACCCTCGTTGCCGGGACCGAGGTCTTCGTAGCCGAGATGGGTGCTTATGGGACCGGTGAGATCGCCGCGCTCGTCTCGTGGCTGGCGCCGCGTGTCGCCGCCATCACTGCGATCGGGCCGGTGCACCTCGAGCGGTTCAGGTCACTCGACCGCACACTGAAGGCAAAGAGCGAAATCGTCGCTGCTGCGGACACCGCGGTCCTGAACGTTGACGACGAGCGCCTGGCGCGGCTCGCCGGAGGCCTCGCCGCAGCCGGCCGCCGCGTGGTTCGCTGTTCGGCTTCCGACCGGCGCGGTGACGTCGCCGTGGTCGCGGAGGCCGCCGAGGCACAGCTCTATCTGGACGGGTCCTCCGCCGGTACTTTCCCCCTTGCCAGCCGGCGGCCGCTCGCGCTGACGAACGTCGCTTGCGCGGCGGGAATCGCCCTCGCGCTTGGCGTGCCCGTGCCGGACATCGTGCTGCGGCTCCGCTCGCTCCCGGTCGTCGAGCACCGCTTGGAAGTTGCCACCTCGCCGACGGGAGTCACCGTTCTCGACGACACCTTCAACGCCAACCCGGCCGGGGCGCGGCTCGCCCTGGCGGCGCTGGTCGAGAACGCCCGCCCCGGCTCGCGGAGCGTTGTCGTCACCCCCGGGATGATCGAACTCGGCGACCGCCAGCGATCCGAGAACGAGACATTCGCCGGTGAGGTGGCGAAGGTTGCAACGGACCTCGTTGTCGTGGGCTCGACCAACCGCCGTGCACTACTTGCTGGGGTGGCGAAGGCCCAGGCGCCAAAAGCCGGCGGAGAGGGTCTCCGGGTCATCACGCTCGACTCACGAGCTGCCGCGGTCATCTGGGTGCGGCGCGAACTCGGCGACGGTGACGCCGTCCTCTACGAAAACGACCTTCCCGATCAGTACCCATAGGGCCCCGACCGGGGAAGTCAGCGAGAATGACCTTCGTCCCGTGCGAGAAAAGGCAGCGTACAATGCCGCGATGACTGGGTCTTTGCCGCGCCTTGCCGTGCTGTTCGGCGGGCCGTCGCCGGAACACGACGTCTCGATCCTCACCGGGCTCCAGGCGGCGAGGGCTCTCGCCGGGACGGAGGCGGTCGCCTCGGTGCACGCGCTGTACTGGACGAAGGAGGGCCGATGGCTGGAGGTGGCGAGCTCCCTGGAGGCCGGCGCCTTTATCGGCGGCGCGCCTAACCGGGGGAGGAAAGTCGAGCTCGTAACCGGGCCCGACGGCGGATTCCGCGCCGCTGCTGGCTGGCGGGGCGGCCGAGCGGAGGCACTCAGCATCGATGCGGCGATCGTCTGTTGTCACGGCGGCCCGGGCGAAGACGGCTCGCTGCAAGGGATCCTCGACTGCGCGTACGTCGCCTACAGCGGACCGAGCGCCGCCTCGGCGGCGTTGGGCATGGACAAGCTCGCGACGGCGGGGGTCCTCGCGGCTGCCGGACTGCCGACGCTGCCGCGACTCGCGCTCCAACCGGAGATGGCGGAACCGGGCTTCTCGGGTCCGTACATCGTGAAGCCGCGCTACGGAGGTTCCTCGATCGGCATCGATGTCGTCAAGGATTGGCCGACCGCGCTGGCCCGCCTTGGCACGAACGTTCACCTGCGGCAGGGCGCGGTCGTGGAGCCTTACCGCGACGAGCTCTACGACTTGCAGGTCGCGGTCCGGACCTGGCCCGAGACCGTCCTGTCCGCGATCGAACGCCCGCTCGGAAGGGGCAGTTCGACCGAGATCCTCGACTACGCAGACAAGTACGTCGGCGGCGAGGGGATGCTCAGCGCGCCCCGCGAGCTGCCGGCGAGGATCGATCCCGGATTGGAGGGCGAGCTGCGCGAGAGCGCATTCGCCGCGGCACAGGTGCTTGGCGCGCGCGGTGTGAGCCGGATCGACTTCCTCTCCGACGGTCATGTCCTTTACTTGAACGAGATCAACACGGTTCCGGGTTCGCTCGCCCGCTACCTCTTCATCGACCCGCCGCTCCCGTTCGGCGAGCTCCTCTTCGGCCTCGCCGCGGAGGCCATGGAGCGGCCCGCGACGGTCTTCTCGTCAGCAGGCGCAGATGGCTCGGTGCTGCGCGAGGCGGGGAAGATCGCGGCCAAGCTCGCTTGATCGAGGGTTGGACGCCGGATCGGGCCGACGTGGCGCTGCGGGAGGACGGGTGACGTATCCGAAGCGGCTCATTCACAACGACGAGGAGGTGCTGCTCGACGCCCGTCCCCATTGGTGGCAGCTTGTGGGACCGGCACTGGTGGCGGTTGTCGCCGTCGGGGGGAGCGCGGTGGTTTTCGTCATCTGGTCCGGAGCGCCGCAGTGGTTCGGCTGGGTTCTCCTCGGGATCGGCGCCAGCGGCACTTGCTATCTTCTCGGGCGCTTCCTCCGATGGCGTTCGACCGACCTCGTGGTCACGTCGATGCGGGTCATCTACCGGGGCGGGGTTGTCGGCCGCTGGAGCCGGGAGATCCCGATCTCGAACGTTCAGGATGTGAGCTACGTCCAGTCTCTCGTCGGAAGGGTGATCGGCAGAGGGGAGCTCTTCGTGGAATCCGCCGGCTCACGCGGCGAAAAACCCTTCCGCGGGGTGAGCCGTCCCGAGGTCGCCCAAGGGCTCATCAACCGCTCGATTGAGGAGTCCCGCCAGCGCGGCTCGGGCCGTCTCGCCCCGCGGGACGGGGTCTCGGTTGCCGAGGAGCTCGATCACCTCGGCGCGCTCCATCGTCGCGGGGTGATCACCGACGGCGAGTTCGCGCGCTTGAAAGCGGAGCTGATCGGCCCGAGCGGTGGCGAGCTCGGCGATGACGAGTTCGGCGAGAGCTAGCGAGGCTTGGTCAGCCAAGTTCGTCGCGATAGCTGCACGGTAGGCTCCGGCCGTGGCGGAGCGCTTCTTTGTCGAGACGCTCGGCTGTCCGAAGAATCAAGTCGACTCCGACAAACTCGTCAGTTCCCTCCTGGCGGCGGGCCTTGAGCCCGCGGACGCGCTCGGCGACGCGGACCTTGTGGTCGTCAATACCTGCGCTTTCATCGAAGCCGCGCGCGCCGAATCGATCGAGGTGATCCTCGACGTGACACGGGCGCGAAGGACAGGATCCCGGCTCGTCGTGACGGGTTGTCTCGCGGCTCGCGCCGGCGCGGCGCTCGCCGAGGCCCTTCCCGAGGTGGACTCGGTGGCCGACGTCGGCATTCCGGTCCATCTCGGCGGGGCGCGTTGGCGGCCTCGGAGCGGGCGGTGCGTTCCGGCTGCCTTCCTCGATCTGGCACGACCGCGGGCACGCGCCCCGTGGGCCTACGTGAAGATTGCGGAGGGTTGCGATCGCCGGTGTGGATTCTGCGCGATACCGCAATTCCGAGGGCCGCAGCGCTCGCGGGACAAAGAGGCGATCCTCAGCGAGATTGGCGAGCTCGGTGCCATCGAGGTCGTCCTCGTCGCCCAGGACCTCGCTTCCTACGGGCGGGACCTCGGTCGGCAGGGGGGCCTCGTCGACCTCGTCGGGGCGGTCGCAGCACGCGGGTACCGGGTGCGACTGCTCTATCTCTACCCGGCGTCGCTTGACGACCACCTCATCGACACGATCGTCGCGACCGGGATCCCGTACTTCGACCTGTCGCTGCAGCACGTTTCCCGCCCACTGCTGCGACGGATGCGACGCTGGGGATCACAGGAGGCCTTCTGCCGCCGGATCGACGCAATCCGCTCCCGTGCCCCTGAGGCCGCGCTGCGCAGCTCGTTCATCCTCGGCTATCCGGGCGAGACCGAGGAGGACCACGACGCCCTGCTGGCGTTCCTGCGGGCGGCCGAGCTCGACTGGGCAGGGTTCTTCACCTTCTCCGAGGAGGAGGGAACCTACGCCGCGACGCTCGACGACAGAGTTCCCCGGGAGGTCGCGCTCGAGCGCCTGCGGGAGTCCGCCGAAGTGCAGGACGAGATCACGGCACGTCGTCGGCGGGCGCTGGTCGGCACCGCAGTGGACGTGCTCGTCGACGCCGTGGGGGTCGGACGGTCCCACCGCGAGGCACCCGAGATCGACGGCGTGATCCATTTGCCGGCTGGGGGTGAACCGGGGACCCTGCGCCGGGTGCGGATCGACGCGGCCCAGGGACCCGACCTCGAGGGATCTTTCCTCGACGGGTCGGCACCGCACCCGGGACGCCCGATGGCGTCGGCGGGAGCGAGCAGGTGAATAGGTCGCGCCCGTTGTTCGGGCCGTCAGCGCTGTTAACCCCCGCCAATGCGCTCACTTTCACGCGGCTTGTCGGTGCACCCGCTCTCGCCGTGCTGACGATCGCGATCGGGCCGACGTCTTGGTTGCTCTGGGCGGTGTGGACCGCGCTCTGCCTTTCGGACGGGCTGGACGGGTACATCGCGCGCCGTCACGGGACGACGCGATCCGGCGCCTTCCTCGACCCCCTCGCCGACAAGTTCCTCGTTCTCGGCGCGCTCAGCGCGCTGAGCGCGATCGGCGCCATCGGCGTCCTGCCCGTCGCTCTCATCGGGGCGCGGGAGGTGGCGATGAGCACCTTCCGGGTGACGGCGGGGCGACAGGGGATCTCCGTTCCGGCGCGGCCGCTCGCCAAGCTGAAGACCCTCGCACAGGATCTCGCCATCGCCGGGATGTTCTTCCCGCCAATCGGCAAGAGCCACCCGGGCGCGGTCTCGATCGCTCTGTGGGTCGCGGTCGCGCTGACGCTCGTCACGGGGGTTGAGTACTTCCTCGACGCCTGGCGCGACCGGCGGCGACAGCTCGACAGGGCCACTCGGGCCGCCAACCCGCAGGGAGCGTGAGGACGGCGTGCGCGCCGAGGTCGTCGCGGTCGGCACCGAGTTATTGCTCGGCCAGATAGTCGACACGAACTCGGCCTGGATCGCCGAGCGCCTCGCCGCGACCGGGATCGACTGCAATTACCAGACCCGGGTGGGCGACAACGTCGCGCGCATCCGTGAGGTCCTCGTGACGGCGCTGTCCCGCGCTGACGCCGTTGTCGTCTGCGGGGGTCTCGGCCCGACCCAGGACGACGTCACCCGCGAGGCGATCGCCGAGGTCATGGGGACCGCGCTGGTCCTCGACCGTGAGGCGCTGGCGGGCGTGGAGCAGGTCTTTCGCAGGCGTCACCGGGAGATGCCGGCGAGCAACCGGCGCCAGGCGGAGGTGCCCTCCGGGGCACGTATCATCCCGCAACGGCTCGGCACCGCCCCTGGGCTGATCTGCCCGCTCGGCAATCGCCTCCTGTTTGCGCTGCCCGGAGTTCCGGGCGAGATGCGGGAGATGCTCGAGCGCGCCGTCCTGCCCGAGCTCGGGGCGCGTTCCGGTGTAGCGGGGGTGATCGCGAGCCGGGTCCTGCGCACGTGGGGTCTTGGCGAATCGGCGCTCGCTGAGCTCGTCGCGCCGCGTCTCGCCGCGCTCGAAGCCGCGGGGGAGGGCGCACCGACGATCGCCTTTCTCGCGCGCGGCCTCGAGGGGGTTCAGCTGCGCGTCACCGTGAAAGCCGCCAGCCGGGACGACGCCCGGAGGATGCTCGACCGCGAGGAAGCGACGCTCAGGGAATTGCTCGACGGGAACGTCTTCGGGATCGACGACGAGACGATGGCGATCCGCATCGGGGCGCTTCTCACCGCCGGCCGAGCGACGCTCGCCGTCGCAGAGTCCTACACCGGCGGACTTGTGGTGTCGTGCCTCGTCGCGGCCCCGGGAGCCAGCCGATGGCTGCGCGGCGGGATCGTGACCTACGCGAGCGAGGTGAAACGGGAGCTTCTTGGGCTGACGGAGGGTCCCGACGTCACTGCGGCGGCGGCGATGGCGATGGCACGGGGAGTCCGGCGGCTGTTCGGCGCGGATATCGGTCTCGCCACGACGGGCGTCGCCGGACCGGACGCGCAAGACGGACAGCCGGCGGGAACGGCGCTCGCGGGCTTCGCCTCCGGAGGTGGCAACGACGCGACCTCGTTCGAGATCCCCGGCGATCGGCAGACGGTGCGGGAGCTCGGCACGATGAACACGCTGGACTGGTTGCGGCGTCGTCTCGAGGCCGAGCATTAGGCGCGTTGCGGACCCGTTGCGGTCGCCGGACAACCAGCGATGTGTGCGATGACAAGACGGCGCTTGGTCCCGAAACTAGGCCACTACCGTTTCATCGATCCGAGCAGGTGATCGAGCGCGAAGGCCAGCAGCCCAGCGGCGATCCAGATGGAGTAGCCGACACCGAGACACGTCCCGCCTGTCGCATTCGCCGCGATCAGCGCCAGTACGAACAGCACGACTGCTGCGAGTCCGAAGAGTCGAACAATCATTTCAATCTCCCTTGATGGTTACTGCGACGACCCTTTCGCCGTCGCGTCTTAAGAGAACAGATCGCGAAAGTCCTGGTCAGTCATCTTCCACGGCTCCGAACAGCAACGCCGCCTCCGATGAGCACCATGAACCCCACTGTCTGCCGTCCAGGTATGCCTGCTCAAAAAGAGCCTCCCGACGAGGGAGGACGCTAGGGCGTTTTGTCATCGCACACATCGCCGGACAATCCACCGTCGAACATGCGTTCGCAACTACACTGATGGAAGTTCCAGTGGGAGGGCCTGGCTCGTTGGCAGAGTGCAGTTCTCGTGATACAGCGGCGCCGTATCCTGCAGGTCCACCCGGCGGACGGCTTGGTGACGCGGCTGGGGGAAAGAGAGGGGCGATGGAGCGGGACAAGGCACTCGATGCAGCACTCGGCCAGATCGAGAAGCAGTTCGGGAAAGGCTCAGTGATGCGAATGGGTGAGAGCCTCACGCTGGGCATCGAGGCGATCTCGACCGGTGCCATGTCGCTCGACCTCGCGCTCGGTGTCGGCGGTCTGCCGCGTGGTCGCATTGTCGAGGTCTTCGGTCCGGAATCGTCCGGCAAGTCGACCCTCGCTCTCCACGTTGTCGCGGAGGCACAGCGCAACGGCGGCGTCTGCGCCTACATCGACGCCGAGCATGCCCTCGATCCCGTCTACGCCAAGGCGATCGGGGTCGACATCGACGAGCTGCTCATCTCGCAACCAGACAACGGCGAGCAGGCCCTCGAGATCGCCGAGATGCTCATCCGCTCCGGTGCGATAGACGTCCTCGTCATCGACTCGGTCGCGGCGTTGACCCCGCGAGCCGAGATCGAAGGCGAGATGGGGGATTCCCATGTTGGATTGCAGGCCCGCCTCATGTCCCAGGCCCTGCGCAAGCTCACTGCCACGTTGAACAAGTCCGACACCATCGCCCTGTTCATCAACCAGCTTCGGGAGAAGATCGGCGTGATCTACGGCTCGCCCGAGGTGACCCCGGGGGGCCGGGCGCTGAAGTTCTACGCGTCGGTGCGCCTCGACATCCGGCGTGTGGAATCGATCAAAGACGGTGCGGAGATCGTCGGGAGCCGGACGCGGGTGAAGGTCGTGAAGAACAAGTGCGCGCCTCCTTTCCGTTCAGCGGAGTTCGACATCATGTACGGACAGGGCATCAGCCGGGAGGGCTCGATCCTCGACGTCGCCGTCGACCTTGGGATCGTGAAGAAGTCCGGTGCCTGGTACACCTACGAAGGCGAGCAGCTCGGCCAAGGCCGGGAGAACGCGAAGCAGTTCCTGCGGCAGAGCCCCGAGCTCGTCGTCGAGATCGACGAGCGGATCCGCAAGACGGTGGCGACGGTTACTGCGGATATCCCGCTCGGCGCCGGTATCGGCGACGACGAGCCGATCTCCCTCGAGAGCTGAGATCGATCCTCAACGAGGGATCGAAGTGTGTTTGAACTCGTTGAGGTCGGGGTGATCGACGAGGAGTTCGAGCACGTGGTCGATCGTTGCACGCGCGAGATCCCTGTCGCCGTGAGGGCGGGTCATGAGCCGTACGAAGACGGCCCGCTCGCCGATGATGAACGTCGGCACGCCGAACACGGCGTGGTCGTGGACTGAGGCCTCGTGCTCGTGGCGGAATAGCTCGAAGGGCCAGCCGGCGGCGAGTTCCGCGAAGACGCCCGCGGCGTCAACGCCGGCGCGGGCCAGGGCAGAACGGACAACTTCGCCGTCGCGCAGGTCGCCTGCCTCGTCATGGCGCGCTGCGAAGAGGGCAAGATGCGCCGCCGGGAAGAGGTCCGGGTAGCGCTCCCGCACGACGAGTCCGGCAGCGACGGCGACGAGCTGGTCACGGGCTCCTGGATCCTCCCAGACCGGCGTCTCGCCCTCGGCCACGTGGGCCTGGCTGAGCGAGAACGGCACGAAATGGACGCGGTAGTCGGCACCGCCCGACAACGCCACGAGCACGTGTTCGTGCGCGTTGCGCGCGAACGGACAGCGGTAGTCGAAGTTGACGGAGAACTCGTGTCCGGCCACGCTCATCACCTGCCGATCTCGTTTGTTATCTCACCCGGATCCTAGGTTGCAGACTGGGACACCGGGGCGGGTACCATCGGTCCGTGCCCGAGGTGCGGCGGGCTACCCCCGAGGACATCGTTGTTGTCACGCGCTCGCTCGCGTCCGCTTTCCTCGACGACCCGGTCTCCGCCTTCCTCTTCCCCGACGCGGCGCGCCGGGAGTCGATCCTGCGCGATTTCTTCGTCGTCCAGTTGTCCCGGACCTATTTGCCCCGCGGCGAGGTCTACACGACCGAGGACCGGGCGGGGGCGGCTTTGTGGCTGCCCCCGAATTCACCGATGCCGACCCTGCGCGACCAGCTGGCCTATCTCCGGATCGGACTCGCTGCAGGTCACTGGAGAATCGCGCGGCGACTTGCCGGAGCTCTCCAGCGACTCCGACCTCTGACGGAGCACTACTACCTCGGGACGGTCGGCGTCGACCCGGCGCGTCAGCGCCGGGGTCTTGGGACGGCGCTCCTGCGTCCGGCCCTCGAGCGCTGCGACGGTTCCCGCCTTGGCGCTTATCTCGAGTGCTCGAGCGAGGCGAACACCGAGTTCTACGGTCGACTCGGCTTCCGGGTGACCCGGGAAATGCGGGTGCCACACAACGGCCCAAGGCTTTGGCTGATGTGGCGTGAACCGGCGACGGTCCCCTGGCCGATCGTTTGAAGGCTCCACCGAGGGCCGGAGGAAAACGGATCACCCCGGGGCGACCGACGGGCGTCCAACCGCGGGCGGTGAGCCCTCGGGGCCGAGCACCTGAGCGATTCGGGCCAGGTTCAACGACGCCGGCGGGGCCGGCCCGTTCGCGACGACGGCGTGGGTGCGCGGCCGGCACGAGGACTCACCGCCGGGGGAATCGGACGTACGCCCGGCGGGGTCCGTCGGGGGTCGGCGAGAATCTCGGTGAGGATCTCGAGCACCGCCCGCACAGGGGCGCTCGGGAGTGCTCGACGGCGTTGGGCCACCCCGATGACCCGGGGACCGACGCCCTCGACCGGCACGACTTCCCAGAATCTCTTCCCGCCGGGGGGCATGGCACTCGTCGGCAGGATGGCGAAGCCGCAGCGTTGGCCCATGAGCGACCGCATCAGCCGGAGACTGTCCAACTCGGCTCGTGGCTGGAGCGTGACGCCGGCCGCGGCGGCCGCCGCGTCGAGGCCGATCCGGTAGTTGCTCCCGGCGAGGGGCAGGAGCAGCGGCAGGGGGGCGAGGTCGCTCACCGTCAGCACGGCGCGCCCAGCGAGCGGATGCTTCCGTGGCAGGTAGAGCCCGAGGTCCTCCTCGAACAGCGGCACGGTGTGGACCTCGGAGGCCGAGGTCGGCAGGGCGAGCACTCCGAGGTCGACGTCTCCTGAGGCGAGTTGGGCGTTGAGGCCGGGGGTCGTCGCCTCCCGGAAGATGAGGTGGAGGTGGGGGTGGATCGTGGGAACGAGGTCGAGGATCTCGGGCACGAGCCAGAGCGCCGCGGTCCCGATCAGCCCGAGCTGGACCGTCCCGACGATCTCGTGGCTGAGCGCAGTGACGTCCGACGTCAGCGCGTCGAGCTCGCCGATCACCCGGCGCGCCCGCTCGACCGCGAGGGCGCCCGCCTCGGTGAGCTCACCGCTGGCGCGGTCGACGAGGACCGAACCGAGCTCGACCTCGAGCTTTTTGATGTGCGTGGAGACGTTCGACTGCACGGTCGCGAGCGAGTCCGCCGCGGCGGAGAATGAGCCGCGCTCGGCGATCGCGACGAGGGCGTTCAGCTGGCGGAGGTCCATCGAATCCGATGATAACCACTATCTATTGCAACTGTTTGACTGATGGCCTCCGCCTGGCAAGAGTGTGGTCAACCACGGGTGTGACGGTCCCCCACCGAAACCCCGTGGGTGTGAATTGAACGAAGGGGCCGGTCCCCCCCCGGCCCCTTCTTCGCGCCTGGGCCGGGCGCAACTGGGGAAACGGGTTTCACCAGGGCTTGGCGGAGGACCGCGACTTTGTAATCTTCGTGCGCCGTGCGCTCGCCGGCAGCGCCCAGGCGCGTCGCCACGGGGAGGCGTCCGGGCCTCGGAAGGCGGGGGTCTGTCCGGCCGCGGCGCGCTTGCGCGCCGACCACCAGTCCGTCTCGGCCTCGTCGGCGAGGAGTGCCACGGATTCCTCGATGCGTGCCGCAAAATGGCGGGCATCCTCCTCGCGACCGGAGGGTCCCGTCGCCTCGGCCGGCCAGAGCGGATCCCCGAAACGGACCTCGACCTTGCCGCGGCGCAGTGTCTTCCCGCCCTTCGGGAAGACCGGGCGAACGCCGCGCAGGTGTACGGGGACGACCGGAACATCGCAGCGCTTGGCGAGATAGGCCGCGCCGCCCCGGAATTCCTGGCCCCAGCCATCGCGACTGCGACCGCCTTCGGGGAAGATGACGAGGTTCCAGCGGTCGGTGAGGAGCTCCGCCGCGAGCTCGGCACTGCGCCGGTTCACCTTGGTTCTTTCCATCGGGATCGTGCCGAGGCTGAGCGACCACAACGCCGCCTTCCACGGGCGGTCGAAGAAGTAGTCGGCAGCGGCAGCAACGACCGTTCGGCGGCGGAACCGCTCCGGCAAACAGGCGAGGACGATCGAGGTGTCGAGGTGGCTCGAGTGGTTGGCGGCAAAGATCACCGGGCCGTCTAGTGGGTCGAGGTGTTCGCCGCCGAAGACCCTGGGCGAGGTGACGACGGTTACAAATGGCCGGGTGACGTTGTCGACGAGGATCCGCCGCACTGCCCGGGCCCAAGGCTCCCGCGTCCAGGCCGTGTCGTAATCGACTCCGATGTTGCGCCGCTTTGCAGGACGGGGCAAGGTGCCCGGCCACGTCGGGCGCGAAAAGACGTCGTCGATGATGCGGGGGAGACGGACGCTCACGAGACGTCGGCCACGAGGAGCGGCGGGGCGTGAAGGTGGGTGATCGTCGGGTTTCGGCCGACGACGTCCTCGGCCATCTCGAGAGCGTCGGCGAGTGTCGAAGCCGGCTTGAACCCCATCCGGCGCACGGCGGCCCTGTCGCCGCCGACGATGATCACCTCGCCGAGGTGCTCGAGCGCGTGGGCACACCAGTACCACATGTAGAGGGGATGCACGCCGTGATAGGCGTTTGACGTTCGATAGAGGTGGACGTACCACGGATCGGTCGCGAACGCCTGCTCGTAGCGTTTCTCGATCTCCAAAAGGTCCGTGGTTTCAGCGAGGACCTGCTCGAAAAAGTCGATGTAACTCGGGTGGTGCACCGGGTGGAAGGCCCAGGGAGTCGGGTGCGACATGATGCAGACCCCACCCTCGCGCACGAGCGGTCGGCCCCGGTAGAGGTTGAAGAAGTAGCCAAGCCCGAGGCAGGCGACGAGGATCGGATTCATGATCGAGTTCACGTTGTACGGGCTCAGGTACGGCAAGCCCATCGTCAAGATGTCGCTCTGGCCTTCGACGCTCACAAGCTGTTGTTGAAAGAGGTTCTCCAGCGTGACGTCGTGCACGGCCTCGACCTCCCCCGCTTGGACTGAGGTCACGGCATAGGGCGAGCGGATCGACTGAAAGATCTGACGCGCGAGCCTTGGAGGCGTGCGCTCCAGGGCGAGGCGGCTCGCGTGGAAGCCAGCCCGGTCTGCGAGCGACCACTCCCACTCGCGCTTTTGTAGGAAGGCGAATTGCGACGGGAACATATCGAGGTTGAGTGTCGTTTCGATCTGGAAGATCTTCACGCCGGCGTCTTTGATGAGCCGACCCATCCGCCAGTTCGACGAGTGCATTTCGGAGTTGTGCCGATCCATCAGCGACCGGCTGTGCTGCAGGGTCCTCACGTTGTGATGGTGGCGGAGGCTCCGGTAGCTGGCGAGACCGGTCGCGACCGACTTGTGGCCGCCGTCCATCGCCGACAGGTTGATGTTGACGTAGATCAAAAGGTCGCTCTCGGCTGCGCGCCTGTTGATCTCGACGTCTTCGCCTTCCGCGGTCATGCCGAGGTGGACGAGGGCCGCGGGGTCCTCAGCGTCATGCTGGGTGAGCAGCCCGTGGGGAGCGAAGGCGTCGAAGACCCGGTCACCGAGGGCATGGCGCAGCTCGTCGTCAGTCATCCGCCGGTGGAGGGCAAGCGCCGCGATCAGCACGACGTCGTCGACCCCGCCGGCCGCCGCGGCGTCGAGCACTGCTTCGATCACACGCTGGCGGATGTCGGGACGGCGCATCGGGGGCAGAGGCAGCGAGACGTCGTCGAAGGCGATCGTGAGCCGCATGCCCGGATGCAGCAGGGCCGAGAGGGGCGCCGAATCGCCGAGGGGGTGCTCCAGGGCGTGGCGGATGGTGGCGTCCGGGTCGGCGAGCCCGTCGTGGGGTTCGGGGGGGTAGACGACGCGCGCCCCCTCGGGCAGCCGCTCGAAACGGAAACCCTCCCCGTGCCAGAACATCGTCGGCGGGGTCGACCGGTCGACCTCGAGTACGAATCCGGGTCTCGGGCTCACGCGCTCGTCTCCATTTTCTTCTCGCCACGGGGCACACGGCCGCTGGCTGTGGCGGATGCCGCCGCACGCCGCCACGACGGGTTTTCGCGCCGGAGGTCGAAGACCACCTTCACCGACCCTCGCCGACCGGCGTTCGCGGCGTGGCGAATGGCCTCTTCGTAACGCTGCAAAGGGTAGTAGGCGGAGACCAGCCGCTCGAGCTGGGCCTGCACGACCAGCTCGGCGGCGAGGGCGAACGTCCGACGTGGCCCCTCGGGGACCTCCTCGGTGCCGTAGGCGTACGCCCCGACGAGCGCGACCTCTCGCTGCCAGAGCGGCGCGAGGTCTACCCGGACCGTCCCGGGCATGCCAACGAGTACGACGCGGCCGCCGGGCCGCACGACCTCGAGAGCCTCGGTGATCGAGCGCGCTGAGCCGACGCAGTCGAAGACGGCGTCGGCGCCACCCGCGAGGCGGTCGATCGCGCCCGCGGTCGAACCGAGCGCCAGCGTCCCGGTCATGCGCCGGACGGCCCGGCCGACCTCGCTCGGCGCGACGACACCGTCAGCGCCGAGGTCCTCGGCGAGACGTCGTTGGACCCGGTACTTCGCCACCGCGAGCAGCGTCGAGGGGAGCGTGAGGCGCCGCAGCGCCGCGAGCGTGCAGAGCCCGACGGTTCCCGAGCCGAGGACGACAACCCGCTCGCCCGGCACAACCTGACCAGCCAGCGCGGCGTGGATCGCACAGGCGGCCGGCTCGACCATCACCGCCGCCTCGTCGCTCATCGCATCCGGCACGAAGTGGACCTGCGCCTCGTGCGCCACGAGCTCCTCCGACCAGCCGCCCCCGGTGTCCGCGCAGTACCCCGTCTGGAGTCCCGGGCGCAGCTCGCCGAAGGCGATCCGCTCGCAGGCCCCGGTCCGCCCGGCGGCACACGACGGACAGGGTGGCTCGATGCCCCGCACGACACAGGAGAGGACGGGTTCGACGACGACGCGTCTCCCGGAGTCGGGGCCGTCGCTGATAACGCCGACGATCTCATGGCCGGGGACGAAGGGGAAGGTGACGATGTCCTCGAAGTAGCGCGAGCTCGTCCCGTCGAGGGTGGCGAGATCGGAGCCACAGATCCCTGACAGCAGCGGCGTGACATGGTGCCAGAGCGGGCCCGGCAGTGCTGGCGGGTCGATCTCGGCGATCCGGAGCGGTCCGATCGCGATACCGCTGCCGGATCCGGCAACCACGCTGGCGAGGCGAGCGGCGGCGAAGCGGAGGGGGAGCCGCTCGACGAGCAGGGCCTTCATTGCCGTGCTCCCTTCGGGTCCTCGAAGTTTGCTCGCGGGAGCTCCCGGGGCGCGGGGGAGCGCGGTCCGGTCCGGCGCATGGCGATCGCCAGAGGGACCCACGGCCCACCCCGGGCCCGCTCCCACTCCTCGATCGGCCAGCCACGCCGCCGGGCGATGGCGGCGAGCTTGGGCTCCGGGTTGACGACAACCGGGAGGCCGACGGCGTCGAGCATCGGCAGGTCGCTGGTCGAGTCGCCGTAGGCGACGGTCCGTTCGAGGTCGAGACCGTGGGAGGCCGCCCACCCGCCGAGCATGATCGCCCGTGCCTCTCCCGCGGGGGGTGTGGAGACGAGCTCGCCGGTGAAGCGGCCGTGCTCCTCGCCGAGCGCAGCGCAGACGATCTCGTCGAAGAGCGGCCGGAGCGGCGCGATCACGAAATCGAGCGCCCCGGTGATGAGAAGCGTCGGATGTCCGAGGGCGCGGTGGGCACGCACTCGCTCGATCGCGCCAGGAAAGGCCCGCGTCAACAAAAGGTCGCTGAACAGCTCCCAGGAGTCTTCTCGGACGCGGTCGGCGGGCGCGCCCTTATAGCGCCGGTAGAAGGAGCGCAGGAAGTCGCCGCGGTCCCGGCGGTCGATCGCCCAGAGGCGGGGCCCTTCGAAGAGGAGCTCCGCCGCGAGCTGCACGCGGCGCGCCGGCGCGAGATGGCGTGTCGCCAGCCAGCCGTAGGACTCGACGACGTTCGAGTTGATGAGGGTCTGCTCGAGGTCGAAAGCGGCGCAGCGCGGCTCCGGCGTGAGGATCCTGCGCCGCGAGCGGTCTTCCCGCTTCTCAGCCACCCG
>Ga0187857_10001951_pt1 | contig 19515 bp, 16 predicted proteins | sample June2016WEW_8_10_FD_132984 | JGI IMG/M metagenome (GOLD analysis project Ga0187857, IMG submission 132984) | Peatland microbial communities from SPRUCE experiment site at the Marcell Experimental Forest, Minnesota, USA - June2016WEW_8_100 | ecosystem: Environmental > Terrestrial > Soil >... | reverse complement strand
GGTCACGGAGGCTACGGCGCAAACAGCACCGGTAATTACGCCCTTGGGGGGAACACCTATGATTCCACGACATCACCCACCAGCCCCGGCAGTGGCGGCGGTTCTTATTCTCCGTATTCCGTCGGTGGGGTGGGTGGTGGCACGATTCGACTTAATGTGAGCGGCATTTTGGAAGCGGACGGACGCATCTCGGCCAATGGCGGCAACGGTTCCGGCTCGGGCGGCGGCGGCTCCGGTGGCAGCCTCTGGCTGACCGTGGGCACCCTGTCCGGTGCCGGCTCCATCACGGCCAACGGTGGTAATGGAGCGGATGCCATCGGCGGCGGCGGCGGCGGCGGACGCATTGCCATTACCTATAACAACAATTCATTCACAGGACCAGTTTCCGCTTACGGCGGTGGCGGGGCCAACTGGGGTGGGGCCGGAACAGTCTATCTCAAGGCAAACTCGCAGAGCTATGGCCAACTGATCCTGGACAACGGCGGGAACGCGGGAACCAACACCACGTTCAGCGCCAGTTCCATCGACTTGTCAGTAACGGGCGGGGCCATCGGACAAGGCCCACTCGGCGGTTGGAGTGTGCGAAACCTTCAAATCAGTACCAACAGCGTGCTGACGACCGTTGCCTCCACTTCGGCTCAAACTGTCAGCGTGACCGGCAACGCCACCATAAATTCCGGCGGTGCCATTTCGGTTGACGGCACCGGGAGTGGAGCCTCATCTGGAATCGGCGCGGGCGCCACCTCTTCCGGCAGCATCAAAGGTGGAGGCGGTCACGGCGGTTTTGGAGCGGCCAACCCTTCCGGATATGGCGGCGCTTACGACTCGATTCAATTACCGGGCATCGCGGGCAGCGGTGGCGGCAATGGCAGTGGCAGCAGCATTGCTCCGCGTGGCGGGGCAGGCGGCGGAGCGCTCCGGCTCACCGTCACCGGCACACTGGCCGTCAGTGGTAGAGTGTCGGCAAACGGCAAAAATGGAGACGTCAACAGTGGCGGCGGATCGGGCGGCAGCCTTTGGATTACCGCCGGCACCCTTGCCGGATCAGGAACCATTTCCGCAAACGGCGGCTCCGGCAACGGGCTCGGCGGTGGGGGTGGCGGCGGTCGCATTGCCTTGGGATACACGACCAGTGCTTTTACCGGACCTGTCTCGGCTTGTGGCGGCAGCGGTTACGCGAATGGTGGTGCCGGAACGATTTACACCAAGGCCAACAACCAGTCCGTGGGTCAATTGCTGGTGGACAATGGCGGCCTGTCGGGCACGAACACACCGTTGTCCAGCGCTTATGGCACGCCTGCCTCACCTTTTAACCTTACGGTTGGTGATGGCGCAGTGGTTTGTCCGCAATCATCCTTCCCAGTGTTGAGCAATCTGAACGTCACAGCCGGCGGCCTGTTTATCACCCTGTCCGGCCAGTCGAACCTGGACTTGGTGGTCCTGCAAAACGTGGACGTCGCGGCTGGCGGAGCCATTGCCGTGGATGCAAATGGCTTTGCTCAAGCCAGCGGGCCGGGCGCCGGGCAATCCGTCGGCGGATCCGGCAGCGGTGCGGGCTATGGTGGTCTGGGCGGGGCGTCCGCAACCGCTGCACCCGGCGGCACCAACTACGGTTCGGCCCAACAACCCGTGGACCAGGGCAGCGGCGGCGGATTTGGATCCGGACCACTTTACGGCGGTTCGGAAGGCGGCGGTGCAATCCGTTTGAACGTGGGCGGCGTTCTCACCGTGGACGGCCAGCTCAGCGCCAATGGGGATTGGGGCATTCAGGACAATTCCGGCGGCGGTTCCGGCGGCAGCATCTGGGTGACTGCTGGCACGCTGGTCGGGAACGGTCAAATCACCGCGGATGGCGGTGAGGGCGAATTATATGGCGGTGGCGGCGGCGCCGGTGGACGCATTGCCCTTTATTCGCATGCGAATGTCTTCTCCGGTCTGGTTTCCGTTTTCGGCGGCGAGGGTGATTTCCAAGGCGCCAACGGCTCGATTTTCTATTCCACAAATCCTCCCTTGCAGGTTCTCTCGTACACACCCTCTGGCATTGTCAGCAGCGGCGTAAGTTCGGTGAGCCTGGTCTTCAACGAGGCGCCGAATCCGGCTTCATTCTCCGGAACCGACGTGTCACTCACGACTCCCAACGGGCCTCTGTCCGCAGGTGCATTCACCGTTTCCATGCTGAGCTCCTCCAGCTATAGTGTTAGTTTCCCACTACAGACGGCCGTGGGTAATTACACGTTCACGGTTGGAACCAACATCAACGACCTGTACGGCCAGCCCATGTCGCAGGTTTACACGGGCACGTTCACCATTTCGCTGCCGGTCATTCAAGGCGCGATCACCGACACCAACGGACAACCGGTGCCCGGCGTCCTGATCCAGCCGGACGGCGGATTGTCCACCACCACCACCGACACCAACGGCAACTACGCGCTGGGAATCCTGCCCGGCTGGAGCGGCACGGTCGTGCCGTCGGGCGGCGGCTTCGTGTTTGCGCCTGGCTCGCGGGTTTATACCAACGTGACCATGTCCATCTCGAACCAGAACTATGTAGCGGTCATCACCATCGCACCCGCCGTGTCCGCCGGGCTGCAAACCACCAACCTGATGATGAACTGGTTTGGCATCTCTGGGGTAACCTACCAGATTTATTCCTCCACCAACTTGGTGGACTGGCTGCCTTATGGCGATGCGTTCCCGGGCACCAACGGGCCGGTGTTGCTGCCCATACCAATCAATGGCGAGCCGATGAGTTTCTTCCGCGTGCAAGCCAGTAACTGATAACCCGGCATTAATTGGCATCCGGAGCACGGCTGGGACGGATGGGTGAAAGCCGGCCGGAAACCGGCTTCGCTGTTGCCAACAGGGCCTCATGGTTGGGTTGACCGCGCAGCTTACGCAAACACCGGCCGTTTCAACCCCGAAGCCCGCGTTGACACCCGGCAACTCCGCTCCTACTTTCGCGTGGCATGTTCGAACTCGTTTCGCCATATAAACCCGCCGGTGACCAGCCGCAGGCGATTGCGAAGCTGACGGAGGGGCTGTTGTCCGGCGCGAAACATCAGGTGCTGCTCGGCGTCACCGGCTCCGGCAAGACGTACACCGTCGCCAATGTCATCCGCAACGTGGACAAACCGACGCTCGTCATCTCGCACAACAAGACGCTCGCTGCCCAGCTTTACGCCGAATTTAAAAGTTTTTTTCCGAAGAATGCCGTCGAATACTTCGTCAGCTATTTCGATTATTACCAGCCGGAAGCCTATATCCCGCGCACCGACACGTTCATCGAGAAGGATTCGAGCCGGAACGAGGAAATCGAGCGCCTGCGGCTTTCCGCGATGAGTTCGCTGTTCTCGCGCCGGGACGTGATTGTCGTCGCCAGCGTGTCGTGCATTTACGGCATCGGCAGCAAGGAGGATTATACGGCCATGGTCATTCCGGTTCGCACGGGAATGGAATTGTCGCGCGAACAATTCCTCACGCGCCTCGTGGAACTGCTCTACGACCGGAATGACATTGAATTCACCCGCGGCCAGTTTCGCGTGCGCGGCGACACGGTGGAACTGCGTCCGGCGGGACGCGAAGACGGGCTGCGCGTGGAATTTTTCGGCGAGGAAATCGAGCGCCTCACCCGCTTCGAGCCGTTGACCGGCAATAAAATTGAAACGCTCGACGCCGTCACCATTTTCCCGGCCAAACAATTCGTCACCACTGGCGACAAGATGAAACGCGCCATCCTCGCCATCCGCGAGGAGCTCGGCGAGCGCATCGCCTGGTTCGAGCAGCACGGCAAGCTGCTTGAAGCCCAGCGCATCAAGCAACGGACGGAATACGATCTGGAAATGATGGAGGAAATGGGCGTTTGCTCCGGCATTGAGAACTACTCGCGCCACATTGCCGGGCGCGCGCCCGGCTCGCAACCCTGCACGCTGTTTGATTTTTTCCCGCCGGATTATCTGCTCGTCATTGACGAATCGCACGCCACGGTGCCGCAAATCGGCGCGATGTTCGAGGGCGACCGCTCGCGCAAAACGGTCCTGGTGGACCATGGGTTCAGGCTGCCCAGCGCGTTGGACAACCGGCCCATGAATTTTCTGGAGTTTCAGTCCATGCAGGGCCAGACGATTTACGCCAGCGCCACGCCCGCCGCGCGGGAAATCGAGTGGGCACGGCAGAGTGCCGGAACGCCGGCCTCCGGCACGGCTCGGTCAGATGATTTTTCAAAACGTGCCGGGCCGGAGGCCGGCGCTCCCATGCCCGGCGTCACGGAACTCGTCGTGCGCCCCACCGGTCTCATTGATCCAAAGGTCACGCTCAAGCCGCTCAAAGGCCAGATTGATGACCTCATCGAGGAATGCCGCAAGCGCGCCGACGCGAAGGAACGCGTGCTCGTGACCACGCTCACCAAGCGCACCGCCGAGGAGTTGACCGATTACCTGCGCGACATCGGTGTCAACGTGCGCTACCTCCACAGCGAGATTGACGCCATCGAACGTGTCGAGATTTTGCGCGCGCTGCGCAAGGGCGAATTCGACGTGCTGGTCGGCATCAACCTTTTGCGCGAGGGATTGGATTTGCCGGAAGTTTCGCTCGTGGCGATTCTCGACGCAGACAAGGAAGGTTTTCTGCGCAGCGAAACCAGTTTGATTCAGACGGCGGGCCGCGCCGCACGGCATCTCAACGGCGAAGTGATCCTCTATGCCGACGTGATGACCAACAGCATCAAAAAGTTTCTGGCCGTCACCGAATACCGCCGCAAACGTCAGATCGAATATAACCGCGAGCACAACATCACGCCGCGCAGCGTCAGCCGCGCAGTCGAGGAAAGCCTCGCCACCTACGAATCAAAGCGCAAGGAAGCCGACGCCGTCTTGCGCGACGCAAAACTGGACGTTGACCTCACCGAAACCATCAGCGAACTGGAAGGCGAAATGTTCAAAGCCGCTGAGGATTTGCAATTTGAAAAGGCCGCGTTGCTCCGCGACCAAATCAAGGAACTCAAACGCATGATTGACGGCAGCAAACCTGAATCCAAACCGGCCAAACCCATCATCTATCGCAAATCGAGAAAAAGCCGCGTGTAGCCTACTGGGCCAGTTTCGGTATCACCCGCTCCGCCAGCACGTCCGCCGCATTTTCGAGGGCCGTCTTGGCGGCGGTCTGCTCGGCCACGTCCACGCCCACGCTGGTTTGACGGTCCACCACCAGAACGTTTCCAGTGGCGACGTCGCGAACCTTGATTTCGATGCGCGACTTGCAGGAAATCAGATTGCCCTTCTGCATGCCGTAGGCGCTGAAAGCATCACCCGAAATTTCAATGGCCGGTTTGTTGGTGGAATTGTTGTCCGCCAGCGTGAAACCGCACTGCTGCAAAATCAGCGACAGTTCCGTCTCCGCTGCGGGATCAATGATGCGCGGCCCGTAATGCCGTTCATTGATCTTCACCAAAACCACCGGCAGTGTCTTGCCGGCGAGCGCCTGCTTGACTTTGGCAATTCGTTCCTCGCGCGTTTCCACCTTGGCCACCAGCGTGTCGCTTTTCTCTGAAACCACACCGGCGATCTTTTTTGCAAGGTCAGACGAAAGGTCAACGATTGTCTTTGTCGGCGGCCCCTGCACCATTTCGCCATAAACCCGGCTGGTTTCGGTGCCGATGACCTTGGCGACGATGATGGTCTGGTCGTCCGCTTTGAACACCCGGCCGGTAACCAGCACCTTGGCGCCGGTCAGTTGGCCGATTTTGGCCGCGCTGTCCGGGCTGACCGTGCCGGACAGGCCGAGTTCCTGTTCGCTCAAAACTTTTTCAAGTTCGGCACGCTCCACCGTGATGATTTGCGGCTCGGCGGACAAATTGGCATTGACCAGCGTGGCCACCTGGGGCCCGAGACCCCGCACGGCTTCGTCCTTCGACTCGAAGTCAAAGACCGCGACGGTGAGAATGTTCTGCGGAACTGCGCGGGCAATCGCACCCGCGGCCAGCAGCAGAGCCAGTATGAATGGAATTCGTGTTTTCATGGCGTGTTTTGGTTTCGTGGTTGAGTGTTCAAATCGGGCAAAAGAAATAGTTCGGGATTCAGCGCCAGTTTGGAAAAGTAAATCAGGTTGAGTTGAGAGCGGGGATTTTCCGCCAAATTTGCAACCAAGTCCGACTGGACAACAACAACTGCACCTTTGCCCTCCGGCGCGAGGTAAAATGAAGGTTTGATTTTGTCCCTTGGCGCCCGTGGCGGTTGAATCCAGATCACCGCCGCACCTTTCCGGGCAATTTTCTGAATGGTCGGTGCCAAGCCTTCGCGCATTTGCGCCTTTGATTGAAACGGGCCGATGACGGCCAGCTTGCCTTGAAAATCGTCCAGAGAGGTTTCTCCCAAGTCAAAAAACTCCACGCCGTTTTGCTTGAGCCGGGGCTTGAGTTCGTTATTCGGATCCAAGACCCCAAAAACGTTTTCGCCCATCAGCATTTTTATTTCCGCCAGCAGGTTTGTCGGGTAAACCAGCACCTCGGTTTTTCCGACGACGTGGTTAGTGCCTTCCAGCCATTGAATCAGGAATTGCGTTTCCGCTTTCACCTCCGGGAAATCCATAGCGGCGGATTCGAGCACGGTTTGTCCCGGCAGAATTTCGATTTGTTTCCAAGGTTTTTCAGACAGCGGAACCGCCGTTGCGGAGCTGGTTTGATAAAGCTGCGTGCGGACGTCGGCGCCTGCGCTTTTGTCGCCGGCATTGTGCCATGTAACGGTGATCTTGCGCGCATCGCCGGCGAAGACGCATTGCGACTCCCGGTCCGGCAGGAGTTGCAACTGGGCGCAGGCCATGCTCGACCCGCAACCGGCAATTACCAGCAACAACCATGGGTTACATGCGCTCATTTCCAATCATTATAACCATTCGCGGCGGCGAATCCTTTGATGAAAACAGGGGTTGGGTTCATTGTTTGCCGGCGGCATCGATCTGATCAGCCTGGGTGCGGGCATCCTTTACCTGATCCGCAGTCATGGTGGTCTGCACTTTATCACGCTCTTCGGCAGCGTTCGGATATTTCTGTTCAGCAGCCAACTGCAACCATTTCCAGGCTTCCATGGGATTGGCCGGGACACCATCTCCTTTTGAATAACATAGACCGAGATTGTATTGCGCTTCGGCCAGGCCCTTCGCGGCAGCCTTGTGATACCATCTGGCGGCTTCTTTGGGATCCGGCGTACCATTCATCCCGGCGGCCCACATTTCACCGATGCGGTTAATGGCTTCAGGAGAGCCCTGCGTTGCGGCTTTATTGAACCAATCGGCAGCTTGGGCAATGTCCTTGGGAACCAATTTGCCCTGGTAATATATCTCGCCGAGATAAAACTCTGCATTTGCAGATGTTATTTCTGTTTTCCAGCCATTAATCAAGTCACTGGGTTGACGATAACCAAATTCAGTTTTGTCCTTGTCATCTGGAAATCCGCGACCTTGAGACCAAAGATGGAACAGACTTTCAATGGCTTCTGTTCCAGAACCGAGGTATTCAACAAATCCGTTTGGATATTTGTCAGGGAAGTTATAATTATGATTTTTACCTGCATAAAATTCCGCCGCTTCGCGATCATTTTGTGGCACGCCATTACCCGTTTCATACATTTGTCCCAAACTAAACATGGCGAGATTTCCGGCATACATGCAATTTTTAACTGCCGACAAAAAAAGATCATGAGCTTTTGTCAAATCTGGCTCCACCCCTTCTCCTTTCTCATACATTAACCCCAACTGGTATCGCGCGTCACTAACTACACTGCTTCGGCTCCCGTCTTGTTGAGCAGCCTTTTGCATCCATTTGAACGCTTCGGTTGGATTCTTGGAAACTCCGTCGCCTGTTTGATATTTTTCAGCCAACTGGAATTGGGCGTTTAAATTTCCGCTTTCGGCCGACTGCTGGAGCATATCAATGTTATTCACCTTGTTAAGCAGATCGCTGTTCGGATAATACTTGGGCAATTCACCTATTTCTGCCTGCGCTTCGACGTTGCCTTGAGCGGCGGCCTTGAGATACCATGGAATGCAGTTGGAGCGCTGGTCGTCACCTAGCTTTCCGTAGTTGTATAGTTCGGCCAACGCGAACATGGCCTTGACGTGGCCCTGATCGGCCGCCTTCCGATACCACTCGGCCGCCTCGGCAAAGTTTGCAACCTGCTGGCCGGACTTGTTGAACTCATGTTCCAGCAAACGACCTAAATCATATTCGGCGGCGACAAGTCCTTGATCTGCCGAACGATGCATCCATTTTTCGGCGAGATCGTAGTCTCGATCGGCCCCCTTGCCATTTCCATAAGCCCACCCTAAAAAATCTTGTGCCAGTGCGAATCCTTGATTTGCCGCCAACCGGCACCAATATACCCCTTGTGTTTGGATATCTGAATCATCGCTTGTGATATCTTGATAACCCAAGTAAGTTTGTGCGGTCACATCGCCATTAGTCGCCGCGATTTGAAGTTTGTCCGGATTCACATCCTGCCATTTTGCCGTGAGAGCCTTCATCGTCATCGGCGGGTTTGCGGGGAAAACGGATGTTGTGTTGTTTGTCGAATTGGCGGCATGGAGACGAATTGCGCCAATTAGTAAGAGCGCCGCAAAATAAACATGGCAGCGCCGTTGATTTAAGATTTGGATAGGTTTCATTTTATAGTATGGTTGTGGTGTAATTCATTAAAGGAAAGCACCTTTGTGAATACGCTGTCCGGAAATGCTTCGGTCAATTTTTGCTCAAAGTGACTGGCCTGATTTGATTCTCCCATTTCGGCAAAGGACAATTGGAGCAAGAACAAAGACTCCGCGTCCAGTTCATCTTCCACCTGGGTTTGAAGCAATTTGACCGCGGCGGCATCGTCGCCTGAAAAAAAGTAATAAACAGCGCGCTCATGTTTCGGCAAATCAGAAATGCGCGCGGCAAGTTCCTCCTTGGAGATACTGTCTGGCAGCCAGCGTTCGCGCGGTGTGGATTTCAACGTGCCCGCGTCAATTTCCAGAATCGCAAAATTTTCCCCCGGTCGCGCGGCCAGCCACAGTTTCCCGCCGCCGCACGCCAGGGTTGAAGAGTTGCCCGTGCTCTGAAGGGAGAATCCGCCTACCCAGCTTTGGCTGCCCGGATGATACAATAGTGGATGCGCAGCTTCCGTCGTGAACACCCACAGAAAATCATCATCCGGGGACACCGACAAAACTCCGGCGGACAAACGGCTTTCCGGAACAAACAAATTGGACTGATTCGTGTCTGTTTTTCTGGCTTCCAGCAGTCGTTGGCGAAGTTCCAGCTTTTGCCGGATTTCCTTGACGAGTTGGGAATCCGGCTTGTGAGGTGGCGCCTGTCCGGGATACGCGAGGCTTCCGGCGACTTGAACCGTTGGAGAAACAGGAATCCATTGGCTTCGTATTTTCCCGGTGTTTGGATCAATGCCATGCAAACCGGAATCACTTGCAATCCAGAGATTTTCCTTCCCATCGCTGGCCAGGGAATTAATGCGGCCCATTTTATCAAGAGACGGTGGATCGACCATTCGGGTCCACGTGTTCGATTTAAAATCACAGAGCAGCAACTGGCTGTTGTAAAGAAGCAGTTTGTCTTTCAATCCTGCAATACGTCTCAAGTCGCCGCCAAACATGAAATTTTGATGCGGTATTCCGGGAAGGAATGGCTTCCATGCATCTGTTCCATTCTCCAAGATTGACAAATCGCTCAATCCGCCAATCGCCACGATTCCGCGTGAAATGTCCGCCAGTGCAAATTGGTTCGTGGAAATAATCCCGGCCGACGATTCGTAACGTCGCAACTCGCCGGTCTTCACATTTAGGGCTGCAATCCCATCGTCGTTCAACACCAGCCAAAGCGTGTTGCCATGAAACATCATTCGGTTGATATCATTTGTGGCCAGCGGCCCCGTCACCGGTTCGAGCTTTTGAGTGTTGGCGCCCAATTCCCACAAGCGGATGTGATCAGTTGAAACGGGCTGAAACTCCTTTTCGATTTGGCCGTTCACGGTCTTGATTTCAAGTGGCTCGGCAACTTCAACTGCCAGCCAGAGCGTATCATCTTGAAAAACCATGGATTTGACGCCTTTAATCTGAACGCCAGAAGGGAAGGGAATTGTTTGAATGTCAGGTTCGACCAGGGGGGGTGAAAACGTCATTGGCCGCACGGAAAAAATATCTCTTGCCTTTGCGGCATCAAGTTCAGTAACACGCGGAAGCCGGACTTTCTGCCCGGTGTTCGTCGGCGGTGGCGGACTGTTTGTTGGTTCGCTATGTTTGCCTTGGTAAGCTGGTTTAAGTTGCGCCAACAGTTTTTGCTCACCGCCGGGTTGACCAATTCCTTTGAAATATCCTTTCAATGCCTCAAGATATGTACTGTTAAACTGATCAGGCGCTTTCAGCAATCGGGAAACAAATTCCGAACCAAATTGATTTTGCCATTCGGTCACTTCGCGCAAGCCGGCGTCGCGCGGCACTCCCCATTGTGTCTGATTGTACTGCGAATAGCCAAACATCTCAAAAGGCCGCCAGGCCGAAAGCACATATTCGGTGGCGATGCTCGGCGAATTGGGTTTGGCAAGAGCGGTTGTAAAACCGAATTGCTCGACATATTTCCCCCAAGCCTTGCTGCGCCGTCGGGCAAAGAAAAACTCGTTCCGGCTGGCGGACTTAAGATAGCCAGTCAAAAGCAAACGCGAAAATTCCTCCTGGGCGGCGGGACTTTCTGCATTGTAACCAGGCAACGCCGTTCCCCACCGCAAACGCAACAATTGTTCGCGGGCAGCGGCATTTCCAGGATTAAAAAAGCACGCTGTTTCGAGCAGTTGTACGGCATCAAACCATTGCCGGCGGCCCTCGGGTGAATCAAACGAGAAATTCATTGGCAGTCCGGTGTAACGTGCCACCAATGAATCAGAAATTCGGCTGCGAATATTTTCCGCAATCGGTTTTGTCAAATCACGACGTAACAATGGCCCGACCGCCAGCGTTAACTTTTTGCCGATTGCTTCGGAAGTTTCATTTGTCACGGTTAAGACCACCACCTGTGGTTCGCCTCTGCCATCCCAAACGTTCAGCGTCACCTCCAGTTTTCGTTCGTCCTGCCAATCCCTCGTTTTCCAATCGAAAATTTTCCGGTCATTGACCCGCGCGTCTCCCCAAACATAATGATCCGCGACTTTTTCCCAAGAGTTTGAATCGGTTTCCGCCAGCCCGCTCAAGACAAGATTGGCCTCGTCCATCGCCGCGCCGGAGCGTTGAAATTGGACGAGATGAAATTTTTGACTGTTTGTTGACGCAGCCGAAAGTGACTGGCGAAAATCATTTTCTAGATTATCAAATCCACCGCCCATTCCGCTTTGCGGCAAAAATAAAAAAGCGACCACATCTTGTTTTTCCAAATTCCGGGAAATCTTCTGCGCATTTTCCAACAAAGAGCGCAACGCTGCAGATACAAGCGGCATATATTCGGATTTCATCCGAAACGGTCCGTCTTCGGTCGTCGAAAGTAAAAGGTTTGTTTCGACAAGCACATCCGCGCGCTGCAAATCCACTACTTCAAGCGAAAGCTTTCGATTGCCATTCCAGTTAGTTGAAACGTCGCCGAAAATTCCCCAGTCCGCCTTAACCCAACGCCCACTGCGGATCGCCTCTGAACGATCAATCAACCCAAAGCCGGCCAGCTTAAATTCATCCGCAACCTTTTCTAATTCCGCGCGTTCCACCCAATCGTAATTTGTGTCCCCCGAAACTTCCGCCTGCAACGCCGCCGTGAAATCGGCCATTGCGACAGTGCTGCGATAAGAATCGTCCTCGCAAATAAAATCCATCAGCGCGACGCGTAGAGTTGGCATTTTCGCGGCAATGCCAGACTGTGCGGGCAGTCGTACCGCCAAAATTACAACCGCCAAAGCTCCGAGAAGTTTTTTCATGAATTTTTTGTTACAGGGTTATCGAATTCAAACGCTTGGCTTCAATTTTCAAGCCGCCTTGCGCAAAATTCCGCGCCGAACTGGACCACACAAATTGGTTCCCCTCTAAAATGATGCCACCTTCCGCGTCCGAAAGAACGGTGATTTTTTGGCCGGCGATTTCGAGTTCCTGGCCGCTGAAAGTCACCAACGACGAACATTGTTTGCCATCGCAGATTTTGACCCAGAGCGGCGTTGACATTGGCACGTTCGGCTGGTCGGAAAGCACCAGTTGCAGACCACGCTCATCCTGCACGATGGCGCGGACACGATTGGGGAAAAGCGTCAACACCTCGCGCAGCATTTTGCCGTTTTGCAACAGCACAAAAGCACCGTTCTTTTCCATCCGACCGTGCCAATGGCCGATGGCAAACGCGACCAATATACACATCGCCATCCCCAATCCCCAGGCCAATCGGGGCAGCCAATGCCGCCGGGCGCGGTCCCACACCGGCGGACGATTAAGCCGATTCACAACCCGGCGGGGAAACATTTCCCAGAATGCCTCCGGTCGCGCCGGCATCTGCGCTTTCTTCAAGGCGGATTCGAGTTCAGAGTTGTTCATGCAAAATTGGTTGCAACCAGCGTTTTAATTTTTGCCGTGCCGCGAAAACCCGCCACGAAATCGTCGCTTCCGTGCAATTTAAAAGCTTCGCAGCTTCGGCATGGCTGCGATTTTCATAAACCGTCAAAACAATTGCGGCGCGTTGTTTTGCCGGTAGCTTGTTCAAGGCATTTTGTACGCGGCGCGATAGTTCATCGGGGAATTGGTCGCGTGAATCGTTTTCAGAAATTGCATTTTCCGCCCATTTCGCATGAACGTCGCCACGGCGGTTTTCCCGCGCGCGCCAGTTCAAACTCAAATTCATGGTGATTTTGCAGAGCCATGTGGAAAACTTGGCTTCGCCGCGAAACGAATCGAGCTGCCGGAAGGCGCGCAGAAAAGTTTCCTGTGTCAAATCCTCCGCGTCGGCGAGCGAGCCGGTCATCCGAAATGCCACTGCATGCACCATTTTTTGATGTTGTTTGACAAGCGCAGCATAAGCCTCCGTGTCGCCGGCGAGGCTGTTCTGAATGTGGTTGAGTTCGTCCGACCCGGCCATGCGCGCCATTTTAACCATTCAGACAAATCGAGGCAGCAATTCCTTTGAAAAATTTGGAAAGCATGAGAGATTGCAACAACCGTTTATGTTCGGAACCAACGATCCAAATCAGATGGTGGCCGGGCTGGGCGTGGCATTTTTGCTCCTTGCCGGATTATGGCGGTTTGTCGGCTGGGTTCGTGAGGCCCCTCAAAAACCGGATCCTTGGGACGCCGAGTTCGAACGAAGGTTGGAGGCCCCGGAAACTCAGGAGGTTTGCTGTCACTGTTCAACTCCACAAGAACCAGGAGCGTGGTTCTGCAAGCACTGTGGAAGTGCGGTGGGCCCCTATAACAATTTGATGCCTTATGTTCACATCTTCTCTGAAGGTGAGGTGTTTAGAAATGGTGTCACCGGCCGATTTCGAAACCGGCCGTTTATTTTGATCGGTTACGTCCTGATTACACTGGGGATCAATCCCATCTTCGCGCCGATTTACTGGTTCTTGCTTTTGTCCAATCTGAAACATCCGCCCAACGAACAGGAGTCCACTGAAGACCAAGACGTTCAACAATGAATCTTCCGCCGGTGCTTTGACACGCCGGCAAATTGAGCCAGACGATTTGCCGGCGGCAGGAAGGGCGACCTGTGATTTATTGGAAGGCCAAAGGCTCACCCTGAAGAATTTCGCGGCAGGAACCGTTCGTTTTGGATCAGGAAACCGCGCTGCTGATTCCGAGCCGTGAGCCGGCCAGGGCCGTTTCATGCCACAGGCTGATGAGTTCACTCAGGCTTTGCAGCCACGGCAGCACGCGGTTTTCCAGCGCGTTGGAGAGCGGAATCGGGTCTTCCGAATGGCAGGCTTCGTTCACTTCCCTGATAATGGCGGCGATTTGTTCCAACTGCCACTTGCGGAGTTGGGCGAGCGATGTGCGATTATCGAATGGCTCGCAAGTATTTTCCGGCAACAGGCTCAAGGTAATCACCGGCTCTTTGAGAATCGAGGCCAGATTCCACCAGACTTCGTGCGCCACCCGGCCATTGTTGATGAGGACCAGTGTGAGAGCGATTTCAACGCATTCCCGGGCAAGGTCGGTTTGTTGAAACGCCTTCTTGAGCAGCAGGAGGGAAGTCTCTTCCAAAGCGACTGTCCCGGCCTCGACGCGGCAAAAAATTCTTTGATTAAGCAATGGCAGGGCAAGATTTACCGGCTGCCCATCAACGCTTAAGGAATACAGAATGCGATGTCTTTCCAGGGCGAGCGTTTCGAGATGGCAGCGAATGGCGTTAAGGGAGCGGTGCCCGGACGGCAGTCTCACCGGCAGACCATCAAGCATTATTTCAACCTCATCACGAGTTTCAGGGGCATCAAATGAGTTTTTGTGCATACTGCTGTCAAAGTACGCATGCCGTGTGCCCCGAAATGACGGCGGTTCCAAAAGTTATTCACAAATAATTCACAATCCGCGAACCACGAAATCATTTCGCCGGATTTGCGCCTTTGACGGTCAGGCGAATGGAGTAAAGCGATTTGCTTGCGGCAATGAAGAGCGTTTGATGATCCCTGCCGCCAAAGCTGACGTTTGCCGACCAGGGTTCCGGCACGTTGATGTGCTCGATTTGTTTGCCGGTTTTGTCGAAAACCGTCACGCCGTTGGTCGGGCTGGTGGCACAAAGGTAAAGGTTGCCTTCTGCGTCAATCGTCATGCCGTCGGAACCTTTCGGACAAAACAGCGTTTTGTTCGTAAGCAAGCCGTCGGGCAGGATGTCGTAGCGCCAGGTTTGATCCCCCCGAATATCGGCAACAAAAAGAGTTTTGCCGTCCGGCGTGCCGGTGATCCCGTTGGGTTTTTTTAAATCCTCAGCCACGGGCACAATTTTTTTCCGGTCGGGCGAAAGATAAAACACCTTTTCACCGTCCAGCGCCATCGTGTCATGATCCCACCAGGTCCGTTTGTAAAACGGATCGGTGATATACATGCCGCCATCCGGCGCAACCCAAACGTCGTTCGGGCCGTTGAGATATTTGCCCTGATAGCCTTTGACAAGCACCGTCACTTTTTTATCGGGCGTGACCGACCAAAGCTCGTTCTTCTCGTCGGCGCAGGCAATGAGATTGCCTTTCGCGTCGAAGTACATTCCATTCGCGCGGCCGGCGGGTTGCATGAACGTGGACAGCTTTCCGTCCACGCTCCATTCCAGGATGCGATCATTCGGCTGGTCGGTGAAAAAGACGTTGCCGTTCGCGTCGCACGTCGGGCCTTCGCCGAATTTGAGGTCGCCAGTGAGTTTTTCAAGTTTCGCGCCGGGTGCGATAACGCTTCCAGCCACGGACGGCGAAAAACCTCCGAGGCCAAAACAAATCCATCCGGCAAGAAGAATCAACGGTTTCTTTGAAATCATGCGGGACAATCTGCGCCAGTCAAAAATTTTAGGCGACAAAAAAACGCGCGAAGATTGCAAAGGGAAAAGTTTTCCACTTTTGCCCGCTTCACGTTCTTCGCGCGACCTCCGCTTTTTAAGTTTGTTCCTTGTTTTTGGCGGCAAACTGAAGCATTTTGGGAAACGCTGATTTGTATTGTGCGAATATGCAGCTTGGAACAAAACGATCTCTGCGTTTTTTGGAAGTTTGGCTCATCAACACCCTTGCGGTGCTGATAGCTTACTACATCGTGCCGGGCATCCACTTCGGCCGTTGGAGCGATTTATTGATCGCCTCCGCGCTGTTGGGGATTATGAACGCGTTCATCCGGCCCATCCTGATGTTCTTTGCGCTACCGCTGCTGATTTTCACGCTCGGTCTGTTCACGTTCGTCATCAACGCACTGCTGCTCTATGGCATCGGTTGGCTGATGGGACTGTGGGGACTGCAATTTACGGTGGACACGTTCTGGTCGGCGTTCTTCGGCGCCTTCATCATCAGCGTCGTGTCGGTCACGCTGAACATTTTGACCGGCACGGGCAGCACACGCGTCACTTTTTCCCACCGCCAGCCACCGCCAGGAAAATCGGATATTGACGACGGCCCGGTCATTGACGTTTGAAATTCATGCCGGCGTCCGATAAGCCGCGCGCAATGTTTGAATGCCGCGCGCGCGAAATTCCCGCTCGAAATCCGTGAGCAATTCCACCAGCTCCGGCGGCGTTTCAATCCGCTGAAACTCCTTGCTCGCTCCAAACACGCCGATCATTTGCGCAAAGTAATCTTCATCGTCGGTTCGCAAATAAACCACGCCGCCCGGAGCGAGCGCGGCGAAAACCAGTTGCGGAAATGATTCGTTGATGAGCCGGTTTTTATGGTGCCTTTTTTTTGGCCAGGGATCGGGGAAATAGATGTGCAACGCCGATGCCGAATGAGGCGGCAACAGATAGTGCAAAAAATAAGATGATTCGATCTGCACGCCGCGCAAATTCGTCAGCCCGGCGCGCTGGCCTTTGCGATCCAGCTTGCGGATGCGACCGAGCAACCGTTCGACGCCGATGAAATTCCGTTCCGGATGCCGCCGGGCATATTCGGCAAGGAATGAAGCGTCACCGCAGCCCAGCTCGACCTCCAGCGGCTGCGATTTTCGGAAAAGTTCCGCCAGGTCGAGCGGTTCGACAATGGAACGCAGTTCCACAATCAGGTCGGATGGGTTTGAAGAAGCACTTGCCATTTCAAAAAGCGGAGACGTTGGTTGAGTTTCCATTCGGCGATCTGCAATCCGTAATCGAAAATTGAGAAATGGTCGGGGCGGTGAGATTTGAACTCACGACCTCTTGCACCCCAAGCAAGCGCGCTAGCCAAGCTACGCTACGCCCCGGACCATTGGAGCACTGATTCTAGCCTGCCGACCGCCGGTTTCAATCACGAAAACGGTTTGGAGATCCGCCTGGGCGCACCCGGACACTACCACCAATGCACGATGCCGCGTCCGAGTGGAACGCCGGATTCATCCGGCAGGTGTGCAACCGGCGCGTGTTGCTGCCGGATAAATCCGGCGTTCCGCGCAGGTACGGCATCGTTGCCGGGTGATGGTGTCAAATTGCGCCATTGCCTTCCGACCGGAAATGTTCCGGAGCGCGAGTTGTCCCAACTCGCAGCCGATTCCAACGCGGAAAATGGTTCGAAAACTTCCAGCGAGGGTTTGCATTCGTGGCGGCTGCGGCTTGGGACAAGCCACGCTCCTAATTCTCACCGCCGGCCGCGGGTTGGAATGATCTTGGGGCGGATCGGCGGCGGCAGCGGAATTTTCGGTGGGATGACCGGCGCAGCCGGCAAAGGCGGAACCTGCGGCGCGAGCGCAGCCGGAGCTGACGGCTGGGAAGGTTTGACTCCCAACTGCCCGGCTTTCTGCGACAGCCAGTCTTCGGCCTTCGTCACCACCTCGCCGATTTTTGTTTCGGGGAATTTCATTTCGCCGATGTTGAACGCGGCAAACGAGCCGAGCGCCTCGGCCATCGGCCCGGCGCCTTTTATCGCGTCGCTTGGGCCAGGCAATGTCTGCCAGGCTTCGTAGCCGTTCACAATCCATTCGAGCCGGCCGGTTTCGATGTCCACCAAAAAACCATGCACCGGGATTTTCGGGCCGATGAGCGGGCTGTGCCGGACGATGTCGCACGCCTTGATGACGTTCTGCCGTTCGCTGCCAAACATGCCGAAAAATTCGTTGAGGTTTTCCGGCAGCAGATGCCGCTCAACGCCCAAGGCCTTCAATTTGTCGAGCAACTGCATCGCCGTCGTCGTGCAAATCTGGCAGTCCGTGTGGCCGATGATGGCGATTTCCTTGCCGCCCTTGACCGCGCACGCCAGCGCCAGCGACCGCATGGTGCTGCTCAACGGTCCGGTGATGATGTTGCCCGCGTTGCGCAGCCAGATGAACTCCTCGGCAGGCAACGCCAGCGCGTTCGGAAATAACGCATTCAACCGCGGATCAACGCACGTGAGCGCGATGACCGGCAGTTCGTCCGCGAAATCCGCCGGGTGCAGACCGGCATCCGTGTCACCGGCCACCGCCCGGTGATTCGCATCAATGATGGCTTCGAAGAGGTGCATGGTAGGAGTTCACGTTATGTGGCGTAAGATTCAAGGAAGCCACATTGTTTGCAACGGAACGTGCGGATTTGTAAATTGGCCCGTCTTGTTATGTTCAGCGGTCTAAATTTTAAACCAAAAAAAGTACCACCCCAATCGGGTGTTCCCGCCACCCACTTCGATACGTCCAGCCCACGAGGAAAAGCGCATTCAAGAATGTAGCCTTCCTCCATTTGCTTGCCGCATTTCGGACAAATTTTGGTCTGTTCGTTTTCGGCCATAATATTTCCTCACGTTGCCTTTTTCCACGGCTGCAACGGCGGCGGATCAAAGGCGGGCGCGGGCGGCGCTTTCGGCATCAAAAACCAGAGCGCCAAATAAACGATCACCCCGGCAAACGCCGTGAAAATCGTCGCCAAAACCCAGATTACCCGCATGCGGAACGGCGACCACCCGAGATGTTCCGCCAACCCGCCACAAACCCCGGCGATCATCCGATTATTTTGCGAACGGCAGACTTTCATTTTCGTTATCCAATTATTTTACCGATGCCTGCTCTTGAACCGAAAGCGCCAGAGGGCTGGCGCACTCCAAGACGCTCCGCGCCGATTGAAACCGTACAGCAACCGCCAGGTCTTGGACTGCGGTGGCCCTCCACCGCTTTTCATCGGCGATGTCACAACCGCTACTTGAACGGCAGACTTTCATAATCTCACTGGGAGGGTCGCCGTGCCGGCGACCCATTATTTGGGGACGGCGACACGCCGTCCCTCCCAATTTTGGTAGGGCGCTTTCTCCGAAAGCGCCGCGCCCTACCTGTTATTTGCCTTTATCGTCGTCCTTGCCCATCGCCTTTTTCAGCGCGGGAACCTGTTCCAGCAATTTCTCGAACTTCACGCCGGTCAGAGCTTCCAACACGGGCGGTAACTGGCTGATGATGGTGGTCACATCGCCGGTCAGCTTGCTCGCGCCGCCGCCGGGGCCGTTGCCGCTGTTGATGATGACCATCTTCTCCATCTTCGCCAGCGGTTCGCTGATCTTGCCCGCGATTTCCGGCATCACCCGTACGATCATTTCGATGACCGCCGCTTCGTTGTATTGTTTGAAGCTCTCGGCCTTCACGCGCATCGCTTCGGCGGTCGCCTTGCCTTGCGCCTCAATGACGGCGGCCTCGGCCAGACCGCGCGCCTTGTTCGCATCGGCTTCGGCCAGACCCGTGGCTTTCACGACGTCGGCACCGGCAAAACCGGTCGCTTTCGTCGCGGACGCCGCGCCGGCCGCCTCGGTTTCGAGCTGGAATTTCTTCGCGTTGGCCAGCGTCTCGACCTTGTAACGCTCGGCGTCGGCGGGTTTCTGGACATTGGCTTCGAGTTCGCGCTGTTTGCGCTGGATTTCCTGCTGCTGCAACTCGATTTGCTTTTGCTTCTCGATGATTTGCACCTGAACTTCC
>Ga0187857_10001936_pt1 | contig 19603 bp, 16 predicted proteins | sample June2016WEW_8_10_FD_132984 | JGI IMG/M metagenome (GOLD analysis project Ga0187857, IMG submission 132984) | Peatland microbial communities from SPRUCE experiment site at the Marcell Experimental Forest, Minnesota, USA - June2016WEW_8_100 | ecosystem: Environmental > Terrestrial > Soil >... | reverse complement strand
GGCCATTCTTCATTATCTCGGTGGAGAAGATCAGCTCGTAGGCTATCAGGGGCATCATCACGTTCAGCTCCATCTGCCCGGCGTGGCTTGCCTCCTCGATGGACCTTTCGCTGCCCATGACGTGGAAGCATATCATGTTCATGCACTCCGCGATGACCGGGTTCACCTTGCCGGGCATTATCGAGGAGCCGGGCTGGACGGCGGGGAGGGTCACTTCACCAAAGCCCGTCACAGGCCCAGAATTCATCAAGCGGAGGTCGTTGCAGATCTTGGAGACGTCCACCGCTAGCGTCTTCAGAGAGGACGCCGCCCAGAGGAGGTCAGCCATTGAGTGGGTCACGTCCACGAAAGAAGCGGGGCTCTTGAACCGGAAGCTGGTCTTGGCCGAAAGGAACCGCAGTGCTTCCTCGACATACGCGGGCTCGGCGTTCACGCCCGTGCCCACCGCCGACGCCCCGAGGTTCAGCTCGGTGAGCATATCGGCCGCCTTCCTCAGCCTTTCGCCATCCTTGGAAAGCGTCCGGCTCCAACCTTCGAAGACTTGGCCGTACCTGATGGGGGCCGCGTCCATGAGATGCGTGCGCCCGGGCTTCACCACGGAGCTGTACTTCGTCGCCAGGTCGCCCAGGCTAACCTCCAGGGAGTCCAGCTCGCCGAATAGCTCCCTAAGCAGCAGTAGGGCGGTGACCCGGATGACGGTGGGGATGAAGTCGTTGGTCGACTGGCCCATATTCACATCATCGTTCGGATGCACCAGAGAATACTGGCCCTTCTTCCCGCCCAGAAGCTCGATGGCCCTGTTAGCTATTACTTCGTTCGCGTTCATGTTGTGAGAGGTGCCCGCACCCGCCTGGAAGACGTCCACAGGGAACTGGTCCAACAGCTTCCCAGAATACACCTCTTCGGCGGCCCTGCATATGGCGTCTCCCTTCCGCCTGTCGAGCGCGCCGGTCTTCATGTTGCCGACGGCAGCGGCCCACTTGACCAGAGCCGAGCTCCTGATGAACAGGGGGTGAGCTCTGGTCCCGCTTATCCTAAAGTTGTCGAGGGCCCTGGCGGTCTGGACCCCATAGTATGCATCGAAAGGAACGTTAACCGGACCCAAGTAGTCCTTCTCGACCCTGAATTGCTCTGCCAAGGGTGCTTCGCTCTGACCTCTTCCTTTCCATGGTTCTCTTAAACTAAGCGCTCGATGCGCCTCCTCCTGCGCTTGAAATGGAGGACGGTCTTTGGGCCGCCCATCACATCGTCCCGTTCGTCTTACATGAATCCTGTCTCGGCACTAGCTTTAAATCTCTCGTTCTGTCGGTCGTTGAGGAGTGTGATACGGTTGGACTACAGCCTCTGGAAGCTTAGGTTTACGATGCTGGGGACGCTGACCCTGGTCATCGGGGCTTCGACGTTATTCCTAGCCATAGTGTTGTCGTACTTGGGCGCCTTCGACATCATGACGGTTCTGGTGCTCGTCGTCGCCCTCAGTCTGATCCAATGGCTCGTGGGGCCCTACCTGGTCGGGTTCATGTACCATGTGAAGGAGGTTCCCGCCAACCAGCAGACCGCGGTCCACGGGATGCTGGAAAGGATAGCCCAGAAGGCCGGCCTCAGGGTCCCCAGGCTCATGCTTTCGCCCGTGCCGGCGCCCAACGCCTTCGCCTACGGCTCGCCCATCACGGGGAGCAGGGTCTGCGTCACCCAGGGCCTCCTGAGCACGCTGGAGCCCGCGGAGGTGGAGGCAGTCCTAGGACACGAGCTGGGACATCTCAGGCACAGGGACGTTCAGATAATGATGTTTGTCTCGGTCCTTCCGGCCATCTTCTACTACCTCGGCTTTTCGCTATTTTTCGGCGGCTCGGTCGGCGGTTCCGGGAAGAACAACGGTGTTTCGGCCGCCGCCATCGGGGCCTTAGCTATGGTAGCTTACTTCATACTGAACCTCCTCGTGCTGAGCCTCAGCCGCGAGAGGGAGCTGTACGCGGACAGGCACGGCGCCCAAGTCGTCGAAGACGGCGCCGAGAAGCTGTCTTCGGCCCTAGCCAAACTCGACCTCTATGGGAGGCGCGGAATGTCCAAGAAGGGCCGCTCCTCCCAGGCCATGGGCTTCAAGGCCCTGCTCATCATCGACCCTGACACGACCCAGAAGGTCGTCACCCAGTCCGGCTACAGCGACGAACAGCTCATTGAGCAGGTGGCCAACAGGAGGATTTCGACGGGCGAGAAGGTGTTCGAGGTCTTTTCGACGCACCCCAACATCGTCAAAAGGATTAGAATCCTGCAAGCCATGAGGGCCAGACCCTCCCAGATCCAGTAGACCTCTCCAGCGGGAACGTCATTTCTCTTTCAAGCTTCCCCACCGCGGAGGTTAAATGAGGAACCGTTAAGAGTCTGGGAGGCGACGGTCGTTTTTGACATCGGTGACTGGTAAGATTGGAAGAAACTTCAGGTAAGCCGGTCGTCCTTAGCGACGGCGATTTCAAGAGCGCCGTCCAGAGCCATCCCGCTCTCGTGGTGGACCTCTGGGCCGAATGGTGCTATCCCTGCAAGATGGTGGGCCCCTTGGTGGAGGAGCTCGCCTCGGAGTACAAGGGGAAGGTCCACTTCGGCAAGCTCAATGTCGACGAGAACCCCGCCACCGCCGAGGCCTTTGACGTCATGGCCATACCCACGCTGCTCGTCTTCCGAGACGGTAAGCTGGCCGGCAGGATCGTGGGGGCCCTGCCCAAACCCTCGCTGAAAGCGAAGATAGACCAGATCCTCGCGGGAACGGAGACGAAGCTCTACCCGCCTTCTCCATAACTTTCTGCCCAGCCTGCGCTGGGCTTTGGCAAATCAAAAGAAATGCGAATGAAAACTTACTACATGCCGCCAGGCGGCGGGCCTCCGCCCTCTCTGCCCATGCCCTTCGAAGCAATGACGTCGTCGATTCTCAAGATCATTATGGCGGCCTCGGTGGCCGACTTTATGATCTGCGACTTCACCACCGCTGGCTCGAAGACCTGTTCCTTCTCCATGTCTCCCACCTTGCCGTCGAAGACGTTGATGCCGGCCCAAGTCTTGCCCTTAGAATGCGCGGCCCGCAGGTCCACTTGCGTGTCTATAGGGTCCATCCCGGCGTTGGAGGCCAGCGTCAGGGGGATGACCTCTAAAGCGTCTGCGAACGACTGCGCGGCCAGCTGCTCCCTACCCGACAGCGTGTGGGTCCACTCCCTTATGCGGTGGGCTATCTCTGCCTCGGGTGCCCCTCCTCCGCATACGATCGTGGGCTTCTCGATCACGTCCTTGACCACGCTTATCGCGTCGTGCATGGCCCTCTCTCCCTCGTCAACGACCCTCTGAGAGCCGCCCCTCAGGAGGATGCTGACGGCCTTCGGGTTCTTGCAGCCTTCAACGAAGACCCACTTGTCCTGTTCGATCTTCCTCTCCTCGACCAACGCAGCCTGCCCCAAGTCGCCGCGAGTGAGGTCGCTGAGGTTTGTGACCATCCTGCCTCCAGTCGCCTTCGCCAGGCGCGTCATATCGCTCTCTTTCACGCGTCGGACGGCTAGGATGCCGGCTTTCGCGAGATAGTGCTGGGCGATATCGTCGATGCCCTTCTGCACGAAGACCACGGTGGCGCCAACCTCGGCGACCTTGTCCACCATGTTCTTCAGCATCTTCGCCTCTTCGTCAAGGAAGGACTTCATCTGGGTAGGGTCGGATATCCTGATTTCGGCGCTCATTTCGGTCTTCTCTATCTCGAGCGGTGAGTTGAGGAGCACGATCTTCGCCCCCTCCACCCTCTTGGGCATGCCGGCGTGGACAACCTCCTTGTCTATGATGATGCCGTTGATCAGCGTAGTGTCGCTGAGCGACTTCCCGGGCTTCTTCTCGACCTTGACGTTGTCGATGTCCACCTTCAGCTTATCGCTCGACCTGTCTACCACGTGGAGCACCGCATCCACCACGATATTCGAAAGCTGCTCGCTCTCCTGCGAGACCAGCTTCGAAGCCAGGCTCGTCTTTGAGACTTTGATCAACCACTCCCTATCGGTGGGGTCCACCTTGATGGCGATCTTCGCCAAGACGTCTAGGGCCTTTTCGGATGCTATGGTGTAGCCGTCGACGATCAGTGTTGGATGAACGTCTTTGTCGATGAGCTCCTCGGCCTTTTCGAGAAGCGCGCCCGCCAGCACGACCGCACTCGTGGTGCCGTCGCCCACTTCGCTGTCAGTGGCCTTGCTTATCTCGACCATCATCTTGGCGCCCGGGTGCTGAACGTCGAGCTGCTTCAGCATGGTAGCGCCGTCGTTGGTGATAGTCACGTCGCCCAGGGAGTCGACGAGCATCTTGTCCATGCCCCTCGGCCCCAGCGAAGACTTGACTATCTCGGAGATAAGCTTCGCGGCGTTGATATTATTCCTGAGAGCATCCCTTCCCTTAGTTTCTGAGGCTCCCTCCTTCAGAACTATAACGGGTTGACCACCGGATTGGTATGTCATCAAATCCACCCTTGAAAAGACTTCGCGGATTCACGTTGAGGAAGCCTCTATTTAATTTTTCTGCCTGTTCGGGACGAAGCCTCTTTTTTGATTACATCCTCTGAGCAACCGATATATCCGACTGAACGCCAAGCGACGTCGTCATGAGCCAGAAAAGCGTCGAGGAACAGATCTCGGAGGCTGCCGCAACACTCATCACGACTGCGGCCATCTATCTGCCCGCCGACGTAAAGGCCGCCCTTAAGAGGGCCCAGGACGCAGAGGTCACCGAGCTCCCCAAGAAGGTCATCGGCTCCATGCTCGCGAATCTAGACGTCGCCGAGGCCGAGGGGAGGCCCTCATGCCAAGACACGGGCACCGTCATATTCTACGTGAAGGCGGGGGACCGCTTCCCCCACCTGGGCATACTCGAGAGCTCCTTGCGGAGCGCCACCGTCAGGGCCACAGCTGATGCTCCCCTTCGGCCGAACTCCGTGAACATCCTCACGGGGAAGAACTCGGGGAACAACACCGGCGACAGGATCCCATGGATAGAATGGGAGATCGTGCCGGGCTCCGAGACGGCCGACGTCACCGTCGTCCTCAAGGGTGGTGGGAGCGAATCACCCAGCATGGCGAAGGTCATCTCTCCCGCCGAAGGCATGAAGGGCGTCTACAAGATGGTCCTCGACGACATCTTCGAGCAGGGGCCAAAGCCCTGCCCGCCGGTCATAGTGGGCATAGGCCTCGGCCCTACGGCCGACATTGCGATGAAGTTGGCAAAGAAGTCCCTCCAGCGTGAGGTCGGCCAGCGAAACTCGGATGCGGAGCTCTCCAAGATCGAGGCCTCCCTGCTGGAGGCCATTAACAAGCTCGGTTGGGGCCCGCACGGCGTCGGGGGGCTGACGACGGCCCTCGACGTGCACATCGACGCCGTCAACCGCCATCCCGCGTCCTTCGCGGTGGGCATAGCTACTGCCTGCTGGGAGGACAGGAGAAGCACCATGAGAATCTACCCGGGAGGAAGGGTCGAGTTCATTACCCATGCGTTCCTCAACAAGGGAGGCGCCTGAGTTGACCGAGTACAGGTTCACCACGCCCGTCGGCGACGAAGTCAGGAAGCTTCGCACCGGCGACATATTGTACGTAACGGGTACTGTCATCACAGCTAGGGACGCGGCCCATCGGCGCGCCCTGGAGCTCCTCAACAAGGGCGAGAAGCTCCCCGTCGACTTCCGCGGCCTGGCGATTTACCATATGGGCCCCGTCGTGCGGAAGGTGGGCGACCGATGGGAGGTCATCTCCGCCGGCCCCACCACATCGGCCAGGATCGAGATGTACGAAGCCGAGTTCCTCGAGAAGACCGGGGCGAAGCTGGTCATCGGCAAGGGTGGCATGGGTGCGAAGACGGCCGAGGCATGCAAGCGGCTGGGGACGGCCTACGCCATCTACACGGGCGGCGCCGGCGCCCTGGCCGCCAAGTCGATAAAGAAAGTCAAGGGCGTAGAATGGCTGGACCTCGGGTCGCCTGAGGCGCTGTGGATCCTCGAAGTGGAGGACTTCGGACCCCTCACGGTCATCATCGATTCCGAAGGGCGGAACTACTACGACGAGGTGAGGTCCAAGGCTAAGGTCAATCTCGCCGAAGCCTACAGGATGATGGGGATAGCGACGCAGTGACACGCATACAGCTCACGAAGACGCTGGCCGACTCCCTCCTAGCCTTCTCCAAGGATCAATACCCCAACGAGATGCTGGTCCTCCTTCGCGCCAAGAAGACCAGGGGGGTCATGCTCATCCACCAGGTGGTCTTCGCGCCTTTCATGGCGGGGGGGCGTGCGGCATCGACCTTCAACCCCTATCAGGTTCCCATCGACTCATCAATCGTGGGGACGGCCCATTCTCACCCTTCGGGGAACAACCACCCTTCCCTGCAGGACCTCCTTCATGTGTACGGCTCGGTGATGATGATCATCGCTTACCCCTTTATGGGGGCGGAGTGCATAGCCGTCTACGACGCTCACGGCACCCCCCTGAGCTGGGACCTTGTGGATGAAGAGGGATGAACTGCGGGCCGTAGCGGAGGAGGCCGCCGCATGCACGAAGTGCGACCTCTGCAGGGGGAGGACCAACGCCGTGCCGGGCGAGGGGCCCGCCAACGCCCGAATAATGCTACTGGGCGAAGCCCCGGGGAGAACTGAGGACAGCACGGGCCGACCCTTCGCGGGGCAGGCCGGCCGCATGCTGGACAGGGCCCTCTCCAAGGCAGGCTTGAAGAGGGAGGACGTCTTCATTACCAGCGTGGTGAAGTGCCGACCTCCCGAGAACAGGGAGCCTGACGATGACGAAATAGAGGCGTGCAAGAGCTTCCTTGAGAGACAGGTGGACGCGCTCAAGCCCAAGGTGATAGTCCTGTTGGGTAGGGTGGCTTACCTCAGCCTGACCGGGCGCAAGAGCAGCATCCAGAGGGGACCCGCTGGCCCCTATAGGGGAGCAGTGCTATACGCGACATGTCATCCGGCCGTCGCTCTCCATGGGAGGCCGCGGTGGCTGGATGCACTGGCGGTGGACCTCATGTCTGCCGCCGCCATCGCAGAGGCGTCGCGCTAGCTATCTCGTCCTATATCTGTAGTAGAGGATCAGCAACGTAGACGCGAGGAGCAGGGCCGAGCAGATGTAGAAGGGGCTGGGGAGATAGACGCTGTACAGGACGGCCCCTATGAGCGGAGCTGGTATGGCCGCCAGCGTGGTCAAGCCTCCGAAGCCGCCCATCACCGTGGCCCTCTCCTCTATGCTCGAAAGGTCGGCCAGAAGCGCCACCTGGGCCGGCGCGTCCATCTGGCCCAGGCCCATCCATGCCACATACATGAGGGCGGCGTAGACCGGGTTAGCATAGAGGATGAAGAGGCTCGCAAAGATGGCCTCCAGCAGGAAGCTCGTGGCTATCACCCACGTCCTTCCCTTGAGATCGGCAAAGCGACCGAAGGGGATTTGCAGCAGGAACAGGGAGACCGCTTGGGCGGCATACATCGCACCGAGTAGCCACGGCGGCATCGACGTGTGGCTCACCGCGTAAATGGGGACCAGATAGAGCACGAGGCTGAGCCCCGCGTCGTGCAGCATGTAGGCAGCTGTTGGAATCCTGAGGGCCTTCCGTCGCAGAGGCTCGATGTTATTGGCCACGTTCGCTCTGAAGCCGGCTCGCCCCTTGAGGTTAGGGGCCAACGTTTCCGTCAGAAGGAAGGTCCGTACCACGGCTATGATCAGGATCACAGTGCCGCTGAATATGAACAGGGGCGCTAGAGACCGCATGCTGAAGGCGTCCTGGCCGGGGAGGCTGGTCAGGGTGAGGGTGAATCCCGAGAGCAGGAGGGCGACGGCCGAGATGCTGATTGCCAGCGAATTGAATATACCGAATGCCCTGCCCCTGAATTCGGGCTTTATGCCGTCCGAAATCATGGCCCTGAAATTCGGCTGAAGTGACGTCTGCGCCCAGTAGAAGAGGATTGGGGCCCCGATAAGCAAGGCGTTGTTGGGGAACAGGAGCAGAAGCGGTGATAGCCCCAGAAGATAGGAGCTCAATACGATGATCTTCTTCCTTCCATAGCTATCCCCGAGAGGCCCCGAGACAAGGTAGGCGACGGCCGTGACCAGGCCGTAGATTGAAAACGACCCACCGACCAGCAGGATGCTCGGGAAGCGTCCGTGCAGGAAGACCGAAAGGTAGCCCTGCCAAAGGCTTATGGAGAAGGTCGAAGCCGCGGATGTTATCCCCAGCACCGCCACGTTGCGGTTGATAGATTCGGTGCTGAAGAGTCGCACTATGCTTGCCTTCAACATTCGCCGCGGTATATCATCTGGTTCCCCAACTCATAAATGATACTTTGCGAGAACGGCATAGTCGTTGGGGAGTCGGAACATCGACGCTCAACTGACAAGCGACTTCAGGGCCCGAAGGCCGGGTACCGACGACGGCCCTTCGACTCGCCCTTTCCTTAAATACACCCCCGTAGACCGAGCCCAAAGACGCGCTTGGACACCAAGAAGGCGAACACCGGAAGGGAGGTCAAGGCCTCCCTCATTTTGGCGGGAAGATTGACCTACAGCCTCCAGTGGTTCCTCATCTCCCCCGCTCTCCCCGCCATCGCTTCTCAGGGCCATGTGCCGACGAACCTTCTCGGGCTCATACCGGTGGCCTTCTTCGGGGCGGCCGGCATCGCTCAGATCCCGTCGGTCTACATCTCCCAACGGCTGAACCCTTCGCGGACCTACGTCCTCGGCCTCCTACTGCTGGCCGCGGGCAACGTCCTTCTTCCGCTTAACGTCACTACGTTCTGGCTCTTCGCTACTCGCGCCATCTCCGGCGTGGGTGCCGCCCTGTTCTTCGCGTCGGCGGCCGGCGTCCTGTCGGGTCTCTACCCGTCGAAGCCCGGTCCCATAATGGGGGTCTACAACGCGGCCTTCGCCATGGGAGGGGCATTGGGGCTGGTCTGGGGGGTGCTAGACCAGGCGCTGGGATGGGAGCTGGCCACTGAGATAGGTGGGTCCATAGGCGTGGCGATGGCCATAATCAACTATGCGGCTATCAGACACGAGCCCCATCAGCTTGGGCGCCGCTTAACGGGCATCACTAGTGTCCTAAGGGACCGCACCATCATCTCCGCGGGACTCGCCTACACGGGCGTCTGGGGTGCCTACTTCGCGGTGGGCCAACTGCTTCCCTCCTACGAGCAGCTCAGCCTAGGCGCGTCCGTTTCGATCTCCGGGCTCCAGTCGTCCCTGCTGCTCTTTCCCAGCATCGTCGGCAGTTTCATGAGCGTCTTCTACGGCAGGTTCAGGAGGAAGCGGCTCCTCCTGGCCCTCGTGGCGGTGCCCTCGATTCTCCCTGCGGCCTTCATCGGCCTAGGCAGGGTGGACGTCATCGCCGGCTCCCTGATAGCCATCGGTTTCTTCAACGACTTTAGCATCTCGATGCTTTACGCCTACCTCGTGGACTTCCCCGACAACGATCCTACGGCTACGCTGGCCGTCGTCAACACGTTTCATATGCTGATTGGGATGTGGGTGGCGCCCATGCTCTCGCTGGGGTCGGCGATTTCGTGGAGCTTCGGCTGGGGCCTTGTTGGGATCGTCCCCCTCCTCCCTCTGGTCCTCCTGCTCGGCGCTGGTCGCCAAGAGCCTCGTGACTCCGTCAGCTGAAGATTCGGTGCCCGGCGCTCGTCCAATTCCTGAGCTACGTTTACAGTATGAGAAAGGCGGGGCATCGTTACAGATGGAGATAGCGAACGTCAAGGGAGTCGGCCTTCCCTACGTTGAATCGGGCGAAGGCCGCACCGTCATCTCTCTCTAGGCCCCGCCCAGGGTGACAATCAGATCGGTCGGAAGGCCCGCGCAAAGCCCCACAAGTATTCGCATCATCCGGTCGCGAATAGGACGAGCAGGCCTAGAGGCAGTTTCCTTGGTGCGGGGGGTGGGATTCGAACCCACGAACTCCTACGAGATCGGGTCCTAAGCCCGACGCCTTTGGCCAGGCTGGGCGACCCCCGCGGCGAGCCAGAGTTCCTCTTGCGAAGTTATTTAGTCTACCGACTCGGACCTCCAACGTTATAACACCCATGCGCCTTGGGTGTCGTCGGGATTGGCAGAAGGACCCACGAGCGGGGCCAAGAGGATCATAATCGCCGTCGACATGGACTATTTCTACGCCCAGTGCGAAGAAACGAGGAATCCCTCCGTAAGGCCCAAGCCGGTGGTGGTGTGCATGTTCTCCGGAAGGACGGAAGAGAGCGGGGCGGTGGCCACCTGCAACTACGTCGCCAGGGGCTACGGAGTAAGGTCAGGAATCTCCATCTTCAGGGCCAAGGAGCTGCTCAAGGGAGTCGATGCGGCCTTCCTCCCCCCCGATTTCGGTCTCTACGAGGGCATTTCGAACAAGGTGATGGCCCTCTTGGAGGAGATGTGCGACCGGATTTCGCCCGAGAGCATCGACGAGGCGTATCTCGACGTCAGCATGAGGGCCCGCGGCAGCTATGAGGAAGCCGCCGCATTGGCAGGCAGGATCAAGGAGGCGGTCCTCGCTAACACGGGCCTCACTTGCAGCGTCGGCGTGGGCCCCAACAAGCTGACGGCGAAGATGGCCAGCGACAAGTCGAAACCCAACGGGCTGCTCGTCGTCAAGGAGGGCGACTTCCTCGAACAATTCGGCCCGCTTCCGGTCGATAAGCTCTACGGAGTGGGCAAGAAGACCGCGAACAAGCTCGAGGCCATGGGCGCGAAGACCATCGCAGAGATGTCCCAGTTGTCGTCAATGCAACTGCAGGAGGAGTTCGGGCGCAGGCTCGGCCTCTATTACTTTCTGGCTTCCAAGGGCACCGACGACGAACCCTTGAACGACTGGAAGAGGGAGCAGGTCGGACGGATGGTCACCCTTAAAGAGGACACACGTGATCCCGGCCTGATTTCGCAGGCCCTAGAAGGCATGGCCAAGGAGATAGCCCAGGAGCTAGCCACCACCGGGCTCTCTTACAGGAGCGTGGGAGTTTTTGTTATCGACACGATCCTCAAAGGGCACAGCAGGAGCCGCTCTCTGAAGAGCGAGGAGAGGAGCGCCGACTCCATCGTCAGGGTGGGACTGCAGCTGGTCGAGGAGCTCTTCGAAGACGAGCCCGATGTCATCGCCAGACGACTGAGCGTCAGGGTGGCTTCGCTGAAAAGCACAGTCGGGCAGACGGACCTCGCGAGCTTCTACTGACGGTCCTTCAGCGATTCCAGATAGCGCACCGCGTCTAGGGCGGCCTTGCATCCTGACCCAGCCGCCGTGATCGCCTGCCGGTATACCTTGTCGGTGACGTCCCCTGCGACGAAGATTCCCTCCCTGCTGGACCTCGTCTCATCCCTCGCGATTACATAGCCCGTCTTGTCTAGGTCGACAAAGTCGCGGAAGAGCTCAGTATTGGGCTGATGGCCGATGGAGACGAATACCCCCTCACACTTCAAGGTGCTGACCTCGCCCGTCTTGAGGCTCTTCACCCTGACTCCCTCTACCTTTCTGTCCCCCAGCACCTCCTCCACAGCGCTGTCCCAGACGAACCGTATCTTAGGCTCGGCAAGAGCCCTGCGCTGCATTATGTCCGAAGCCCTCAACCTATCCCTTCTGTGAATCACAGTAACTCCACTGGCTATCTTGGACAGGTAGAGCGCGTCCTCCATGGCCGTGTCTCCGCCGCCTACGACGACCACTTCCTGGCCCTTGAAGAAGTAACCGTCACAGACGGCACAAGATGAGACCCCCTTCCCCTTGAACCTGTTCTCCGATTCCAGCCCCAGCCACTTTGCCGAAGCACCGGTGGCCAAGATCACCGCGTCGGCGAGGTAATGCGCGTTCTCCACGAAGACTTTGAACGGCTTCGTCGAGAAGTCCACCTTCGTCACGTTTCGGTCCACGATCTTGGCTCCAACCTTCTCCGCCTGTTTCCTCATGCTGGCCATGAGGTCAGGTCCTTGTACGCCTTCCGGGAACCCCGTGAAGTTCTCCACGGTTGTGGTCAGCATGAGCTGCCCACCGAATTCATACCCTCCTATCACGACAGGGACAAAACCCGCCCGGGCCGCATAGACGGCGGCCGTCAGGCCAGCGGGGCCGCTCCCTATCACTAGGATCGGGAGATGCAAACTCTCCGACATGATAAATCGAATCCTGTCAAGCTTCTAAAAAGGGTATCTGGAATGTCAGTTCCCCGTCGGGACCTTGATCTTGGCGAACAGCGGCTTGGGTGGGTTGAACCTGTGGCCTGGCTCGAGCGCCGCCGTTCCCATCTTGCTTGGGCCGACCTTCAGAGGGTCATCAGGGAGGCCCAGCATGCCGCACAGCGAAGACGACGATCTTGGCATGAACGGATATAGCATCAGAGCTATGCTGTACACGACCTGGGATGCGACATAGAGAGTCGTCGCGGCAGCGGCCCGGTCCTCTTTGATTTGCGCCCACGGCTCCTTGACGCTGATGAACTCGTTGCCCTTGCGGGCGAGGTCCACCACCTGCTTCAGGGCCTCTTTGATCTCGAAACCGTCCATGAGCCGGAAATATTCAGCCGCGGACCGCTTGGCGAAATCCAGCAGCGCCTTCTCCTCGTCTCCCAGAGGGCCCGGCTCCGGCACTGCTAAGCTAAAGTTGTTCTTGACGAACATGAGGGTCCTATGGACGTAGTTGCCGATGACGTCGTTCAGGTCGCTGTTGACGATCCTATCCAGCTCCGACCAGCCGAAGTTGGCATCCTTGCCCTGAGGCCTTATGGCCATGAGGACGAAGCGCCAATACTCGGGGTCTGCGATCTTGACGGCGGCGTCCATCCATATCCCGACGTTCTTACTCTTCGAAAACTTCTGACCCTCGAAGAGGATGAACTCCGTCGAAGAGACTTGCCAGGGGAGCACATAGCCGTCGTCCGCGGCCATCAGTAGGGCCGGAAATATGATGGTATGAAACGGGATGTTGTCCTTCCCCATGAATATGACGGTCTTGGTGTCAGGGCTCTTCCAGAACCTGTCGAAGGCCTCCTCGTCCCCGATGCGTTCGGCCCACTCTTTCGTAGCAGAGATGTAGCCCAGCACGGCTTCCATCCACACGTAGATGGTCTTCCCCTCAGAACCAGGGAAGGGCGCCGGAATCCCCCATTTGTTGTCTCTGGTCAGTGGCCTGGGCCTCAGCCCCTCTTCGAGCCACCGGTTGGAGAAGTTCCTGGCGTTCTCGGGGAACTGCGGGCAGGAGTCGATGTATGACCTCAGCCGTCCGCTCAACTTCGGAAGGTCGAAGATCCAGTGCTTGGAGTCTCTTATGACCGGGGAGCTGCCACAGATGACGCACCTCGAGCTTTTCAATTCTGTCGGCTCGAGGAGGTGACCGCAGTTGTCGCACTGGTCCCCCCTGGCGCCGTCGAAGCCGCAGAAGGGGCAGACGCCCTCGATGAACCTGTCGGGCAGGAAGCGTCCGTCCCTCGGACAGTAGGGGAGAGGGACGGACTCGGTCGAGACGTAGCCGTTACGGTAGAGCCTCATGTAGAAGTCTTGGGTGAACTTCACGTGGACGGGCGACTCGGTCCTGGTGTAGCAGTCGAGCTCGACCATGTACTGCTTGAGGAGGCCCACGATGGTGGCATGGTTCTTGTCCGTCAGCACTTTGGGGGAGACGCCCAGCTTCATGGCCTCCACCTCGATCGGCGTGCCATGCTCGTCAGAGCCCGAAACGGAGACCACTTCGTCTCCCTTGAGCCTGAGGTAGCGAGAGTAGACGTCGGCAGAGAGCAAATGCATGAAAGTCCCCAAATGGGGAGTCCCGTTGATGTACGGCCAAGCCGAGCCGACGATCCACCTTGTCAAACGCGACGCCTTCCGGTGCGAACTTGAAGCGCCGAGATATGATATATAATTCTTTGGGCATGCACCGATCGTCCCGGCTCACGAGACACAATGCAGGTCGTGATGATGTTCAGTAGTCCATGAGCCCCTTGTGTTCGCCATCTACTTGCGACCTGATGGACTTCAGCGCATCCTTCTGCTCGTCCGTGAGCGTTCCCATCAGCTCCAGCGCCTCCAGGCTATTGAGGACCGCGAACCCGTGGAAGTGGTTGTTCCAGTAACCATAGACCTCCTTCGACTTCGCCATGGCCTTCTTGATCTTAGGCACCCACTGCGAAATCTGCTCCTTCGAGTACCTATAATCGTACCAGACCCGCTGGCCCAGCCCGTGCCACCTGATGTACGCGAAATCGGCGGTCGAGACAATGTCAGGAGGGAGGAGGGGCTCGTCCACCGTGGTGTTGGCGACCTTGTACCTTTCCAACAGCTTCCAGGTGTCCTCATTCCACCAAGATTCGTGTCTGAACTCGACAGCGAAGTTGAAGACATCGATCGGGAGGACCTTGATGAACGATTCCAGGAGGTCCAAATCGGATGTGAGGCTCGGCGGGAGCTGCACCAGAAGTACGCCGACCTTGTTCAGGTTGGAGAGCGGCTTGAGGAGTTCCAGGAACCTCTCCAGGTCGGCTTCCACGCCCAACCCGAGGCTGAGGCGCTTCTTGTGGGTGATCAGCTGGGGTATCTTCAGGCTGAACTGGAAGTCCAGCGGGCTGTACTTGGACCAGCCGAAGACGACCTTCTCCTTGGGGTAGTCGTAGAACGTGCTGTCCACCTCTGCCGTCCTGAAGACCTTAGAGTAGAAGGAAAGCTTAGGTGTGTCCTTATCGGGGTAGAACACCTTCAGCCATTCGTCGTAGCTCCATCCGCAGGTGCCCATTCGCAGAGGCATGGCCCGCTAAATAGCCTGAGAGGCTACTTAAGATATCGTGGAGTTCAGGATCGGGAGAGAAGGTTCGCGGTACTTCCGAATCCCGACCGGAGACAGGCTGAAGGCCTTCTCCCTGCTCTTCGACTCCATCGAAGTCGACTCGACCTTCCATAGCCGCATTGAGCTGTCGACCATCCGGTGTTGGAAAGAGGCCGTGCCGCCCACGTTCGAATTCAGTGTTAAGTGTAGCCGCGACGTGGCCGCCGCCTTGAAGTCCACGGAGAGCCCTAGGACGAAGATGCATTCGTCGGCAGCGGCGAAGATGTCGAGGCTGCGCTCCATTTGTCTTCAGGCTCCGGTTCAGCTCCTCCATCAGGTCGAAAGGCCTCCTCTTCGCCCCGGACCTCACCGGGATGAGCCCGATGGTCCCGTTGCCCAATTCCAAGTTTCTTCGATTGAGCTAACCTTATAACATCTGCTGACTCAGTTCGCCGCGACTACGTTTGGCTTCTAGGACACAGCTTTTCGAGGAGTATAAGCCATACGCAAAGATGACCGAGTTCGCTGGTTACGACCTCCCCATCCTCTTCGACTCCATTATCGCGGAGCACCTTGCTGTCAGGAACTGCGCCGGATTCTTCGACGTGTCGCACATGGGACGCTTCATCATAGAGGGGAAAGATGCCCAGGCATTCCTCAACAAGGTCGTGACGGTCAACGTCGCGAAGGCCGAGCCGGGGAGGGCCCAGTACACCTTCATCTGTTATGAAAACGGAGGCGTCATCGACGACCTCATCACGTACAAGGTCTCCCCCGAGAGATTCTTCGTCGTTGTAAACGCTTCCAACCACCTGAAGGACTTAGAATGGATGCTCACATGGTCGAAGGGGTATGACGTCACCCTGAACGACATTACTTCAGAGTCGTCGCTCATCTCCGTCCAGGGCCCCCGAGCCATCGAACTCATCAGAGCCGCCCTCGGCTTGGACCTTTCGAGCGTCAAGAGGTTCCGATTTGCGTTCTTCACATATCAGGGGCTGGAGCTCGTCGCCTCGAGGACGGGCTACACCGGCGAGGATGGGTTCGAGTTGATGCTGAGGGGCGTGACCGTCGACCGACCGGCTGCCGCTTCTCTCATGTGGAGGAAGCTGATGGAGAAGGCGGCCTCCTTCGGGGCGAAACCATGCGGGCTCGGAGCCAGGGACACGCTGCGGCTGGAAGCCGGGCTACCGCTCTACGGCAACGACCTCACGGCTGACACGACGCCGGTCGAGGCCGGCCTCACTCGCTTCATCGACGTTCTGAAGGACGACTACCTGGGGAAGCAGACGCACGCACAACAGATCAGCGGAGGGACGGAGAAGATCCTGAGGGGCATCGAATGCATCGACAACGCCATCCCTCGCAGTCACTATCGCGTCTTGGTCGGAGCCGAAGATGTCGGGTTCGTCAGCAGCGGGACCTTTTCGCCCCTGGTGCGGAGGGGCATCGCGCTGGCCTACCTGAGTAGCTCCATCCAGGCCGACGCAGCCCTTTCCGTGGACGTCCGTGGCACAAGATGCAAAGCTGAAATACACCCCCCTCCGTTTTATGACCCGGAGCAGTACGGCTGGAGGAGAAAGCCTGCTTGAAAGCTGGCAAGTATGATATCCCTGAAGACCTTCTTTACACCAAGGATCACGAGTGGCTTCGAATGGCCGCCGGCAACTTGGCGGAGGTCGGCATAACCAGTTATGCGGCGGAGATGCTTCATGACATCGTCTTCGTTACCCTGCCGGCCGTCGGTGCCCTGCTCGAAAGGGGGAGGGCCGCCTCCACGGTCGAATCCGTTAAGTCAGTCTCCGACGTGATGGCACCGGCGAGCGGGAGGGTGACCGCCGTGAACGAAGAGCTCGCGCAGCACCCTGAGGCGATCAACCAGGATCCCTATGGGAAGGGATGGTTCTTCAAGATGGAGGCAGCCTCCATCGATTCCGAGAAGGAAGGGCTCTTGGAACCCTCGGCCTACGCGAAGCTTGTCGAGCGGCTGGCGGCTCAAGAAGGTTAATATTACCACGCTAAACTAGGTGGAGGGAAGCCATTTGGAGAATCCCTTGGGGAGCGTCCGTTCGCTGATACAGAGGCCCACCATCAAGGCCAGCAAGATGGCGGCGTTTCTGTCCATGGCACTCGTCTTCGCCATCGCACTCCTCTACAGGCTATCTCCCGCACAGTATGGGTACACGCTCGACGAGTTCGACTCCTATTTCCACTATTATTGCACCAACATCGTGGTGACCGACATCTCCACGAAGGGGCTGGGCGGCCTCCTCAGCTTCTTCAGCGTCGTCGATACCCACTTCTGGTACCCCGTCGGCTACAACATGGCCACTGAGACCTTCGCCGGCTTCTACTACACCACGGCCTTCCTTTACCTCTTCTTTACCAAGGTCCTAGGCATCAGCATCTCGCTCTTCGACTACACAGTCATTCAGCCGGCTTACTTTGGCGCGTTGATAATCATCCCCGTCTTCCTGCTTGGAAGGAAGATCAGGGGGACGGGGACGGGCATCGCTGCCGCGCTGTTCACCGTCATTACGCCGGGCTTCCTCCTGAGGTCCAGCATCGGCTGGTTCAAGCACGAGCCCCTGGCTCTCTTCCTAGGTGTCACCGCCCTCTATCTTGGCGTGGTGGCCTACGAATCCACCCCCTCTAGGAAGATGTGGATGTATTCCATCCTGGCAGGCCTCGTCTTGGGTTACGCCAACGTCTCCTGGGGTGGAGGTGAGTACTTCAACGGACTCTTCGGCCTCATGTTCCTGGTGGTCCCGCTGCTCACCTCGGTGGACTACAGGAAGTGCTACTCCGGCTTCATCATCCTGATTTTCGACCTTATCGTAGGGTCCGCCTTCCCTAACCCCGGCATCGACTGGTACAGGAGCGCCTCTATGCTAGTATTCGAGCTCGGCCTCGTTGGTGGGCTCCTGATTACTTTCGTGGGCAGAAGGCTCCCCGACAAGAACAAAGTGATCGGCAAGTGGGGGACGCTCGTGGGAATGGGAATCCTGGCAATCATCGTGTTCCTCCTCCTGCCGACTGGCATCTCCGCTAGGTACCTTGCGGTCATCGACCCATTCTACAGGACCGTCGGGTCTAACGCCGCCATAGTCTCGTCCGTGGCGGAGCACCAGTCAACCAGCGGCATCGAGCTCCTATACGACTACTCCATCGTTCTCGCCCTGGCCGTCTTCGGAGGTTATTTCCTCCTCAAGAAGAGGACGCCGGGTGCCATCTTGGCCGTGCTGGCCTTCGCGTCATCCCTCTACGTCGCCTCATCCTTCGCCAGGTTGCAAGTGTACCTTTCGATAATGGCCGCCATCGCGGCGGGAGCGATCTTCAGCGAGCTCTGCTCCCGGTACCTGGCCATGAAGTCTGACCCCAGGCGGAGTTCGCCTGATACCACCATCAACGCGAAGAAGGCCATCTTCGCCTTCACTATGATCTTCCTGCTCCTCTTCCCAGCCGTCGAGGTCTGGCAGCCCGTCACTAACCGGCCGATGCAGATACTTTCCTCTGGCACTCCGCTCCCTGAGGACGTCCCCGACTGGCAGCAGGCGCTGACCTGGATCAACCTTAACACGCCGGCGGACGCCAAGATCATCTCTTGGTGGGACTACGGGTACTGGATAACCGTCATGGGCAACCGCACTACGTTCACGGACAACGGTACCCTCAACACCACGAGGATAGCCCAGGTGGCCCTGATGTACATGTCCAATAGCACCGACGCGTTGAAGATCGCGGAGGACATCGGAGGGGACTACATCGTGGTCTTCGCCACCGGGCGCAACCTCCAAAATGGGTACGACATCATAGGCAGAATATATGGGCTGGGCGGCGACGACGGGAAGTTCGACCAGATGGCCAACATCGCGGGAATATCTCTTACCCCCCTCCTGGACCCCAACACACTAATGCCCACCTACACCTTCTGGAACTCCACCCTCATTGGCGAGCTCCTACCCTTCGCCTTCAGCGGCTACGCGCAGATAGACAGCACCACCGGTTCGATCAACTCCATAAATCCCACCTACGATACATCCCAACCTGCGAATACAATCCAGCTGCCCTTCTACACGTACAATATTACGTACCCTGCGGGATCCCATCCCTTCGAGCTGGTGTTCGCGTCGGCCGGGACGCCTGACACCAACGGATACTTCGCTCAGGTCCTCATCTACAAGATAAACCCGTGAACCCGCTGAGACCCAGAGTCATTCGTCGAAGGAGGGCCTGACGAGGCCCTGCATCCTGAGCTTCAGGTACTTGTCCTGAGGCGAGAACTTCGGAGGGTGCGCCAAGACGGTCCTGGAGCCGCAGTTGCCACAGGCTTCCTTTAGCGTGTACGTCCTACACTTCTCACAGCGGCGCATGAGTCCCTTCAACGCAGGCTCAGCTCTTCTCACGAACGAATTTCAGCTCGGCCTTGCTGCCTACTTCGGCTTCCACTGCGTCCACGAGCCCCGCGAGGGCGCGCTCACCTACCTTGAAGTTCTCAGCGAAGAGCCTGAGGTTATAGCGCGGTGCCCCGGCGCAGAGGATCTCGACGCGCACGTCCGGAGGGACGCCCGCCATGCCCTTAGTAAGGGAGTCCTTTATGACGGAGACACCATCGGCCCTCGGTGAACTCAGCTCGAAGACCCCCTTGATCACGACGCTGGGCACCTTGAACCTCTCCGCCGCGACGCGCATGAGGGAGTCGACATACTTCTGGTCGAGGCCCAGCTTCGCCAGGATGGCGGGCCCCTTCCTCATGCATGCCTCCAGGGCGTCGTAGAGAGAGCCGAACTCGTCGGCGAGCCTGGCCCTTATGTCGGCGTCACTGGGC
>Ga0187857_10001935_pt1 | contig 19618 bp, 17 predicted proteins | sample June2016WEW_8_10_FD_132984 | JGI IMG/M metagenome (GOLD analysis project Ga0187857, IMG submission 132984) | Peatland microbial communities from SPRUCE experiment site at the Marcell Experimental Forest, Minnesota, USA - June2016WEW_8_100 | ecosystem: Environmental > Terrestrial > Soil >... | reverse complement strand
GGCGCCGGCCCGCTTGGCAAAGATTCCGAGGGCTCCGGACACGGCGTCGCCGGCGATGAGCGGCAGCGCGACAGCGGCGCGCATCTCGTAGTCGAGCGCGACTTTGCGCCAGGGATCCCCCTCCGGCAGTGCCTCAACGTCGTTGACGATCTGGACCTGGCGAGTTCGCAGGGCCTCAATCACCGGCCCGATGCCCTCGACGAGGCCGCAGGACGTGGCGTGGATGGCGTCGAAGTAGTGGCGGTCAACCTCCCCGTGGTAGGCGAGCGAGACCACCCCGGAAGGATCCCCCGCCGCGGGAACGGCCACCCAGGCGAACTGGTAGCCGCCCTGTTCGACAAGATCCCGGCACATGTCGTCGAACAACTCCGTCTCGTCCTTCGCGTGGACGAGCGTCTCGCTGACTGCGACAAGGGTGCGTAGCGACTGGCGCGCGTTGGCGAGCGCCAGCTCGAGGCCGGTCTGACCGGTTTCAACCCGGCTTTCGAGGAGGAGGCCGTCACGGAACTTCACGACCAAAAAGTCGAATGCGCCGGCGGACTCGCCAGGCGCAGCGCACGGGATCTCGCAGTGCTCGGGTTCGGCGGTCGCGAACACCCGCGAGTAGCAGCCCATCACGCCGAGATCCCGATGCGCCGGGAAGAGCTCGAGCTCGCCCTGGCCGAGAAGCTGCTCGGGGCCGCGGCCGCAGAGACGGAGGCCGGCCGCGTTCGCGAACCGGTACTCGAAGTCAACGATCTCGCCCAGACGATCGCGACGCGGAGCCATGACGAACACCGGATCGGGAAGCGTGTCAAGCACCGAGCGGAACAGGACTTCGTCGTCGCCGTAGATCTCAGCCGGCTCACGGGGCCGCGTCATCGTCAGGCCGCCAGATCGTCGGGGAGCGGATGGGCCAGTCCCCCAGGCGCGCCGCGGGGTTTCGCATCAACGGCGGTGGCCGTCGCGGCAAGCCGGCAGCGCCGTTCGCCGCCGACCGTCGCGACGGCCATCGTCTCATTCCCGCCCTCGTCGAAATGGACTCGCCAGAATGCGCGACGAGAACCGCCCGGGTTCTCTCGTCCGATCACGACGGTCCTGGCCACGCCATCTTTCCCCTCGCGAAATTCGTTCGTATCAGGAGCCTCTGTTCTAACGGCGACGTGGCCGTCGACCTTGAGGCTCCCGGGACGCAGAGATCTCAACTCACGCCCGCCGCTTCGCCCGGCCGGATCGGCGAGAAGAACGGCTGACGTTCGGCCGCCGGACGCCCGTTGCGCCGGAGACCGGCGCGAGCAGGCGTGAGGCGCCGACCACCCCTCGCCGCAGGCCGCTACGGAACGGTCACCGCGCCCCGAGAAGCGCGCGCTGGAATCGGGTGGCGAGGCGTTTGACGCAAACTCGGCAGCCGACGACCGTCCGTGCTGGCACTTTCGGCATACCTCCAGTGCCACACTCCCCGCCATGAAACCATCATCTGCCGAGGACCGGCGAACTCACAGACACGGATAGCACCATTTCCGATGGCACATCTGGGCGGCGCCTAGTCAAGACGCGTGTTCTGCGATGACCACCCTCAGTCGTGAACGCCAGGGCAACACCGAAGCGGCGCCTCGGGGGCGAGAACCCGACCGGCCGGGCGGGATCGTGCGGGCGGGATCCTCAGGCCGACTTCTGGCGCTGACGAAGCAGACGACGGCGCTCGCGCTCGGTAAGGCCTCCCCACACGCCGTCGCGCTCGCGCGCCACAATGGCGTGCTCGAGGCACATCTCGCGCACCGAGCAGAGGGCGCAAACAGCTTTCGCCTCCTCGGCCTCTTCCTCCGTGAGCGGGTAGAAGACCTCGGGGTCGAGTCCTCGGCAGGCCGATCGCTGGCGCCACGTGGCTTTCATCAACCAGTCGCTTTCTCGCGTTCCGTCGCTCTCGCGACCTTCTGCTGCCGGTGCGAGCCGTTCGCCGCGACACGTTCGAGCGAGGACGGCCGCGCGGACCGACACGCCTGAGGTGCCGAGAGGCGCGCGTCACTACCCCAGCGCAGGCGAAAAAATATTGTGCCCCAGCAACCATTCGCTGTAAAGGGCGGGCCCGATCAGGCGGCACGGGAAAACGGCTCTCCCGCCCTGTGCCACACTGTGCGGCCGTGGGAAGAAGCTGCGAGGCGTGAGCGTCCTCGTCATTGACGTCGGTTCGAGCTCGGTGCGGGCTGCCCTCGTTCGACCCGACGGGTCGGTCGAACACCCCCACCAGCAGCGCCTGCCGGACCTCCGCCCGTCGCCCGGCGTGGCCGAGTTCGACCCGGCCGCGCTCGCCGAGGCCGCGGCCGGCGTCGCCACCGCGACGCTCGACGCCGGCGGGCCGGCCCGGGCGGTCGGAATCACGGCGCAACGTGCCTCGACGATCCTCTGGGAACGTTCGAGCGGGCGGCCCGTCGCTCCGGGCATCTCCTGGCAGGACCTCCGCACCGCCGGAAGGTGCCTCGCCCTCTCGGCGCGCGGCCTCCGCCTCACCCCGAACCAGTCGGCGACGAAGCTCGCCTACCTTCTCGACCTCGTTGACGTCGACCGGAGGCGGGACCTGTGTTTCGGCACCGTCGAGTGCTATCTCGCCTGGGTGCTCTCGGGCGGGTCGGCCCACGTCACCGACGCCTCGAACGCCGCCGTCACCGGCCTCGTCCTCAACGACGCCTCCGACTGGGACGACCACGTCCTCGAAGAACTCCACCTGTCGCGCACGCTTCTCCCCCGGATCGTCGACTCGACCGGCATCGTCGCCACGGCGTCGGCTCTCCCCGGAAAGCCGCCGATCGCCGGCCTCATCGGCGACCAACAGTCCTCGCTGATCGGGCAGGCGTGTCTCCTTCCCGGTGAAGCCAAGGCGACTTTCGGCACCGGGGCGATGCTCGACTGCGTCACCGCGGCCCGCCCGGCGTTCAGCTCACGCGGCGATCTCGGGACGTTCCCCATCGTCGCCTGGCGCGAATCGGGCCAGCTGACCTGGGGAATCGAGGCGATCATGCTCTCGGCGGGGTCGTGCATCGAGTGGCTGCGCGCCGGCCTCGGCCTGATCGGTGACGCGGCGGAGTCCGACGAGGTCGCGGGTTCGGTCCCCGACGCCGGCGGCGTGATCTTCGTCCCGGCGCTCGGCGGCCTCGGGACTCCGGTCTGGGACTTCGGGGCACGCGGCACCCTCGTCGGCCTTGACGCCTCGACCTCTCGGGCCGAACTCGTCCGGGCCGTGCTCGAGGGCATCGCCCACCGCAGTGCCGACCTCCTGGAGGCCGCGGAAGGTGACGGGGGTGTCAAAATCACGACGCTGCGCGTCGACGGCGGCATGACGGCGAACGCGACGTTCCTCCAACTCCTCGCCGACGCGCTGCAGCGCCCGGTCGCTCCGGCGCTCGTCCGGAACGCGACGACGCTCGGCGCGGCCTATCTTGCCGGCACCGCGACGGGGATCTGGCCATCGCTCGCCGAGGCAGCCTCGACGGCGCGCTGCGCACCCGTCCTCGAGCCGGCACGCAGGCTCGATCGCGAACGCTGGCTCGAGGCGCGGGAACGGGCGCTTCGCACGGTGCCGGCACTCTCGGCGATCTCGTTCTAGGGGAACATTCAGGACACCTCTACGGCCAGCGCCTCCGGAAGCGTCGCCCGCCGATCGAGCAGTGCCCGAAAACCCATGAGTTGGCGGGGGCTGTTGAACCCAACAGCGGCGGAGAGGCGCCCATCGCGCCCGTAACAGGCGACGAAGCGCCGCTCGGCGATCGCCCCGGCGACGACGTGCACCTCGTCACCTGGCGCCGGGATGCCGATTGCCTGGATCTTCATGTCGAACTGGTCGGACCAGAAGTACGGCACCGAGGCAAACGGCGTCGCTCCCGTGCCGGCGAGCAGGCTCGACGCGGCGTGCGCACCCTGCTCGGAGGCATTCGTCCGGTGTTCGAGCCGGACGGTCCCCCCCGCCAGCGGGTGGGGCCAGCGGGCGACGTCACCCGCGGCGACGACGCCGGGGGCCGCGCAAAGCGTCGGCGCGCACAAGACGCCGTCGCTCAGATCGAGACCGGAACCCGCGAGCCAGGCGGTCTCCGGCACAACGCCGATCGCGACGAGCACGACGTCGGCTTCAACCAGCGTTCCGTCGCCGAGGCGAACACCCGCGACGCTGCCCTCCCCGACCAGGCCCTCGACACCGACGCCGGTCCGCACCTTGACGCCGTGGTCGGCGTGGACCTCGGCGATCGCCCGGCCAACTAAGGGTCCGACGACACGCGCCAGGGGTGTGGGCTGGGGCTCGATGACGGTCACCTCGGCGCCGAGAGCGCGCGCCGTGGCCGCCACCTCCATCCCGAGGAATCCCCCGCCGACGACGGCGAGGCGCACCCCGGCCGCGCCGAGGAGAGCGCGCAGACGGTAGGCGTCGTCGAGACGGCGCAGGGTGACGACCCCGCTGAGATCCGGGCCACCACGCAGTGTCCGTGGCGTCGCGCCCGTCGCCACGACGAGACCGTCAAAGGCGAGCTTGCGCCCCGATCCGAGCGCGACCAGCCGGGCGTCGAGATCGACGACACACGCCCGCTCGCCAAGCACGAGCTCCAACTCGAGCCCGGCGAGCTTGGCCGGCGTGGTCAGCGCCAGCAGATCGACATCCAACCTCCCCGCGAGGAACTCCTTGGATAGCGGCGGCCGGTCGTAGGGGAGGTGCGATTCGGCACCGACCAGCGCAATTGAGCCCTCGAAGCCGCCGTGGCGCAGGCCCTCGCACGCCCGCAGCCCGGCGAGCGACGCCCCGACGACGACGACTGAACCGAGCACAAACCAAGACTACGGTGTCGCCGGTCGCCCTCCGAGGACGGCCGGCCATCGCCTAGTCCCCGGAGTCCTGCCCCCCGTCCTCACCGATCGCGGCCAACCTCGGCATCAGGGCGTCGACGTTCTTGCGCGCCCCGCGGATCCTGCGATCGAGCTCCTCGACGATCTCGATCGCGCGCCGGAAGCGCACCTCGAGCACGTCGACATCGACCAGCCCCTCGTCGAGCTCCCGCACGATGGCGTCGAGCTCGGCGGCAGCGGCCGCGTAGCTGAGATCGCCGACCGGTGTCACGTCCGGCTGGTCCCCGTCCTCTTGGTTCATGGTCCTTTTCCACCCGTCCTTGGTCTGTCCGGCGCCGCGCCAGATGGTCTCGTCGCCTCGACGACGGAGAGCGTCTCCCCGTCGACGAATCGCGTCGTCATCCGTGCACCAGGCGCGAGCGTCGCCGCGGAATGCACCGGCCGCCCCGCTGTATCGCTCGTCAACGTCCAGCCCCGTTCGAGCTGACGAATCGGGTCAAAGGCCCGGAGCACCAGCTGTCTGCGCAGAAGATCCTGCTCCCCGGAAAGGAGCGACCGGCGCGTCGTCGCCCCGAGGAGGCCAGAGCGACGGAAGAGCGCGACGGCCTCGCGACGAAGACGCGCCTCCGCGATCCGGGCGAGTTCGAGCGCCGCGGCACGAAGCTCCACCGATCTCCCCTCGAGATGATGGCGCACATTGCGAGCCAGTCCTGCGGCAACCGCCGCGAGCTGGTAGGCGGCCGAGTCGAGCCTCGCCCGGGCGAGGCCGGTGAGAACCCCCGCTTTGCGCTCGATCTCGCCTACGTACTCGGCCACCCGGCCGACGACAGCCTCGCCGCACTGGGTCGGCGTGATCATCGCCCGCTGGGCGACCTCGTCGGCGACCGACCGGTCGCCGGTGTGCCCGATCCCCGTCCACACCGGGAACGGAGCCGTGGCTATGGCGCGGGCGACGACCTCGGAGTCGAAGGCGGCGAGGTCGCCGCGCCCTCCCCCGCCGCGCACGACGACCGCGAGATCGATTGGCGTCGAGGCGAGCCGCCCGAGAGCAGCGGCGATCTGGGCGGGCGCCTCGGCGCCCTGGACGAGCGTCGCCGCGAAGAACACCTCGAAAGCGAAGCCGGAGCGGTCGAGCTGCCCGACGAAGTCACGTTGCGCCTCGGATCCCGGGCTCGTGACGACGCCGACGCGCAGCGGCACCGCCGACAGCTCGAGGCGCCGGTTGGCTTCTAGCAGGCCTTCGACCTCAAGAGTATGGAGAAGCCGGCGCCGCGCCGCCGCGATGCCGCCGACCATCGCCTCGACGTCGAGTTCGGTGAGCGTGAAGCGCAGCTTGCTGCCCCCCTCCCAGACGGAGACACGCCCGCGGACCCGTACGACGCGGCCGACTTCCAGCCAGACGCCGGCCTGCGTCAACGCCTCGGCGACACGCGACCACTCCCGGGCCCAGCAGACAACCTCGAGCTGCGCCGCGACGCGCTCGGATTCGCCGGCAGATTCGTCGGCGAGCTCGATGTAGTGATGGCCCCGGCTCTCCCGCAGGCCACGGATCTCACCGACGACCCATACCTCCTCGCTGAACTCACGGGCCAGGGCTGCCTTGACGCGTTCGTAGAACTCGCTGACCGAGAGCGCCGGGTCGGCCGGTGACTCCTCGGCCCCGCGACGCGGCGAGCGGTCGCTGGCACCGGCTCCGGGTTGAACCCGACGTGCCCGCGCCACGCCGGCCCCGCGGCGACCCGCCTGCCGGCCGGGGGTGCCTGTCGTGGCTCGGCGCTGTTCCGCACGTTGCGCCGCGGCGAGGACGTCGTCCATCCGCCGTCTGAGCACGTCGCCGGCGCTCGTCGACGCGGCGTCATCGGTGGCGAAATCGAAGCGCTGCTCCTCCGGCACGCTGTCAGGCACCACGCGACGAAGGCTACCCGTGGGCCCACCTCCCGAAGCGGACCGAACGCGCCCGGCCCGACACGGAGAGCGCGACAATGGCGGAGGCGGCGAGTCGGCCGGGTGGCCGCGGACGGGGTGCGCAGCACCCCGTCTGAGGAAGGTCGGGACTCCGCAGGGCAGGGTGCTGGCTAACGGCCAGTCGGGGCGACCCGCAGGAAAGTGCAACAGAGAGCAAACCGCCGATGGCCGCAAGGCACAGGCAAGGGTGAAACGGTGCGGCAAGAGCGCACCAGCGGCCGGGGTGACCCGGCCGGCTCGGTAAACCCCACCCGGAGCAAGGCCAAGCGTGGGACGGGCTGCCCGTCCAATGTCCCCAGGTAGGCCGCAGAGATGGATGGCCACCCCCCAGAGCATTCCGCTCCGGGGACAGAATCCCGCCTATAGGCCGGCTCGCCGCCCATACCCCCTTCAAGCGTCGCTGAAATGCCAACTGAGCATCTCTTCTGTCGTCAACCGTTGGTGACCGCGGCTGTTCGTCGGTCACAGACCGGCGTCGGGTCCCGCTGGGCGGTCCAGCTCGGACCCCGAGATGCGGAGCCGGAACCCTCGGCTCTCGTTAGCTCGGCCGACTAGGTAGCGTCCTCTCGTGCGCCGGGCCACCCGCGGCACCGCCCTCACTAGAGCATCGTGACGTTGTGCCCTGGTGCGCTGGCCTTGGTCACAGGAAGCTGGCTGGCGATCCCGAAAGGACCGCCCATGACGATCGCCGTAGCGAGCTCCGACGCGGTCGAGATCCGCGAACCGCGTGCCTGCCCGACACTCCCGGTCGCGACAACGCTCGACGGCGGGACTGGGCGCGACCGGATCAGGGCCGGCGCGGCGGGTCGGGGTGAACGGGTTGCGAGGCAAAACCGACTCACCGAGATCGACGCCGGTGGGACGCCCCCCCGCGGATTCTGAGGTCATGGCCTCCTGGTCGACCGCCTGTCTCGACGGCGAGGCGGCCGGCCGCTACGTCCTCGGCCGGCGCACCCCTTCTGGGGGTTACTCGTTCTACCGGACCCCGGAGTGGGGTGTCGAGGAACCGAACGCGCCTGACACCCTCGCCGCCCTCGAGTGCCTCCGCCTGCTCGACCTCCCGGCCCCCGAGCCAGAGCTGACGGCGAAGTGGCTCCGCAGCCTGCAGGACGGCGGCGGCGGCTACCCCACTCTCACGATCGGCTGGGCCACGCTGCGGGCGCTCGCCATCCTTGGCTACGAGCCGGATCGGCGGCCCACGGTCTGGGTGGCAGAACACGAAGAGGCTCTTCTGCGCACCGGCGGGAACCGCGACTGGGGCGGCGCGCTGCGCGAGGCACTCCACGTCGCCGAGTTGCGCCGGCTCGACGGCACGGCGCGACCGGCCACGGCGCGTGATCCGTTCTCCGGCCTCGTCGCCGGGGCTCGCGATCCGCTCGGGGGCTGGGCCCGCCCGGGCCCCGATCTCGAGACGACGGCGGTCGCCGTCCTCATCGCCGGCCCGGCCCACCTGTCGCAACCCGACAGGTCCCGGACCGAGGAATTCTTCCGCCGCTGCGAAGACCACGTCTTTGGCCTGCGGCTCCAACCGGATGCCGGCGCGACCGGGGTCGGCGCCCTGTGGGGTGGAGTCGAACTCGCCGAGGGGTTAAGGCTCGAACCGAAATACCCCACGGCTATCTGTGAGAGTCTGGCAGTGTTGCAACGGGCCGACGGCGGCCTCGGCGCAAGGCATTTCGCGATCTCGACGCTGCGGGACACCTGGCGGGGTCTTGACGCTGCGCAATTGCTCGACCGCTTACAGTCCGAACAGCTACAGGAGGATGAATGATGACCGGCTCCAAATACGTCCGCTTTTTCGAGGAGATCGGAATCGAGGACGTGCCCATCGTCGGCGGCAAGAACGCCTCCCTCGGCGAGATGTACCAGAAGCTGTCCCACGAGGGCGTGCGCATTCCCAACGGCTTCGCGATCACCGCCGAGGGTTATCGCCACATGCTGCGGGAAGCCGGCGCTCTGGCGCCCCTGCACGAGGCGATCGACAAGCTCGACCCGAGCGACGTCGCCGACCTCGCCCGCTCAGGCAAGCGCGCCCGGGAGATCATCTACGGCGCCGGGCTGCCCAAGGACCTCGCCGAGGAGATCATCGCCGCCTACCGCAAGCTCCAAGCACAGTACGGCGATGACGTCAGCCTGGCCGTGCGCTCCTCGGCGACGGCCGAGGACCTGCCGACGGCGAGCTTCGCCGGCCAACAGGACACCTACCTCAACATCAAAGGTGACGAGAGCCTGCTTAACGCCTGTCGGCGTTGCTTCGCGAGCCTCTTCACCGATCGTGCCATCCACTACCGCGTCGACCAGGGATTCGACCACTTCGACGTGGCGCTGTCGATCGGCGTGATGAAGATGGTGCGCTCGGACCTCGCCTCGTCGGGCGTGATGTTCTCGCTCGACACCGAGTCGGGCTTCCGCGACGTCGTCTTCGTAACCGGCTCCTACGGCCTCGGCGAGAACGTCGTCCAAGGCGCCGTCGATCCCGACGAGTTCTACGTCTTCAAGCCCACCTTCGAAGCCGGGCACCGCGCCGTGCTGCGTCGCCTCATCGGTGAGAAGGCGATCAAGATGATCTTCGTCGAAGGCGAGACCGGCGTGACGACGCGCAATATTCCGACGCCAAAGGCCGATCGCGAGCGTTTCTGCCTGAGCGACGAGGACGTCCTCGAGCTCGCCCAGTACGCCATCGCCATCGAGAAGCACTACAACCGCCCGATGGACTTGGAGTGGGCCAAGGACGGGATCGACAACCTGCTCTATCTCGTGCAGGCACGGCCCGAGACGGTCGCCTCGCAGCGCAAGCCGACGAGTCTCGAGACCTACGTCCTAGACGGCACCGGGGAGATCCTCACCTCCGGCCGGTCAGTCGGAGAGAAGATCGCCTCTGGCAACGCCCGGGTCATCGTCGATGTCTCCCACCTCGAGGACTTCAACGCCGGCGAGGTGTTGATCACCGACATGACAACCCCGGACTGGGAGCCCGTCATGAAGACCGCGGCGGCGATTGTCACCAACCGCGGCGGCCGGACCTGCCACGCCGCGATCATCGCCCGTGAACTCGGCATCCCGGCCATCGTCGGCACGGGAGACTGCACGACCGCGGTGCCTCAAGGCAACTTCGTCACCGTGTCGTGCGCCGAAGGCGACTCCGGGCGCGTCTACAAGGGCGAGGTCCCCTTCCACGTGGTGCGGACCGAGGTGGAGGGCATGGAACGCCCGGAGACCGACATCATGATCAACCTCGGCAATCCGGACCTCGCGTTCAAGACCTCGTTCCTCCCGAACGACGGCGTGGGCCTGGCGCGCATGGAGTTCATCATCAGCGAGTCGATCCGGGCCCACCCCATGGCCCTGCTCCACCCCGACAAGGTCACCGACCGCGAAGCGGCGGCGACGATCGCCCGGCTCATCCGTGGCTACCCCGACGGCGAGTCGTTCTTCGTCGAGCGGCTCTCCGAGGGGATCGGCACCATCGCCGCGGCGTTCTGGCCCAAGCCTGTCGTCGTGCGGATGAGCGACTTCAAGACCAACGAGTACGCCAGCCTCCTCGGCGGTGCCGCCTTCGAGCCCGAGGAGAGCAACCCGATGCTCGGTTGGCGCGGCGCCTCCCGCTACGCCCACCCGGGCTACGTCGAGGGATTCGGCCTCGAGTGCCGGGCGATGAAGCGGGTCCGCGACGAGATGGGCCTCACGAACGTCATCCTCATGATCCCCTTCGTCCGCCGCGTCGTGGAGGCCGAAGCGGTGCTCGCCCAGATGGCGAAGCTCGGGCTCGTCCGCGGGGGGAACGGCCTCAAGATCTACGCGATGTGCGAGATCCCGAACAACGTCACCCTCGTCGACCAGTTCGCGCCGCTCTTCGACGGCTACTCGATCGGGTCGAACGACCTCACGCAGCTCTGCCTCGGCGTCGACCGGGACAGCGAGATCGTGGCGTTCGACTACGAAGAGCGCGACGACGGCGTGAAGGAGATGATCCGGCTGGCCGTCGAGGGTTGCCACCGCAACGGGATCCATTCCGGGATCTGCGGCCAGGCGCCCTCGGACTACCCGGAGATGGCCCAGTACCTCGTCGAGATCGGCATCGACTCGATGAGCCTCAACCCGGACACGGTCCTCAAGACGACCGAGGTCGTGCTCGACCTGGAGCGCAAGCTCGGCAAGGCTCCGGGCCACAAGGGCGCCCACTAGGACGGCGAAACGCTCCGACCGCGAGATCCCGGTCCCTCGTCGGCGACCCGGGTCCCGCGGTCCGGGGCTGCGCGGCTGACGACGTGGCGTGGCCCGAGCACCGTGAGCGGACCGGGGCTCGCTGTCGCCCTCGGCGACGACACCGGATGGCACCGGCGCGCGAGACTCGACCCGTGCTCTGGCTCGTCTTCGAGATCGTTCTGTCGGGACTCGTCGTCGGCGCCCTCGGCCGGCTCATCGTTCCTGGCCCGCAGCGCATGGGCATCGGCATGACGATCCTCGTCGGCATCGCCGGTTCGATCCTCGGCGGGCTCCTCGGCCGGCTCGTGTTCGGCCTGCGCTATGGCTACTCACTCGGGCTCGCCCTGGTGCTCGCCGTGGGCTGCACGGCGATGATCGTCTACGCCATGCAACGCAGCGAACACGGCCGTCACCGCCTGACCTGACGCCTCGCCTGCCCGGCGCCGGGCGACCGCTGCCGGCGCAGCGCTCAGGCGACGAGGATCCGCCCGCACTGGGCGCAATGGACGACTTCATCTGCGGGCGCGTGCCGGAGGTGGTCGAGCTCGGCCGCGGCGACGACGAGGTGGCAACCGCCACATAAGCCATTGACCAGCCGGGAGACGGCCACGCCGTCGAGCCTGGCGCGCAGGCGCTCGTACTCGTCGCGGAGTTCGCTCGGCACCGCGGCGGCGAGCTCCGCCCGGAGACTGGCGATCGTCGCGATCTCGGTGTCGATCGCCACCTCGCTGGTGCCGAGCGCGGCACGCGCCGAGGAGATCTCGCGGGTGAGCGTCCCCCGTTCGCCGCCGAGGACCCCGAGCTGTCGTTCCAGCTCCTCGAGGGCCTCCATCACCACGAGCTGCTTATCGTCGAGCTCGCTCCGGCGCCGGTCGAGCGAACCGATCTCCGTCGCCATCGCCTCCTGGTCGCGGAACGACGCCGCCTCGCCGGCACGGAGGTGGCCGTCGATCCGCGCCGTCCGGACCACGAGCTCGTCGACCTCGCTCGCCAGCCCCGCGAGGCGCGCCTCGGCATCGCGGCGTCGACCTGCGAGCGCCGCCACGGCGGCGCTGTTCTCGACGAGCTTCGTCTCGAGCCCGGCGAGCGTCGTCCGCTCGACGAGTCGGGACCGGCGGTGACGGAGCTGGTCCATAGCCGCGTCGGCGTCCTGCAAGCGAACCAGGGCGGCGAGGAGAGCTGGGGCGGGCCCTTCGCCGGCGGGGGCGGTTTCGCCGCTCACCGGTGCACCGCGGGACGCGGCGACTCGGTCCGGGCGGCGAGCAGTTCGCCGAGGAGCGGCGCGCTCGCCGCGGCGACCGGGCTGCGCCGGGCGGCGTGGCTGCGCACGACGAGATCCCGGCCGGCCGCATCGGCGACCGCCGCCCCGGACTCGGTGCAGACGAGCATCCCGCCGAGGTAGTCCCAGACGCCAAGGCCGTCGCGGCTCCATTCAGCGAAGGCGTCGAGCGTCCCGTCGGCCACGGCGCAGAGCTCGAGCGCCGCGGCGCCGAAGGACCGCAGCTGGCGCCAGCCGAGATTACGGGGTGGGTAGCCCGACACGCTGACGACGGCATCGGCGAGCGAGATCACCCTCGCCGGGCGGATCGGGCGGCCGTCGCGCCTCGCGCCCCGGCCGCGCACGGCCTCGTAACAGGAGACCCGCGCCTGGTTGACGACGAGCGCGGCGTAGGGACCGTCCTCGTCGAGAACGCAGATGCTCGTCGCGTACCAGCGCAGCCCCCGGGAGGCGTTCGTCGAGCCGTCGATCGGATCGAGGACCGCGAGGTACTGTCGGTCCCCCTCGGTCAGGCCGCTCTCCTCGCTGAGCACGCCGAAGCCAGCGCCGACGAGCACATCGAGGGCGGCGGCGTCGGCCGCGGTATCGATGCGGTACTGCCCGGGGCGCTCCCCCGGAGCCGACCAGTCCGGCTCACGGGCGATTGCCCGGGCGACCGCGTAGGCGGCGGCGGACAGCGTCGCGAGCGTCTCCTCGGCTTGCACTGGCCGCAGGTTACCGGCTCCTCCCCCGCCGGTCCGGGACACACCCGCCCCAAGCGACGCGATCGGCCCGCCGCCGCAACCGGCCCGCCGCCTACACTCCTTTTCGATGGCGGTCATCGACGTCGCCGGCTACGTGGCCGAACTCAAGGACCATGCCGTCGAACACGGCTTCCACGTGCACGACGAGCGCCACTTCGTCGAGACCTACTCGCTCCGCCAGTTCTGGGAGGTTGACCTCCACCCCGAGGAGGGCTGCGGCGGTCCGATCGACCTCCACCTCGCCCTCGAGGTCGACCCGCGCATCCTCCTTGACTTCGAGGACGCCGTCGTCGCGCTCCCCGACGACGCTGAGCCCCCGGACAAGTGGTCCTTTCCGCTCACGTTCACCTGGGGCATCCCGCCTTTGCCCCACGGTCCTGATCTGCTGCGCCTGGCGATCGACCTCGCCGGGGTCGGCGGCATCGAGCTCCCGCTCGAGATTTCGGCGACGGACTCGTTCGGCTCGGTCACCGACCCCCCGGTGCGGCGCCTCACGATCGTCGCCCATCGCGACGTCTCCCTCGCCCGGGTGCTCGCCGGCGAGGAGCTCCTGTGCGACTCGTTCGACCGCACGCTCGCGGTGAGCCGCTTCCTGCTCGACGCCGCGCCGACCTGGCTCGCGCCCTGAAGTGAGCCCCTCGGGCCGGCGGGATCGGCGGCCCGAGGGCCCCTTGGACCTAGATCTTCTCCATCGAACGCCTGTCGTCCCAGAGCCGCACCCCGCCGATGATGCCAGCGAGGTTGTCGACGACGACGTAGGGCTGGCGCACGTTCCCCTTGAGGTGGCGGGAGTTCCCCCCGCCGAGGTAGCAGCGGTCGAAGTTCGCCAGCCTCCGGAAGTTCTCGAGCGCCAGCATCACCCGCCGGCGCCACCTCCTCGGCCCGATGCTCCGCAGTGCGGCCTGGCCGAGCTGCTCGTTGTAGGTCTCGCCGTTGCGGAACGGTTGGTGGGCGAGCTCGAGGTGCGGCGCGAGGACACCGTCGTAGAAAAGGGCCGTGCCGACCCCGGTCCCGAACGTCACGACGAACTCGAGCCCCTGGCCGGCGACGGCGGCGAGCCCCTGGAGGTCGGCGTCGTTCGCCACCCGGGTCGGCCTGCCGAACCGCTCGGCGAGCGCGGCCGCGATTGCAAAGCCCGTCCAGGCCGCGACGAGCTTCGGGTCGATTCGCGACCCGAGCCCGCGCTCGGTGACGAACTGCGGGGCGGTGAGAATCCGCCCCTGGCGCACGACGCCGGGCACACCGACCGAGACTCGGTCGTAGCCCGGAAGGGGGCGGACGAGCTCGGCGAGCGTCGAGATGAACCGGCTCGGCGGCAGCGGATAAGGCGTCGGTACGCTGACGCGCTCGGCGACGAGGTGTTCATTGGTGTCGAGCACCGATGCCTTCAGCGCGCTTCCGCCGGCATCGATCGCCAAGGTGTACGGACGGCGCGGGGTGTCTGTTCGCTCCACCGCGGACGGATCCGACTCCCCGGCGGCGTCGGTTGCCGCGAACGCTGCAGGCCCGTCGAGCTCGCGGCCCGCCACCCCCGGCACGTCCTCGCCGCCGCCGGGGCTGGTTGGGAATTCGCCCGACCCGAGGGCTTCCTCGGCCGTCATCGCAGCACCTTCCTCCCCCTTCCACCGGCCTCGGCGGGGCTGCCGAGCGGTCGATACCCCTCGAGCAGTTCGAGCAGCGTCCGGACCCCGAAGCCCGTGCCCCCCTTGCGGAGGTATCCGACCGTCTCTGGCGCCCAGGCCGGGCCGCAGACGTCGAGGTGCGCCCAGGAAGTATTGACGACGAACTCCTCGAGGAGGAGGCCGGCGACGAGGGTGCCCGCCTCCCGGGCGACTCCGAAGTTCTTCATGTCGGCGATCTCCGAGTCGTAGGCCGCGCGGTAGGCAGTCGGCAGCGGCAGGCGCCAGACCGCCTCGCCGGCCCTCGCCGCCGCCTCCTCGACTCTGGCGAGGAGACGGTCGTCATTGCCCATGAGACCGGCGATCCGACGGCCGAGCGCGACGACGACCGCCACCGTCAGCGTCGCGACATCGACGATCGCGTCGGGCGACTCCTCGACCGCGAGACAGAGCGCGTCGGCGAGCACGAGCCGTCCCTCGCAGTCCGTGTTCAGCACCTCGATCGTCTTGCCGTTGCGGATCCGCACCACGTCGCCGGGTTTGATCGCCCGTCCGCCCGGCATGTTCTCGGTCATCGGCATGAAGCCGACGACCCGGACGCCGACGCCGAGACGTCGACAGGCACCGAGAACCGCGAGCACCGCCGCGGCGCCGCTCATGTCGCACTTCATCGTCATCATCGCCTCGGCGGTCTTCAACGAGAGCCCGCCGGAGTCGAAGGTGATCCCCTTGCCGACGAGGGCGACCGTCGGCGCCGCCCGGTCGTCCGGTCGGTACTCGGCGCGCACCAGCCGGGGCGGCTCCGCCGAGCCTCGCGCCACGCCGCCGAGACCGCCGAGGCCCGCCCGGGCGATCTCGGACTCGTCCCAGACGACGACCGAGAACCCCTGACCGGCACCGTGCTCCGTCGCGATCTCGCCGAATCGCGCCGGGGTCAGCTCGTCCGCCGGCGTGTTCACGAGATCGCGGGCGAACGTGACGGCGCCCGCCGTGACGGTCCCTTTCGCCACACCCGCGAGGACGGCCGCGGTGTGCTCCTCGACGAGCACGACACGGCGCAGCGTCGCCTTCTCCGGCGCGCTCTTGCGCCCGAACCGATAGCTCGCGAGCAGCACGCCCTCGGCGACCGCCGACGCCACGCCTTCCGGCTGGAGTGATCGGCGGGCGATGCCCGTGAGATCGCAGGCGACCATCTCGCAGGCCGCGGCCGCCCCGGCGAGCGCCGCACCGGCACGGCGGCACGCCTCACCGTCGAGGTCGGCCACCTCGCCCATCCCGACGAGGATCTCGAGCGAGCCGTCCGCGCCGGCGACCGTCGCCGTCTCGCCCACCGCGCCGCTGAACCCGGGAGTCGCCTCCGGCCGCGGTCCAGCGAGTGCGGATCCGTCCGGAGCGACCGGACCGGCGAGGACCGGCCGGGCTCGCACGGCAACGTCGCCGGGGAGCGTCGCCGCAGCGTCAAAGACCACGCTCACTCGCAACCTCCTTCTTCGCGGGCTGGTGCATGGCTGCTCTCGCTCTCCCGGGCGAGCGTCCAGCACAGGTCCGAGAGCCGGTTCACGTAGGCGAGCACGTGAGACGTGACGCCGAGGTCGCTTGCCGCGAGACGGCGTTCGGCGCGACGCACGGCCACGCGCGCCCCATCGAGCGCGGCCGCAAGACGGTTCTCCCCCGGCAGGACGAAGCCCGTGATCCCTCCGAGGCCGGCCGAGTGGGCGTCGATCGCCTCCTCCAGCGCGGCGACCATTTCTAAAGTCACCACCGTTGCGCGCCGCGGCCGCGTCGCGCCGACTGGCGCCGCCGCGACCTCAGCCATCACGACCCACAGGTCCCGTTCCAGCCCAAGGAGAAGCTCGTCGAAGGCGCTCTGACGGGAGCACTCGGCGCGCGCCAGGCCGAGCGCCACCTGGGCCTCGTCAAGCGCACCGAGGGCTTCGACGACGGCAGCCGACTTGCGAACCCGTCCGCTGCCGCGCACCGACGTCGTCCCGTCGTCGCCGCGGCGCGTCGAGATCCTCATCGCCGTACGCCGAGGAGCGGCACGAGCGCCTCGGCAGGTGTCAGCGAGCCGTGGCGCGCCACGAGCCGGAGCTCACCAGGGCAGGCCGGGTCGGCGAAGGAGACCGCGGCCCGCGCGACGAGGGCGACGTCGCCAACTCGCCGGGCGAAGGCGGCGGGAAGGGGCTTGCCGAACCAGCCGGCATCGTCGATCTCGCCGACGGTCCGCACCCAGGCGATCCCGCCATAGAGCTCACGGGCGGCGGCCGCCACCTCCTCCGTGGCACCGGGGCGCACGTGGAGCCAGCGGAAACGTCCCTCGCCCGACAGCGCGCTCACCGCCTCCATGAGATCTCGATCGATCACGACCGACGGCGCGTCCACCGCGACCTGGCCGTGGTCCGAGGTGACCGCGAGGGCACAGCCCGGCGGCAGCCGGTTGGCGAGATCGGCGACGAGGCGGTCGGCGACGGCGAGCTCGGCCGCGTAGGACTCGCCCAACCCCTCGGTATGCGCGACCCTGTCGATCCCGTCGTAGTAGGCGTAGACGAACGGCTCACCGCGGGCCAGCACCTCGGCGACGAGCACGGCGATCGACGAGGCCGTCTGCCAGCCGACGAGCTCCGTGCCCGCGAGGTGAGCTTGAGAAAAGCCGGAACCGGCGAACGCGGCGCGGGAGACGACCGGAACGTGTCGGCCGAGGAACGGCTCGATCCTCTGGAACGCCCCGGGCCGGATCGAGGCGCGGGCGTCGCCCGCCGCGGTCGTCCAGTGCAGGACGTTGAGCAGCTCGCTGCCGGCCCGGAGGCGGTAGCCGAGCACGCCGTGGTCGGCCGGCGTCCGTCCCGTCGTGAGCGACGTCAGCGCCGTCGCTGTCGTCGTCGGCGCCACCGAGGTGATCGTGACACCGACCATCGAGGACATCGCCGGCGTGACGGCGCGGTGCACGGCCAGGCTCTCGGCGCCGAGGCCGTCGAGGACGAACAGCACGACTGCGCTCGCCTCGACGAGTGGCGCCGGCAACCAGGCCGGAAGCGCGTCGGCGAGCCTCAGGGCGTCGAGCCGGAGAAGCGTCGGGACGACCTCGCTGAGACATGCCCCGCCGAAATCCGGGCGGAGCGGCTCGTCCGGGTCCTCGCCAATCGACCCCGCCCCCGCGCCGCCGGGACGAGACGCCGGCGATCCGTTCACTGGCGAGAGCATACGACGGCTCTTCAGGGCACCGTACCATCGCTCAGGTGACGGTCTCGACGCCTGGTGACTAGCCTCCGGCGCCTCGGTCGCTCGCGGCGCCGGGCGACGGCCTGGCCGAGCTCGGCACACGAAGGCCGCGCCGACCGGGCTGGCCAGCTTTCTCGGAGATCCTCCTCGCCGAAAATGGGCGCCGGATTCGTGCCGCCTGAGCGCATCGCCGCTGGCGGCTACGTGCTCGCGCGCCCAGCCGAGACCTTCGGCCCCGGGCGATCGTCTCGGCGGTCGAAGGGCCGATCGCCGTCGGGGACTTCGGCCTGCCGCACGAGAGGGGCCGTGCGACCACGAGGGCCGGGTTTTGCTCTCCGCGTTCTCGCCCGAAGAGCGAGCACAGCCGACGGCACTTCGAGCCCCACCGAATGGGCGACATCGTCGCCCGCGCCTTTTCCACGGTCCCGTCCCCGCCTGACCGGGGCCGACGAAGACTGAAGCCAGCCGGAAGCCCCGCCAGGCAGCTTCGGCCCCACGGCGATCCCCTACGGCTCCGGCGCGCGGCCTCGGGACCCGCCGGTCGGCCCTGGCGGACTGGCGGGAGCGCCCGGACGACACCGGAAGGAATGCGACTGCCGCGCTCGGTGTTGCACAAGGTGCCGGCCACTTCCGAGGGTCGGATGGACCAATCGAGGCGCGAGGAACGGAGACGAAACCATCGCTACGACATACGCCGACGAGGCAGTAGAGCACACCAGCGGCGGCCCTGACCTCATGCGGCTCTTCCTTGACGACATCGGCCGATACCCCTTGCTCAGCGCCGCGGAGCAGGTTTCGCTTGCCCAGCGAATCGAACGCGGCGACGCCGACGCGAAGAACCAGATGATCGCCGGCAACCTCCGGCTCGTCGTCCACTGGGCCCGTCGCTACCAGGGGCGGGGCGTCGACCTCACCGATCTCGTCCAAGAGGGCACCTTCGGGCTGATGCGCGCCGTTGAGAAGTTCGACTGGAAGAGGGGTTTCAAGTTCTCGACGTACGCGACCTGGTGGATCCGCCAGTCCCTCCAGCGGGCGGTGCAGTCCAAGGGCCGGGCCATCCGCCTGCCCGAGGACGCCGTTGCCGCGGAGAACGCCGTCGAACGCGCCGGCGAGGGCAACGAGCGTCATCTGCCCCGCGTCGTCGCCAGTCTCGACCAGCCGGTCGCCAACGACGCCAGCGCGACTCTCGGTGACCTGCTCGCCGCCGACGACACCGCTGTGGCCGACGATGTCGTCGAGGTCCTCTCCTTCCAGGGCCTCGAGGAGGCGATCGGCCGTCTGTCCGAGCTCGAGCGGGACGTCGTTCGGCTCCGCTTCGGATTGGGAGGCGAGCCCCCCGCCTCGCTTGAAACGACGGCACGGGCGCTCGGGATTGGCGTCCGCAGGGTCCGCAGCCTTGAGGCCTCGGCGCTGCGGGTGCTCGCTGCCCAGCCTGAGGTGAACGCCTTCCAACCTGCGGTTTGATCTTCTCTACGACAGTCGGGTGAGGACCGCCGCGAGATCGTCGGGTAAGGGCGCGGCCCACTCCCGTTCCTCGCCCGTCGTCGGCTGGACGAGCCGGATGCGCCCGGCATGGAGGAAGGGCCGCTCGAGCCCGAGCACGGCCCGCAGGGCGGGGGTGAGCGCGCCCCCGTAGCGCGTGTCACCGGCCACCGGGTGGCCGATCGCCGCCAGGTGCACCCGGATCTGGTGCGTCCGCCCCGATTCCAGGGTCACCTCGGCATGCGTCGCCGCGACCGGCTGGGAAAAGCGCGACAGCGCCCGGTAGCGCGTCCGCGCCT
>Ga0187857_10001931_pt1 | contig 19645 bp, 23 predicted proteins | sample June2016WEW_8_10_FD_132984 | JGI IMG/M metagenome (GOLD analysis project Ga0187857, IMG submission 132984) | Peatland microbial communities from SPRUCE experiment site at the Marcell Experimental Forest, Minnesota, USA - June2016WEW_8_100 | ecosystem: Environmental > Terrestrial > Soil >... | reverse complement strand
TGTGCTGATCGTCTTCGACCAAACGTCGGAAATGATGGCTTGCGCCGATGGGGCTCGATACGGAGGCGGAAGGGATTGCTCCCATCCCTGGGCACCGTAGAGGACACCAGGCCAAACTTCGACAAGTCCAGCTTGAGAGAGGACCGGCCGCCATTGCGGCGGAAGTGCTTGCTCGAATCCCCAGGTCCCCTCGGTGATGTAAGCCTCGGGCCAAACTTCCGCCTGAACAGGAGGAAGGAAGGCGGCACGGAAGGGAGCTGGCAACGATTGCTCCCAGCCGTATGCGCTCGTAAACACAGCAGGAAGAACGTCGACAAGACCGGCCTGTAGAGGGGGAGAGCGCCAGAGCGGAGGCAGCGCGTTTTCAAAGCCCCATGTGCCCTCGGCAACTTCGGCTTCGGGCCACGTCTCGAACATCGAGACAGGTAAGAAGGCAGCTCGGAAAGGCGCGGGAAGAGATTGCTCCCAGCCGTATGCTCCGACCGTGATAGCAGGCCAGACATCAACAAGTCCGGCTTGAGTCGGAACCGGTCGCCACTGCGGTGGTAGCGCTTGCTCGAATCCCCAGGTCCCCTCGACAATGTATGCTTCAGGCCACACTTCTGCCTGAACCGGAGGAAGGAAGGCTGCGCGGTAGGGGGCGGGAAGTGATTGCTCCCAGCCATAAACGCTCGTGAACACAGCGGGAAGAACGTCTACAAGACCAGCCTGAAGAGGAGCTGCGCGCCAGAGAGGAGGGTAAGATTGCTCCATGCCCCAGATTCCGATTGCACTGATCGTCTTCGACCAAACATCGGAAACGATGGCCTGAGCCGTGGGAGATCGGTAGGGAGGAGGCAGCGATTCTTCCCATCCGTTGGAGCCGACAAGAACGGAGGGCAAAATCTCAACGAGGCCAGCTTGCGCTAATACCGGCTTCCATGATGGAGGCAGGGCTTGCTCGAAACCTGCCACTCCCGCGACGACAAAAGCCTCGGGCCAGACTTCTGCTTGCGCCGGGGGAACAAAAGCGGCTCTGAACGGAGCAGGAAGCGATTGCTCCCACCCATAAACGCTCGTGAACACTGCTGGCCACACGTCGACCGGCCCGGCTTGCGTTGGCACCGACTTCCAGAGAGAAGGCAGAGCATTTTCAAAGCCCCAGGAGCCCTCGACGATACTGACTTCCGGCCACGGCTCGAACGTGGACTCCGGCAAGAAGGCAGCTCGGAAGAGAGCTGGCAGCGATTGCTCCCAACCGTACCTGCCCGAAATAACCCTCGGCCATACTTCTACAAGACCAGCTTGAGATGGCACTGGCTTCCAAAAAGGTGGAAGCTCTTGCTCGAATCCCCAGGTGCCCTCGACGATGATGGCCTCGGGCCAGACTTCCGATGGTGCGGGCGGCACAAAAGCAGCTCGGTACGGAGCGGGCAGAGATTGCTCCCAGCCTTGACGGCTAGTGAATACAGCGGGCAGCACGCCAACGAGGCTGGCCTGCGTCGGCACCGGCTTCCAGAGAGGAGGCAAGGCTTCCTCGAAGCCCCAGCGTCCCTCGACGACGATCTCTTCGGGCCAGATCTCAAACTGCGCAGGTGGCACCAAGGCCGAACGGAAAGGAGCTGGCAACGATTGCTCCCAACCGTAACTGCTGATAAATACCGCTGGCAACGTGTCGACAGGCCCGGCTTGAGTAGATACCGGCTTCCAGGGCAAGGGCAGGGATTCTTCCCAGCCATAAGCTCCCGAAAGAACCACAGGATTCACGTCGAATAAAACAGAGCCAAGTGGGGTTCGTCGACGAGGAGCGGTCACATCGTCAAACCCTCCCACCGCCTGGTAGGTCACAGTGGTGGTCGGAAAGACATCGAACAGAGAGACGGTGATCGCGGCGATCTTGTGAAGGGAAGTGTCGACATCCCAACCGAACATAGCGGCGTTGATCGGTGGCTCGACATCGAGGACGATGCTCTTCGGCTGAGCGCTTCTGCGCAAGCCGGGCACCTCGGACTCGAAGCCCCAGTACACCACTGAGATCGGAGAAGGCTGAACATCGAGTGAGTCGATGGAGCGATAGCCAGGTGGCGCCTTCTGACTGACCACCGGATCCCATCCGTAAACGCCATACAAGTTGCAGGGGACTGAAAGAATCTCCAGACCCATGTAGTACACCGTCGTCGCCCCGGTATACCCACTGGTCGACATCGTGAGCATGCCACCTAGGCCAGGGTTAGCGGAGTTCACGAACTGGGCCGGTCCGGGTTGCCCATAGATTACAGTGTTCAGTCCAGGCGTGAGGGGCTCAACATCGTCGGGCGACGAGGTGCCCGCCGCGAACAACATCGACCTCGGGCTCGTGTTCGGGAAAGCCACGTACAAGTTGTTGGCAACCGTCGACGGTCCCACGATCTGACCGATTGGGGTTGCGTTGACCCCGGCCAGAGCGATGAATGCGACGGAAGTCTCGCCGCGAAGGCTGGTGATCACGTCCACCGAATCGAACGGAATCGCGAACGGTGCGAATGCTCCCCAGTATTCAACGGTGTATGGAGAGGCGCCGACCTGGCCACCAGCCAAGAACTGCCAGTTGAGGCCGGACGAATCGGCACCGACAAACACAACTTTCTGCGGAGGAGAACCTGTGCCAGCCTGGGAGGTGATCGCGAGTAGAATGAAAGAAGGCTGAGGGGTATTGAACGGAATAATGACTGTCGTGACATTCGAGAGAGAGCGAGATCCATGTGCCGGAAGGACCACGACCGTAGGACAGACAAGAATGGGGACAAGATCGTCAAGCTTGGCTTGGAGAGACGGCGCCTTGTACGGCTTGGGCAAAATCGCCTCGAAGCCATAGTTGACCGGCTGAGTGAAGAAAGGTAACTCGGTGGGGACCGGAAAGATTGACTTGAAACGCGACGACGGCAAGGCTGCATCCCACCCATACGTGCTCGATACCTTCAGGGCAGGCTCGACCTCGACAAGACCAGCTTGCAGCCACGGCGCCCGGTACGGACGCGGCATCTCGGCCTCATAGCCACCGTAACCAACGACGATGGACGGACGAACTTCTACAAGACCAGCTTGCGGATACGGAGCGCAGAAGGGCCTCGGAATCTCAGCCTCGAAACCGCTCCGGCCCGAGATGGGAGCTGGCTCAACTTCGACGAGCCCAGCCTGTGGCAGAGGCGCTCGATACGGCCGAGGCACTACAGCCTCGAACCCATAGTCGCCCTCGACCACGAGCGACTCGGGCCACTCCTCGAAATGTGTGAGCGCCTGGCGCACCTGGCGCGGCAACACCATCGACGTTTCCCAGCCGAAGAAGCCCGTGTCGATGGCAGGACGAACCTCGACGAGCCCTGCTTGTGGCCATGGCGCTCGGTAGGGCCTCGGCAACTCGGCCTCGTAGCCACCGTAACCGACGACGATGGATGGCCTTACCTCTACAAGACCTGCTTGCGGATACGGAGCCCGGAAGGGCCTCGGAATCTCAGCCTCGAAACCACTCCGGCCCGAGATAGGAGCTGGCTCAACCTCGACGAGCCCAGCCTGCGGCAGAGGCGCTCGATACGGACGCGGCAACACCGCCTCGAAGCCATAGTCGCCTTCAACAACGAGCGCCTCGGGCCACTCCTCGAAGTGCGTGAGTGCCTGGCGCACCTGTCGCGGCAACACCATCGACGTTTCCCAGCCGAAGAAGCCCGTGTCGATTGCAGGACGAACCTCGACAAGCCCTGCCTGCAAGTACGGCGCTCGGTAAAGCCTCGGCAACTCAGCCTCGTAGCCCCCACGGCCCGAAATGGGGAACGGTTGAACCTCGACAAGACCCGCTTGCGGATACGGAGCCCGGAAGGGCCTCGGCAGCTCAGCTTCGTACCCACCACGTCCTGAGATAGAAAATGGCTGAACCTCGACAAGGCCAGCTTGCAGCCACGGCGCACGGAAAGGCTTCGGCAGCACGGCTTCAAAGCCGCCTCGGCCCGAAATCGGAAACGGCTGAACCTCCACCAACCCGGCTTGCAGCCATGGGGCTCGATACAACCGAGGCAACTCAGCCTCAAAGCCGTCGTAGACGACTACAGCTACCGAGGGCAATACATCGAGAATGATCGCTTGCGGATACGGCGCCCGGTACGGCCTGGGCAAGACTGCCTCGAACCCCCAGTCGCCCTCGACCACGAGTGCTTCAGGCCACTCCTCGAAGTGCGTGAGCGACATGTGTCCCTGACGAGGCAACACTGAGATCGCTTCCCAGCCGAACACTCCATCATTGATCGTCGGCTGGACCTCCACCATGCCCGCTTGCAACCACGGAGCCCGGAAGAGCCTCGGCATTACCGCCTCAAAGCCTTGCGCCAAGATGCGAGCTGGTTGTACTTCTACAAGACCAGCTTGCAGCCACGGAGCCTTGAAGGGCTTCGGCAATACCGCCTCGAATCCCTGTCCCAAGATTTGCGTAGGTTGGACCTCCACCATGCCCGCTTGCAGCCACGGCGCCCGGAAGGGCCTCGGCAGCTCAGCCTCGTAACCACCCCGTCCTGAGATCGGAACTGGCTGCACATCGACCGGCGCAGCCTGCCCAGGAGCCCGATACTTCTTGGCCTCCGGCGCCTCGAAGCCAGCACCCGCCGTCGTGACCACTATGACGTTGGGCAGAACATCGGTCGGCCCAGCAATCTTGCCGAGGTACGCGCTGCGCTTGGTATCCGGCTGGTCGGGACACCAATTCTCGTTCTTTCTGCGCAGTAGCAGCGACATTCGGCTGCTCTCATCTTGCTACAAACCGCTGGCTTTTACCAACCGTTCCGTCCAACCAGATACCCAAGCGATCAGTCCCAAACCCACCCTACATTCCACTTGCCATAGACACGCGTGGACGTACCACCGATCACCACACCCTGTGCGGCGTTGGGATTGGTTTCGGCAATCTCAGAGGTGTTCGCAACGTGAATGTTGAAGCTCGTATTGGGAACAATCGACGACTGATCGGCCTTGATGGTCAAGCTCTCGACAGTGTGTTCGTCAGGTGAGTGATCGGCCGTCTGGGCTGGAAGAATCCAAGCCTCCACGAGAGACGTTGAAGAGATACCAGGCGCCGACACCGTGACGATTGCATCGCTCTGCCCCGGAAACGCTCCGAAATCCACTATGGCTGTTCCTGCTGCTCCCATCGTCGACCTCTCATCAATACGAGTTGACCTCACTCCAGCTCATGGAGATGCCAAATTGCCAGGTGCCCGTGGCAGGCATGGAGGCATTGACTGTGACACCCTCGTTCTGAGCCAGAACAATGGGAGCGGGGTTTCCACCATCTTCGAGCGTTTGACTGCCGTAAAAGCCCGCCTGGGTGACGTAAGTAACACCAGTGGCAGTGTTGATCGGGTACCAGATGTGCCCCATGCCCTGCGCATCTGTATTGTTGGTTCCAGCCGAAAGTGCAGCAGTGCTCGAACAACGAATCGTCCCCATCAGCGACGAGCCCATGGAAGCTCTCAGCTTCTGATTGTTGCCCGTGAGGACAGCTAAGTTTCCGCCGCTCCCGTCCACAGTCCATGCCCTGGCTACCTGGAAACCATGGAATCCAGTGCCTGCGGTGAACGCCGTGCTGGTGCCAGCCACCCCGTCCAACGACACTCCCCAGATCAGAGCCAACTGCGGGCTCGCCACCCACCTCGCATAGAAAATCGTGGCAAACGCGGCCAAACCAGCCGCCATCACGCCCGACTGCATGGAGATCCGATACAGACCAAGCAATGCATAGTCGGTCGGTCGCATGGTCACACGCAACGCTCGATAGGTCGTGCCGTCAACCTCGGGAAGCGTTCCGCTCGTGCCTTGTATTTGAATCGCCATGTTGCTCTCAGTATGCCGTAACTTCACTCCAGGCGAACCCCACGCTGAAACCCCAAACACCCGTCGCTGGAACCGTAGCCCGCATCACGAGCCCCTCGTTCTGAGCCAAAACTAGACCGGCCGGATTTCCACCGTCTTCGAGGCTAGAAGCCCCATACAAGGAAAGCTGGCCTGTGATCTGTGTATAGGTAGCGGTTCCAACCGAGAATGCCAGTCGTCCCACCGGCTGAGCATCCAAGGTCTTGGTGCCTGCTGTGAGAGCTGTTCCGGTCGAAGTCCGGATTGCGCCCATCAATGACGATGGCATACTCGTTCGGAGCATATTGTTATTCGTCAGATTAGCTGTAGCTCCTCCGCTTCCGTCGACCGTCCAAGATCTTGCGATGGTCAGCGTGATGTTCGCAAAACCCGCTGTAAATCCTGTGCCCACCGAGAAGAACGTATCGAGCTGGACGCCCCAGACGACCGCCAACTGCGGAGTCGACACCCAGCGAACCTGATAGATCTCCGAGTTGGCAGCCAGACCGGCCGCCATCGTACCTCCACCTTCCCAAGTGGAAATTCGATACTGACCGAGCGACCCGTAGTCAAGCGGACGGATAGTCACGCGCATCGGACGATAGGTGAACCCATCCACGTCCATCGCCACTCCGCTGTATCCTTGAATTAAAATTGCCACTGGAATCGATTCCTAATAGGAAGCTACTTCGCTCCAGGCGACCGTCATGCCGAATTGCCACGTGCCAGTCGCCGGTACTGTAGCGCGAGCTACGACACCTTCGTTCTGAGCAAGGACGATTGGAGCCGGATTACCACCGTCTTCGAGAGACGAGGCTCCATAAAGACCGGTCTGAAGCAGGTAGTTCACGTTCGCCGTGGTGCCGATGGAGAACGAAATCTGGCCTTCGGACTGGCCGTCGAGAGTCGACGTTCCAGCTCCAAGCGCGGCTGTCGATGCAATGCGAATGGTACCCATCAACGAGGTGCCCATGGAGGTGCGCAACTTCTGATTGTTGCCGGTCAACGTCGCTGTCGAGCCTCCGGTTCCGTCAGCCGTCCAGCTTCGGGCCACCACGAGATTGAACAGCGCAAACCCCGCCGTGAACGTGGTCGCGCTACCGGAAAGGCCGTCGATGCTCACTCCCCAGATGAGAGCCAACTGCGGAGTCGAGGTCCACCTTACCTGGAAAACCTGCGAAGCGGCTCCTAGGCCAGCCGCCATGGTGCCCGACAGCAGCGAGCATCGGTACTGTCCCAGGGAACCGTAGTCGACGGGGCGCAAGGTTACACGCAGGGCTCGGTAAACGCTGCCGTCTACTTCTGCAACCACACCACCGTAGCCCTGAATCTGAATGGACATATCTATCCTCCGCTACGAAAGCGCAAAAACTTGGCCAGCGCCAGGGCGTCGATTGGATCCATGTGAATGGAGATCTTCTGACCTTCGAGCGAGCGCGTCCTCGCACACTCCTGCTCTATCGCCTGAGCCATCTGCTCGGGATGGAAGCCAGGAATGATCGGACCGTCCGGCATGGGTACCCCATGTCGTGCAGCCGCTACCGCTTTATTGTACTGTTCTGGCGTCAATTGAGTGCTCATCGTCCCATTCTCCATTTCCTAGTAATAGCGCACTTCGCTCCACGATACGGTGACACCAACTACGAAGGTCGGTCCCGTGGGAGTCGATACGGTCACATTCAATCCCTCGCCCTGCCCAAGTACAATGGGAGCTTCAGATCTGTGCGCCAGCGTTCCGTACAATCTGAACTGCGTGAGAACGGACACGTTGACACCTGAAGCGTTCTCTCCGAACGTCGCGGAGCCCAGGGGAGTGCTGTCCTGAGTCCATGTCCCGTTGTTCAACGCCGAGGTGGTCGACACCAAGATGGGAGAAGCCAAGCTCGGACGCATCGACGTTCGTAGCTGCTGATTGTTCCCCTGTGTGCCAGGCACCGTTATGGTCGTTCCACCTGTCCCGTTGGCCGTCACCGACCTGACAATCCACAATTTCGCCTGATTGGCTCCCGCCGCTGGCGAGCTGCCGTTGAAGTCAAGCATCACACCCCAAACCAAGCAGGTTTCAGTCGCCGATGGCCAGTAGAACTGAAAGACGCTACCGTTGGTGTACGAGACAGCCGAAAACGTACCGGTCGCAACCGACAACCGATACGAACCTCTGAGCGTATAGTCGACCGGTCGCTGCGTGACCTTCAACGCCTGATACGTCGACCCGTCCACATCGGCGATGACACCGCCGTAGCCTATGATCTGGATGGCCATGGCACCTACCCTCGCGAGCCTACTTGTGTGAGCTGGTCGGCCATGGCACTCGCTTTCCCCTGGGGAGCAGCCACGTCATGAGAGCCGCTCGTACCCGCTTACTATCCAAGTGAATTCAAAAATTTCGACCTCCGCTCGATTCGTTCGAGCTTCTTCTCGAACGGATCGCACTTGTCGATGGCCCCGCAGCCCAAGCACACGGGTGAGAAACACATGTGGCAGAACCCGACCGGCTGGCCGGGGCCTGGCTTGGGATAGATTATTCCGCAATGATTGCAGGTGAGAGTCTCGACCACCTCGACATTGCCGAGATGATCGTACCGTTCGACGTGGCCGAGAGCCCTTGACCGCGACATTGCTTTGACGAACTACTGGCGGACCTTCGCGTCCACGATCACGGACACCGCGCCACCCAGGACGGCGACGTAGAAGCCGATGCCGTTCGCTGCCGTCGCGGGGAGAATCAGCTCCGCAGACGGATCGTAAGCCGTCCAGCGGTAGATACCACGCGGGTTCACGCCCGTGTCGTCGATGACCACGCCCACCGTGTAGGTCGGCTCGACCGTGGCGTTGCTGCCTGCCGTGAACAGAGTCGCGGCCGGATCCGAGGGATCCGTCGATGACGGCGTGACAGCAGTGGTCGTGCCAGCCACGGTGAAGCGCTGGACACGCACCTCGAAATTCGAGTCGACAGTCACTGCGCCGACGTTCGAGAACTTGTACTCGATGATGCGCGGGCGGCCGTTCGCGGTCGAAACAAGCGTCAGAGCCGTCTGGGCCGTGATTCCCTTGGTACCTTGAGCTGCGTAGATCATTTGGTTTCCTTCCCCTTTGGAGTTGATGTCGCGGTCGTTTGTTGTGCTGGTGCTGGTGCGTCCTGCTTGGCCTGGAGAGTGGGGGGGTTTCCCGCCGCAACCGCCTTGGGGGCCGCCGCGACCGGAGCTGCCACGAGGGCAACACTTCCTGGCTTAACAGGATGCGCCGGGCAGATGTGCCCGGAGAGTATTGACATGCTACCACCCGGCATTTGGGCGGTCAACGCAACATGGGTCCAGGTCGTGAGCGCCTTGGAGTGTTCCCACTTCCCCAGAACGTCTTCGATCATCTGGCCCTGCGGACCAGGCGACGGCGGAAACGCCTTCAGCTCGTCAATTTCCGTAGGGCATAGCAAACATTTCATCTCATCATCCTCCGTGGGTGGATATCGACCATCGACAAGCCCGAAAAACCTTCGATACCCCTTCGTAGTACCACGGAACGCTAAGCACATCCTAACCAATTCCGCAACCCCTCCGTCGCCTCGCCTCTATGAATAGGCCCATACCAACCAAGAAAAAATTGTCAGTCGCAATACACATTAACACGGTGGAAATAGGCTGTTTTCGCTCTCGATTGGCTACCGGTTTCTCATGGTGGTAGCATCGGCCCCATGCGAAACCCGAGACAGTCGATAACCCTCACGCTCGCTCAGCTACAAGCAGCAGGGAATACCTCGGGGGGAGACTTCCCCATCGGACCGCCACTGCCCGCCGATGCCATCGTCATCGGGACTGAGATCGACGTAACTCAAACCCTTTCCAGCCCCAACCTCACAGCAGCCAGTGCCACCATAACCTCGGTCCCCAGCACCTTCTTAGTAGATCTGACCACCCTCGGCACCTACCAGAGCGGCGGCCAACAGTTCTACCTCTCTGTCCGACTGACGGGAGATTGGATGTCGCTGCTCGCCACTGGAAATATCACCGCTACCGTCTACTACATCGAGGCCACAACCCCGACCTACCAGATGAACGAGATCTGAAAAAGATCTGAAACCCTACCGAGCCCGGCGCGCATAGATCGCACCATATGCCTTGCACGTCGAGGTCGCAAACTTCGCCCTGGCCACCAGATAGACCGTCGTCGGAGCCGCAATACTGACACGAACCCTTGAGATCGAGAGCGACGGATCTACCGTCACGTCCGTCACGGCGTTCGTTCCCGCTCCCACCAACGTCGCCACGCCAGCGTTGTTCACCGGCAACGTCGCCGACACCGTGTTGATACCGCCGCTCAGGTAGCCCATCGTCGTCGTGCTCGCCAGCGTGAAACAAACGCGACCGTCCACGTCCCAATCACCCGCGCTCAAGGCAATGCTCGTGACGTTGGCCGAAGTCACGGACGTGAGCGAGATCGACGAGCCCGTGACAATCGTCGAGGTAATGACCTCGCCGATGCTTCCTCCCTGAACGCTGTCGGCCAGCACGGTCCCCTTGATCCCGATGGCGCTCGCCACCGTCACAAGCGCGTTGAACACCTGCGCCGCCGCAAACGTGTTGGCGACGTTGATGTAGGCGACATTGGGAATGGTCATGACCATCTTGAGAGCCCCGGCCAAGTCGTAAACCTGAAACTCTCCACCCTCGCGGGAGAAATGGAGGTTGTCGCCCACGGACAGGGTAAAGGTCGCAAACGGAACCGCATTGATGAGCAAGCTCAAGGTGACGGGCGCCGTATCCGTGTTCACCACGTCGAAGGCACCGAGAATTCTTCCGATCCAGGACTTGGCGCTCGGACCAACCACCTGCACCGGAGTCGTCCCCGCAAGCGACAAGGCGGTCACGGCATAGTAAACGAGGCTCCCCGTGCTCGTGTTGGACTCGAAGTAGGACGCATACGCCACCGGATTGGTCGTCGCTGGCGGAGCACTGAGAGCCATCGTCAAGGTTTCTAGGTTCGTTAATGCGATCATGTGTCAATCCCCTGGTTATGACCCGACGGCCCGTGTGTTTTTCCCTTGACTGGCCCTCGAAAGGATATGCTTGCGAAAACGAACCTGTCAAGATGATCAGCCAGTAAACCTCCGGAGAAAGACCTCCCATGGCCTCACACTTCGTCGCGCTTTCCGACATCCATCTCGGGTACGACAATGCCGTCTTGAACGACCACGGAGCCCAGGAACGACTCGCCGGAGAGATCGCCAAGTTGTGCGAGGGCGAGACTGACCGGCTCATCTTGAACGGCGATGCGTTCGAGGCTTGCGTGCCCCGAGGGGCCGGAACGTATGACCCAGCGGGGTTCACCCCGTTCGTGGCCTCGTGCGCTCGGGGGTTCTTCGAGGCTATTCTGACCAACATCAACGTCGAGAGCTTGATTATAGTCTGGGGGAACCATGACTATGCCTTGTGGAAGCGTCTCGCTGCCGCGTGTGGCGTCCCCACCTTCACCAACCTCACCAAGGGCGACATCTTGCTCCAGCACGACGGACAAGATCTCCCTGGCTCAACTGCCTTCCTCGACGACCTTATCGGGCCGGGCCGCCTCAACTTCTCACGGATAAGATCTGCCTACCCCAACTACATCCTCGGTCGATACTGGCCTTATCTTGCCTTCCACCACGGTCACTACCTCGACGATCTTGTCATCGGGCAAGATTCTGAGGCCAAGTACATCGGGCTGCGAGCCTTAACCGGCGTCGGCCGCCCGTCGGTCAACGTCAACGACGACGAGACGGTCAAGTCCATCCACGACAAGACGGAAGCCTTCATCGCTGCCACCTGGGAGTACAACAGCAAGGCGCGCGAGCTTGAATGGGCCATGATCCGCCGTCTGCAAACCCAACCGTCTCAATGCTCCTACTTCCCCGTGGACAAGGCCCCGGCCGAGCTGCCTGTGGCCACCGTCGAGCCCTTCGGAGGCGACCTCGGCAAGAATGTCCTCTGGTACGCCAACGTGCTCATGGCCGACGACACCACACCCGCTCCCCTCGGGCGACCCGACGATCCGTCGTACCTCTTCGTCGGCCACGACCACCGAGGAGGCTTCAAGCATCTCGTCGGCATGGATGGCCGTCCCTGGCAGGTCGTGAACACGGGAGGATGGACCAACGACGGAGGCGGCCCGCACGTCCACGGCCATGTGACCCTGTGGACGAAGAACGAAGACACACCGTCTGTCCATTGCATCAGCGTTTGACGCCTCTGGAATTCGATGTTCCTTTTTCACACTTGACACCTTGTGGTCGCAAGGTATGAGATTCGCAGCCATGCCCATCAAACTCAAGCTCGGTGAACTCGTCAACGCGAAGCCCGCCTTGGAGCGGCTCATCCAACTCAAGTTTTCCATCACGACCTCGTACAAGCTGGCGCGCAGGCTCAAGGTGATCAACGAAACCTTGATGACCTTCGACGCCAAGAGAACCGAGCTGGTGAAGGAACTCGGAACTCCGGTCGAAGGATCCCCAGGCAAGATCCAGATCCGACAGGTCACGCCGGACTCCCTCCGCAAGGCCAAGAACGAAGCAGCGAAGAAGCGTGAAGATGCAGATCGCGCGTCGGCTCTCTACAAGACAGCGAGCAGCGACACCGAGGCGGCGACGGCCAAGGCAGCCATGGACGTGCTCGTCAAGCTCGCCGACCAGGCCGAGGCCGAAATTCCCCTGCTCGAAGCGAGCATGAAGGCATGGAACGAATTCACCTCGCGGACCAACGAGATGATGGTGATCGATGAGGTGCTCAACATCGATCCGATCAAGCTCGCCGAGCTGCAACCGCCCGAAAACACCGTCTGCAAGACCTGCGGACAGTCGCCCAATCAAATCTCTGTGGACGACGTGATGCTCCTCTTCCCCCTCCTGGCCGACGAGCCAGCGTAGCCTCCGACAGCTCCCCACCCTAGAAAACGGCGACCTGCGACATGCAGGCCGCCGTTTTGCTTTTCAGGCAAATCCTCTAAAGAGCAGATCCGCCCCACGAAAAGCGCATTCGCAGAAAATGGGTTCGCTTGTTCGGTGGCAAATTCAATCGAGCGAGAATCTGTTCTCGCTCATTCTTTTCTGATTCCTTGTGGAGCGCTCGAAGAGCTGCTTCTCGACTGTTTCTTGCTTTTTTCATGGCCTCACCTTCAACCGCAGCGTCTCTTCTAGAACCGGTAGCACAGCCAGATCTTTCGCTCGGCCTGCCTGACGTTTGCTCTTGATCACATCCTTCAAATCAGCGACCAACAAAGATCCGGCGTCGAACACCACGGAAGATGCCCGCGACCTTAAAGACTCGAACGACTTGACTCCGTCGACTACTCCCATCATGTCAACTTGCAAGCCAATCTTCGGCGAGTATGCACTTCATAACACCGACTCGGAGTGACGCGAGCCTCCTAGAGTCGTAAAACTTTTCCGCTTTTAGTTGCGCCTTAAATACGTGTCTGGTAGGTTTGTGGCATGGACACAACCCAACCCGAGTCAACTCCACGTCGTCGAGGCCGCCCGTGCAGTCCAAATCCACGGCGCAAGCAGAATACGATCCACGTAACGCTAACCGACGAAGAACGCGCGATCATACTCACGGCAGCTCGCTTTCTTGGCCGAGATCATTCCGTCTGTGCTCGCGAGTGGGCAGTGCAAGCCGCATCACGCCTAACGCATCCGACAGAATCGACTAGTTCAGGTTGATTTTGGTTGCGCTATAATTCAGATTGTACTATCTTCAGATCATGGCAACGAAGAACGCAACCGGCTCAGACCTCACGCTGATGACCGTGATGGCTCGCTTCTCGACGGAAGAGGCGGCTCGCGCGTACTTCGAGGGCGTCCGCTGGGCTAACGGTCGAAGCTGCCCACACTGCGGGAACGCCGACGAGTCCAGGATCTACGCGTTGACCGCGAACCGCGCCGCGAAGATCCGACCGGGCATGTACAAGTGCGCCGAGTGCAAGGACACGTTCACCGTCACCGTCGGGACCGTGATGGAAGACAGCCACATCCCGCTGAACAAGTGGCTGATCGCGTTCTACATGATGTGCGCCAGCAAGACTCAGATCTCGGCGCTTCAGCTTCAACGCCAACTTGAGATCGGCTCCTACCACAGCGCCCTGTTTCTCTGCCATCGCATCCGCTTCGCTCTCGCCGACATTTTCCCGTCGGACCAGCTCACCGGGATCGTAGAAGCTGACGAGACCTACCTGGGTGGTAAGATGCGCGGTCGAGGTCGAGGCTACGTGGGAAACAAGACGCCAGTCGTATCGCTCATTGAACGCGGAGGCCGCGTGCGGTCTCGCGTGGTCGATCACGTGACCGGCGAAGCCATCACCAAGCTCTTGAAGGAACATGTCAACCAGGAAGCTAACCTGCACACCGACGAATCTCCGCTCTACACGAAGATTGGCAAGGACTTCGCTTCACACGAGACCGTCAACCACAGCATCGAAGAGTACGCGCGTACAGCAGAAGATGGCGTGCGAGTGACGACGAACACCGCAGAGGGCTTCTTTGGAAACTCCAAGCGCAGCATCGACGGCACCCACCACAGCATCAGCTACAAGCACACGAACCTCTACTTCGCCGAGCTTGACCACCAGTACAACACTCGCAAGATGACCGACGGTGAGCGCACCGTGATCGGCATCCGCCGCATGGAAGGCAAGCGCCTCATGCTTCACGCTCCTCAACGGAAGGGCAGTTAAGATGCCACGCCTTGCTCGCGTTGCCGAAACGCGCACTGAAGTTCTTCTCACAGAGCTTCTAACTGCGCAAGGATGGGATGTCCGCCGTCCTCCAAACGGGGAATTGCTGCGCCAACAAGAATACAAAGATTATCCGCATCTTTTGGGTATTTTCCGAGGAAAGAGCAAGAAGGCAGGCGGAGGTGACGGACTCCCAGAGGCGTTGCTTGTCGATAAATCTACCCTGCAACCAATTGCAGTCATTGAAGTCAAGGCGACGATCTCTGATCTTCCAAAGGCCATCCGAGAAGCAACGGAAGAATATGGAAAATCGTGCATCCATGCGGGATTTACGCCGCTCGCCATTGCCGTGGCTGGGACATCAGAGGATGACTTCTCGGTTAGTGTGTCCAAGTGGACGGGACACAAATGGCGTGAGGCAACCTACGAAGGTAACGCTATTGGATGGATTCCAAATCGAGCAGATGCCGCAATATTGTCCATTCCAGGGGGCTCGACGGAATTGCGCCCCACCATCCCACCGCCAGAAGTTCTGGCGGCACGCGCAGATGAAATCAATAGACTTTTGCGTGAGTCTCACATCAAGGATGAATTTAGACCTGCCGTAGTAGCGGCAATCATGCTGGCTTTGTGGCATTCAAAGGGGACCATTCGCAAGGATCCTGCTCATATCCTTGGAGACATCAACGAGGAGTGCAAGAAGGCCTTCTGGAACGCTAAGAAACCCGATCTCGCTGACAGCCTCCGAGTTGATGAAGCCAACGAGACATTGAGAATCAAAGCCAAGCGACTGGTCACAATTCTGGAACTGCTGAACGTGGCCGTTTTGACTGCGGAACACGACTATCTTGGCCAACTCTATGAGACATTTTTCCGCTACACTGGTGGCAATACAATTGGACAGTATTTCACTCCACGCCATATAGCGCGCCTGATGGCTGACATGTGCGACGTTTCCAAGCACGACATAACCCTTGATCCGGCTTGTGGCACGGGCGGATTTTTGATTGCTGCTATGAATCGACTTGTCGAGGTGGACAAGCTGTCGAAAGATGCCGTGGTCAAACTCGTGAAGAGTCATCTCATCGGATTCGATGATGAACCTGTTACAGCCGCGCTCTGTGTCGCCAATATGATCTTGAGAGGAGACGGCTCGACGGGTGTGAAACACGGCAATTGCTTCACTTCGGACGAGTACCCAGTTGGGAAAGCAAGCGTTGTTTTGATGAATCCTCCATTTCCACACAGAAAGACTGACACGCCACCAGAGGATTTTGTAGATCGCGCATTGGACGGGCTTTCTCAACGCGGTCGCCTGGCAGTCATTCTTCCTGGGTCAATATTGGTTAAAAAGGAAGAGTGGCGAACCAAGTTACTGCGGAAACACACCCTAAACGGGATTGTGGATCTGCCAGGAGAGTTGTTCCAACCATATGCTTCAGCTACGACTACAATCGTGCTAGTTACCAAGGGCGTTCCACACCCAGCAGATCAGCCGGTATTCTTCGCTCGCATTGAGAATGACGGGTTTCGACTGAGGAAAGGCACCCGCATTGCTCGGCCAGGGTCACAGGTCGCAGATGTTCTAAAAGCGTATCGGCAAAAAACCATTATACCAGGGTTGTGCGGCTTCTCAACAGTCGGAACGGATGACGAATGGGCTCCTGGTTCCTACATTCCGACCCGTCCTTTATCAGCGAAGGTTCTTCTTGAAGAAGCCGAGTTGGTGTGCCGCCTCAAGTCTTCTGCAACTGTGAAGTTTGCCCCGCAGATCATTGCGATGATGGAGGACATCGACGCCGGTCGAGTAACCCCTGTTCCGTATCTTGAACTCAGCGGGAAGGAGCCCTCTCACGAGGCCGCACGTGGCACCATCGGATCTTGTTTCTCAATCGTATATGGACAACCTGAAATAGAGGACAAGAGCTGGCTTTCCGATGGAAACAGAGCGGTTGTTGCATCAGGCGGCATAGACAACGGCCTCTATGGTTTCTGTGATTTTGACAGTCTAATAACGCCTCCGTTCGTGACGGTGCCACGAACAGGGAGCATCGGCGAGGCGCATGTCCAAGAATGGCCATGTGCCGTAACCAGTGATTGCCTTATCCTCGTTCCACACAAGGGAGTTGAACTTCCCGTACTGTATGCAGCAGCAGCAGTCCTCCGTAGAGAGAAATGGCGATTCAACTACGGACGAAAGATCACGCCGGACAGGATAGCTCCATTCAAGTTGCCGATCACGGACGCTCTCCTGAAGGGGATAACTACCTGCTTGTCCCGAGCAGCATCCGTGGAACGTATGGCTCTCTGTGGCGACGCTGCCATTGATACCACAGACGCAGAAATTGCAGAGCACCGCCTCAGCGAGATAAGGAAATATCCGGAGCGCGTACTACAGGGCGCCGCGCTGGAAGTGAAGTTGAAGGAATGGGAATCCTGACCAGATGGCCAAGCCACTATTTGGGCTGGCATTCGGCCCGCATTCGACGGCTTACCTTGACCGAATGTCACCCGGCAAGATTCGTGCGCAAATCGTCAAGAAGGCGAGAGCATTGATACTAAATCCGCACCCACCCGGATCTGTGAAGCTACACAACATGACATCGGACACCAAGGAGCCGATCTACCGAGTGCGCTCCGGGGACTATCGCATCCTGTATGTGGTTAGGACGAACCCTCACAGCCTAGTGCTGGTAATTGACGTTGATGACCGAAAGGACGTGTACAGGTGAAGGCAGAGAAGCCCAAGGGCAAGAACGAAGAGCTACGGATGCCAGCCGACGAGTTTGACCGCATTATGGGCCAGGTGTTCGGGAGCGAGCCACCGAAGCCCATGGGGCCGGAAGAACCTGCGCCAGCAAGGAAGCCGCCTGTCAAGTCAGAGGACTAGAGCCAGCGCGGTTAGGTGTAGGTTTTTGTGGTTTTCGCTGGTGTTGTGAAGTGCATACTCACCCAATCTTCTGATTCGCCATCCTGTAAAACCGCGACATCGGATACTCCGGTTGAGTCACGGAGGCACCAAGCTGATCAGCCACTTCTCTCAACTTGTCGAGGTTTCGCTTCGTTGGTCGAAACATGAAGTCGAAATCATCAGTCGTCACCGGAGCGCCGTCGATGGCCGCTGCTGCATTGCCTATCAACACGACTTCAAGTCGAGCTTCGTTGAACGATCTCACCAAGGTTTCAAGTAAGCTGATCGCATCCATCCGACTAACCCTTCCGCTCTATCTCGCGAGATGTCAAATCTTCCCGTAGCAACCGAGCGATGTAGTCGCTCAAGCTCACACCATGCGCCTTCGCCACCTCCCGAGCCGCCGGTAGGATGTCCTGTGGCAATGACACCGAGGTCTTGAGCCTGGGAGACGGTTTTGTCAGGTCTATAGGCATACCCCCAAAGTTACCACACAGGAGTTCCTGCTGTCCAAAGGTTATGGAGAATTGACTTTCGGCTGAAAACGCCATAGCCTGTCAAGTGATTCTACCTGCGGCCGTTCGACCTCCCTTTCCTCGCGTTTGTTTTTGGGACATCGAGCGGTTCTCACGCGGCTGACCGAAACCGACAACTTGTCGTCGGAGTTTTTCTTGAAGAAGCTCGGGCTTATGCCCTCGCAGCGCTTCCCCGCAACCGTCCGTAGGAGATCTGCAATGTCGCAAAATCCGGCCGATGTCACCAATCCCGGCTCTGTCAACGTCGCCAACGAGGGCTTCGGCAAAGGCCCCATCAACCCCAATCAACCCGTCGGCAAAGGCCCAGGCACGAACCCAGGCCCCGTCGTACAGGGCCTCGCGGATGCTCCAGGCCGAGGAGTACCGGCCTCGCAGCAAACCGTGCAGAAGAGCCCTTCGAGCAACTCTGGACCTCTCGTCCACGCCGATGCCGAGGCTCCCGGCCTCGGTCCTGATTCGCCAAACCAGCCGGTGACGGTCGGTCCCTCGCAGAACTCAGGACCGCTCGTTCAAGGCGGCACGGCCTCGCCCACCAGCTCGAACATCGAGAACACCACTCAGAACAACGTGGCTGGCCAGGTCTACGGCACCGGCACGCCGAAGAACGTCTTCGTCTAGGGATCCCATGCCACAACGAAAACCCAGCTCTTGGCTCACCCCCGCAAACCGCGATCTGAGCAACCTAGGAGTCACCACGACCAACCATGAGCGTTTCTCCGGCGAAGAGCATGCTCTGATGGCGGCCCTCATCTGGAAGCGCTTCGGGTACGACACCACAGTAGCGGCGGCTGCCTGGCGACGCCTGCTGGAAAATTCCTGCGGAGATCCTGAATTCGAGGCTCTTGCCCAGTGCGGAGTCAACAATTACCTGCCCACCCATCTCTAGGAGATCACCATGTCGAACTCAGATGTCACCAACCCCGGCTCAGTCAACGTCGCAAACCAGGGCGACGGCCTCTTGTCGGTCGACCAGCCCGTCACCATCTCACCCTCGAACAGCGCGGGCTCGGCAACCCCTGCCATCGCGGGCGGATCCCTGGGCGCGGTCAACAACAAGACCGTCACCAATCCCGGCACGACCAACGTGGCCAATGAAGCGTTCGGCAAGGGGCTCCCAGTCAACGTCAACGTCCACTAGCGACTGCCGTAAAAAAGCATCACCATGGCATCCCAAAAACAAGAACTTCTCGGTCGCTATCTGGATCGCCTTCAAGGTGACGACGTTCCACCTGAAATCCAAGGACGCCAGGCGGCTCGACAGATCCTAGACCGCGCCGCCAACACCAAGGCCATCAGCCGCACCGATCTGAAGAAGGCTATCCAGCTCTACGCCGGACAGCAGGCCACCGAAACCGAGCGCGTAGCTGTCGGCAGCAAGATGCTCGACTTCCTCAACAAGCGACAAGTCAAGCTCGTCACTTAACGGAGCAAGCACCTATGAAGGACATCAGCCCAGTCGCTCTCATTCCCGTGGGAATTTTCTCGTTTCTCGGCGGCGCAGCCCTCTTCAAATCGAGGAAGAATCTTTCGATGCTGCCTCCGGAAAAGCAAGGTCCGCTTCCTGGCGTCCCCATCGCCTCGTGGACGAGATTCATCTCGATCATGGCCATTGCGCCCAAGAAGACCGTCACTCCCAGGGGCCGCATGG
>Ga0187857_10001928_pt1 | contig 19678 bp, 15 predicted proteins | sample June2016WEW_8_10_FD_132984 | JGI IMG/M metagenome (GOLD analysis project Ga0187857, IMG submission 132984) | Peatland microbial communities from SPRUCE experiment site at the Marcell Experimental Forest, Minnesota, USA - June2016WEW_8_100 | ecosystem: Environmental > Terrestrial > Soil >... | reverse complement strand
GGTGACGAGCACGATCGCCCCTGCGTAACGTCGCAGCGACGCGAGGACCTCGGCTCGGCTCGCCGGGTCGAGGTTGTTCGTCGGCTCGTCGAGAAGCAGGACGTTCGCCGGAGAAACGACCAGGCAAACCAGCGCGAGCCGGGTCTTCTCCCCGCCGGAGAGGGTGCCAGCTCGCTGGTCGATCCGCTCGCCGCTAAAGAGAAACGCGCCAAGGACGCGCCGCAGCTCGACATCGGTCATCGCCGGTGGGGCGGCGGTTCGGACGTTGGCGAAGACAGACGCGTCCGGGTCGAGCGTCTCGTGTTCCTGCGCGTAGTAGCCGAGGCACAAGCCGTGCCCGGCAGCGACGACACCCGCGTCGGCGGGCTCGATCCCAGCGAGCACGCGCAGCAGGGTCGTCTTGCCGGCCCCGTTGAGTCCGAGCACGACGATCCGCGCCCCACGGTCGACCGCGAGGTCGACTCCCCGGAATACCTCCACCGAGCCGAAGCACTTCGCCAGCCCGCTCGCCGCGAGCGGCGTTCTGCCGCAAGGGGACGGATCGGGAAAACGGATTCTCGCGACCTTCTCGCGGCGACGCAGCGCCGGCAGTCCCGCCACGAGACCGGCCGCGCGCCGATCGAGGCTGTGCGCGGCCGCGGCCTTCGTCGCCTTGGCCCGCATCCGGTCAGCCTGCTCGCGTAGCGCGGCGATCTTCCGCTCGGCGTTGGCGCGCTCCCGAGCACGCCGGCGATCGTCGGCCGCCTGTTGTTCGAGGTAGGCGCGCCAGCCGACGTTGTAGATGTCGAGCGTCGCCCGGGTCGCGTCGAGGTGGAAGACGCGGTTGACCGTCGCCTCGAGCAGGACGGCATCGTGGCTGATGACGACACAGCCTCCCTCGTGGGCACGGAGAAAGGTCCGGAGCCAGGCGATCGAATCAGCGTCGAGATGGTTCGTCGGCTCGTCGAGGAGCAGCGTCGGCGCACCGGAGAACAGGACCCGCGCGAGCTCGACGCGCCTCCGTTGGCCGCCTGACAGCGTGCCGAGCGGCTGGGTGAGCACGTTCGCCGGCAACCCGAGGCTCGAGGCGATCGAGGCAGCCTCCGACTCCGCCGCCCAGCCGCCCCGCGCAGCGAACCGCGCTTCCGCCCGCGCGTAGCGGGCCATCGCGTCCTGGTTGTCGCCCGCGGCGGACGTGCCCATCTGCGCGGCCGCCTCGGCGAGCTCGTCACGGATCCGCACCAGCCCACGTGCCGACAGGATCCGGTGGCCGGCGATCTCGTCGAGATCCCCGGTCCTCGGATCCTGGGGGAGGTAGGCGACCGCGCCGCCACGTCGGACTGACCCCTTCGCCGGCAGCGCTTCGCCCGCGAGGACGCGGGTGAGCGTCGTCTTGCCGGCGCCATTGCGGCCGACGAGGCCGATCCGATCACCCCGACCGACGTGGAACGTCGCACCCCGAAGGAGTGTCCGGGCACCGGCGGCGAGTTCGAGGTCGGAGGCGTTCAGCATCAGCGCGAGGTGAGAATGGCCCGTCGCGGCGGTCAAAGACATCGGGAGGGGCGCGTGCCAAGCATCGCGCCGATTCGGCGCCTCCGTGACAGCTCGGCTGCTGCCTCCAGGGCCGCGGTCACCGCCTTGAAAGATGACTCGCGGCCGCGCGCCTTGACGACCCGAAGTCCGCGGTGCCTAGGTTGGGAGATGCCCAGCAACGTCACCCAGGCCAGCGCCGATTCCCCCGCCGCGGCGACGATCGTCCCGCGGCTCTCGAAGACCGCGAGCCGTCGCCGCCTGCGGGACAGGCTCTCCCGGGCGGTCCTCGTCCGCCTGCTCGAATCGCTGCACGACGGCGCGCTTGCCATCACCGAAAACGGCGAGCGGCGAGTGTTCGGCAAGCCGGTCGACGGTCTGGCGGTCCCCGAGATCACCGTGCGGTCGCCCGCGGCATGGACCGCCGTTGCCACCGGCGGAAGCAGCGGGCTCGGACGCGGCTTCTTCTCGGGGGAATGGTCGGTCGACGACCTCGATGACCTCGTCGTGATGGTCCGCGTCATCATCCGCAACCTCGAGGCCACGGAACGCCCCCAGCGAATGGTGCACCGGTTTTTGGCGCCGTTGCTCTGGGCACGGGTCCGGTTCCTCGAACGACCCGGCCGGCGCGCCGCGGACCGCCGGAACATCCGCGCCCATTACGACCTCAGCAATGAGTTCTTCTCCCTCTTCCTCGACGAGACGATGACCTACTCCTGTGCGCTATTCGACTCGGTCGAGACGTCGCTTCATGAGGCACAGGTCGCCAAGCTCGACCGCCTCTGTCACAATTTGCGGCTCACCGCCGTCGACCACGTGCTCGAGATCGGCACCGGTTGGGGTGGCTTCGCCATCCACGCGGCGCGTAAGTACGGCTGTCGGGTGACGACGACCACGCTCTCGCGCCGACAGTTCGAGCTCACCACGGACCGAGTCGCGCGTGCGGGCCTCGCCGACCGGGTCACGGTGCTGAACAGCGACTACCGGGACCTGGATGGGAGCTTTGACAAGCTCGTCTCGATCGAGATGATCGAGGCCGTCGACTGGCGCCAGTACCCCAGGTTCTTCGCCAAGTGCGCGGGCCTCCTCCAGCCGGGCGGGCTGATGGCACTACAGGCGATCGTCATCGCCGACCGGTACTTCGCCCGCGCCAAGCAGAGCAGGGACTTCATCAAGCGCTACATCTTCCCGGGGGGTTGCCTGCCTTCGGTTGCGGCCATCCTCGAGACGACGTCGAAGGTGACCGACCTCGGGCTCGTGGCCCTCGATGACATCGGGTCGCACTACGCCGAGACGCTGCGCCGCTGGCGGGCCGGACTCGAGGCGCACGCCGACGAGCTCAAGCCGCTCGGCTTCGACGAGTCAGTTCACCTGCTCTTCGACTTCTACTTTTGCTACTGCGAGGCCGCGTTCAGCGAGCGGCGGATCTCAGACGTCCAGCTCCTTTTCGCCCGGTCACGCTGGCGCGCCGAAAGACTCGCCGCCCCGCCGAGCTGACGGCCTGCCCGAGGAGCGACCCGCCGGCTCGATCCTCGCCATCCGCGCCTTCTCGGCGGGGTCGGCAGGCGGATTGTCGACGCCGCACCGAGGCTCTCGAGATCCAGGAGGGCAAGCCCGGACGCATCGATCCCGAGGCGCAAGTCGCGATGGCCGTCCCCGCGGGCCGGTGAACTCACCCCCCAACTAGGACTTGCCACCCCGACACGGAGACGTCGACCTCCGAAGCTGTGCGCCGAAGCGTCGCCTCCGGGACCTCGTTGGCAAGCTCACGCTGCGCCCAGTAGTCGTTGCTCACGCCGTCGAACAACGCCTTGCGGAACTCGACGAGCTCGGCCGGCGCCGCGGCGAGGTAGCCGAAGATCGCAAGCGCGAACTCGATGTCGGCGAGCACCGGGGCGCGACCGTAAAGGCTGGCACGCCGCAGCGCGATGCCTACCGCGCCGGCGATGACATCCTCCCGCCGCTCCCCGGGTGCGAGCACGAGCCGGTCCGCCAGGCGCTCAGCCAGGAGCAAGGCGAAGCCCTGGTCGGGCCCGGCGGTCCCCGTGCCGCGGCCGGTCGGGGGTGGACCAGCCCGAAAGTCGGCGGGCCGGTCGGCGCGCCACGGGCGCGGCGGACCAAGACGGTACCCGGGCCGCACCATGTCGGCCCGCGCGATCGGAACGAATCTCGGTTGGGTAATTGGGCTCACCTCATCGGCCGGGGAAGGATCCGATCCCCCGACTAGTTGACGTAGTCCAGCCAGTCCTTGTACTGGTCAATCTCGCCCCGCACGGCTCTGGAGAAAACCCCCTGGATCGCGCGGGTCATCGGGCCGGGAGTGCCGTCCCCGATCACGCGATCGTCGACCGAGGCGATCGGCACCACCTCCGCCGCCGTCCCGGTGAGGAACGCCTCTTCGGCGACATACAGGTCGGAGCGGCGCAGCGACTCCTCGAAGGCCTCATAGCCGAGGTCACCCGCGATCGTCATCACCGATTCCGCGGTGATCCCCTCGAGCGCGACGGACGTCGAGGTCCGGGGCGTGAGCAGGCGACCCCGGCGGACGAGGAAGATGTTCTCCCCCGTGCACTCGGAAAGGTAGCCGTCGGTCGTGCACATCACGGCTTCCTCGTAACCCGCGAGGATCGCCTCGACCTTGGCGAGCGACGAGTTCATGTACATGCCGGTCGCCTTTGCCGAGGCCGGCACCGACCGCGGGTCGTTTCGTGCCCAGGAGCTGACCTTCACCCGGGCGCCGTGCGCGATTGCCTCGTCGCCAAGGTACGCAGCCCAGGGCCAGGCGGCGATGGCGACGTGCACCTCCGAGACCAGCGGATTGAGACCCATGTCCCCGTAGCCGTAGTAGACGATCGGTCGGATGTAGCAAGCATCGAGACCGGTCGTCCGCACCGTCGTCAAGACGGCCTCGTAGAGCTCCGCTTCGCTGAAGGGCAGGTTCATCATCAGCGTCCGCGCCGACCGGGCGAGCCGGGCGACGTGGTCGGTGAGACGGAAAACGGCGGGTCCGTTCGCGGTCCGATAGGCGCGGATGCCTTCGAATACCCCAGTCCCGTAGTGAAGCGAATGCGTGAGGACGTGGACATTGGCGTCAGCCCAGTCCACGAGCTCACCGTCCATCCAGATCTTCTCTGTCGGAGTGAGCGGCATCGTCACAACCTTTCTGCGACGGCGTCGCCGATCGCGGTCGTCGTCAATGAGGTACCGCGTGCCGCCATTTCCGACTGCACGTCCAGCACGGCCTTCTTCATCCTCGCCCCCGCCCCCTCGTCACCGAGCCATTCCACCATCATTGCGGCAGATCGGATCGCGGCGAGCGGGTTCGCCCGTCCGGTGCCGACGATGTCGTGGGCAGCCCCGTGGACCGGCTCGAAAAGGGACGGCGCCGTGCGCTCCGGGTTGAGGTTGGCTGACGCCGCAAGGCCGATTCCGCCCGTCACCGCGCCAGCGAGATCGCTCAGGATGTCGCCGAAGAGGTTGTCGGTGACGATGACGTCGTAGCGGTCGGCCTCTGTTGCGAGGTAGATGCAGGCCGCGTCGACGTGGTTGTACGCCGTGGCGATCTCGGGGAATTCGGCGGCCACCTCACCAAAGGCGCGGCTCCACAGATCGCCCGCGTAGGTGAGGACGTTCGTCTTGTGGACAAGCGTCACCGAATGACGCGGCCGCGTCCTGGCCAGGTCGAACGCGAAGCGCAGGCAGCGTTCGACCCCGCGGCGGGTGTTCACCGAGCCCTGCGTCGCGACCTCCCAGGGCGAACCAAGACGCAGCAGGCCCCCCTCGCCCGCGTAGGGACCCTCGGTGTTCTCCCGGACGATGCAGAGGTCAGCTGCAGGCGCGATGGCGCCGGGAATCCCGTTGCAAGGCCGCAGATTGACATAGAGATCGAGCTCAAAGCGGAGCCGGAGCAATAGACCCCGCTCCAGCGCCCCGGCGGGTACATCCACGGATCCGACCGGCGGCCCGACCGCCCCGAGCAGGATCGCGTCGTGGCCGCGCAGCTCTTCCAGCACGCCGTCGGGCAGGGCCTCTCCGGTGCGCAAGTAGCGGTCCGCACCGAGGTCGTAGTCGGTTGTTGCGCACCGAACACCGGCGGCCGCGACGACCTTCAGCGCCTCGGCGACGACGTCAGGTCCGATGCCGTCTCCCCTGATCACTGCGATTCTGTAGGTGGTCAAGTACCCTCGACTCTGTTCGCCCGAATTCCACGTCGGCGGGGAATCGCCTGGCGAGCGACCACCGTCTTTTCCGTCGTCCACGGAATGGGCAAGAAGGCGCACGCCAATCGGGCACCCACCTCAATGACGTCGGCCCGTGGCCCGATCGCCAAGACGCGACAAGTCTGACGGGTGGCTGGCGACCCCGTCAATCTGCCGCACACGTGCCGATAGCCCCTGACACATCGATTGCCGCCCAGACGCCGCTGCCCGACCCGGTATCCTCGGATCGGTGAGCGAGACCCACCTGTCCCCGGAGACCCACGCCCGGCTCGTAGACGAGCTTGAGGATCTGACGACGCGGGGCCGGATCGAGATCGCCCGGGCGATCGAGGCGGCACGGGCACTCGGTGACCTGTCGGAGAACGGCGACTACCACGCGGCCAAGGACGCCCAGGGCAAGATGGAGTCGCGGATCCGCCAGCTGCAGCAGATGCTGAGCACCGCCGTCATCGTCGGGACGGCCTCGGCGGGCGACGAGGTCGCCGCCGGCTCGATCGTCGGCATCCGCTACGAGGATGACGAGCGCGTCGAGCGCTTCCTCGTCGGTTCGATCGAAGAGCGCCGTGACGACGTCGCCGTGATCTCGGTCGGGTCCCCGCTCGGGCAAGCCCTCCTCGGGCACCGCGCCGGGGACCGCATTTCCTACGAGGCGCCGAATGGTCGGCTCGAGGTCGAGCTCGTCACGGTCGACTGAGAGCCCGATGAGACACGAAACGCTCGCCGAGAAGCTCTGGAACAGCCACGTCGTGCACGCCGGCAGGGACGGTTCTGAGCCGGACCTGCTCTACATCGACCTCCACCTCGTCAACGACGTCACCTCCCCCCAGGCCTTCGAAGGGCTGCGACTCGCGGGCCGTCGCGTGCGCCGGCCGGATCTCACAGTCGCGACGGCGGACCACAACGTCCCGACGACCGAGGTCAGCGGGTTGATCAGCGACCCGATCTCCCGGCGCCAGCTCGAGGCGCTGGCGCGTAACTGCGCCGAGTTCGGCGTCACCTACTACCCGATGGGCGACGTCAACCAGGGAATCGAGCACATCATCGGCCCCGAACTGGGTCTGACCCTCCCGGGAATGACCATCGTGTGCGGTGACAGCCACACCGCGACGCACGGCGCCTTCGGCGCCCTCGCCTTCGGAATCGGCACCTCCGAGGTCGAGCACGTGCTCGCCACCCAGACGCTCCCCCAGAAGCGCCCGAGGGCGATGGCGGTCGAGATCGGGGGCGAGCTCCCGGAGGGCGTTGCCGCAAAAGACATTGCCCTGTCGGTGATCCGCACGATCGGCACGGCCGGTGGCGTCGGCCACCTCATCGAGTACCGAGGCAGCGTCGTCCGGACGCTCTCGATGGAGGCGCGTATGACGATCTGCAACATGTCGATCGAGGCAGGCGCGCGGGCCGGCATGGTCGCCCCCGACGACACGACGTTCTCCTACATCGAAGGGCGCACCCACGCGCCCGTGGGGGCGCAGTGGGAAAGAGCACTCGACGCTTGGCGCCGGCTCGCGACCGACGACGGGGCGAGCTTCGACACCGTCGTGCGAATCGACGGGACCGCGATACGGCCCAGCGTCACCTGGGGAACGAACCCCGCGCAGGTCGTCGCGATCGACGAGGCCGTGCCGGACCCGGAATCGATCGCCGACCCGGACGTTCGCGATTCAGCTGCCCGGGCGCTTGCCTACATGGGCCTCGAGCCAGGCACGCGGATTGCGGATATCGCGGTCGACACGGTGTTCATCGGTTCCTGCACGAATAGCCGCATCGAGGACCTCCGGGCCGCGGCTCGCGTCGCCGCGGGGCGCCGCGTGAAGCCGGGCCTGCGCGCCCTCGTCGTCCCCGGTTCGCACCGGGTGAAGGCGCAGGCGGAATCCGAGGGCCTCGACAGAATCTTCCTCGCCGCCGGCTTCGAATGGCGCGAACCAGGGTGCTCGATGTGCCTCGGCATGAACCCTGATCAGCTCGCGCCCGGCGAGCGGTGCGCGTCGACGTCGAACCGGAACTTCGAGGGCCGCCAGGGCCCCGGCGGCAGGACGCACCTCGTCTCTCCCGCGGTCGCCGCCGCGACCGCGATCGCTGGACACTTTGCTACGCCCGATGCGATCGACTAGACGGCGAGGCAGGATCGGAAGGGATCGACAATGAAACCCGTGCGGGTCGTCACGGGTCGGGCGGTGCCGCTCGACCGATCCAACGTCGACACGGATCAGATCATCCCGAGCGAATGGCTGAAGCGCATCGAGCGCACCGGCTACGGCGACGGGCTCTTCTCCGAGTGGCGCCAGGACCCCGGGTTCGTCCTCAACCGGGCGGAGCACGACGGAGCCGTGATCCTCGTCGCCGGCGACAACTTCGGCATCGGCTCGTCGCGCGAGCACGCTGTTTGGGCACTCGTCGACTACGGGTTCCAGGCCGTTGTCAGCTCCCGCATTGCCGACATCTTCAAGAGCAATTCCACCCGTTCCGGCCTCGTCCCGGTCGAGGTGACACCCGAGATCGGTAGGCAATTGCTCGACGCGGTCGTTCATGACCCCGCGCTCAAGATCACCGTCGACGTCGACAAGCGGCTCATCGAGGCGCCGGCCGCCGGGATCTCAGCCGACTTCGCGATCGACGACGCGGCCCGCGAGCGTCTCTTGGGTGGGCTCGACGACGCCGCGCTCACGCTCGGTCACGCCCGCGAGATCGGGGACTTCGAGGAAAGCCGCCCGAGGTGGCTCCCCCGCGTCACGACGTGAAATGAGACCAGTCACGTCGATCGATTGTCGGTCGCTCGCCGGGGAATCGCGTCGGCGGGCACCGCGCCGTCGTCTCCGGATGCTGGACGCGGCCCGCGTCGGATCGAGGCGGGCGCCGGGCCTCAACCCCCGAGAGACGAGAATCTCGTTGAAATCTAGGTGTGAGGGTTATCCCGCAGCCGACGGATCACCCATGGGCCCGAGCAACGTCACCGCCGGTCGCCCCTCTTGGAACGTCACCCTCCCGGCGGGCGCGGTCGTCATTGGGCAGCCGGTGGGCTGACCCTGGCCAGGGAGTTGCCACAGGAGCCCAGCAGCCGTGACACGGCCGAGAATCCGCATCACGGCTGGTCAGCAAGAACCCCCCTGAGGTCAGCGCGCGCCCGTTCGATCTGCTTCCGCACCGTCGATTGGGCAATTCCGAGCGCCCTTGCCGCCTCTTTCGTCGACAGGCCGGCAGCGAGGCACAGTACGGCACATCGGCGTCGCGCCACTGGCATCGCTTGCAGCGCGCGCTCGATCTCCAGCGCCAGTGTCACCTCGGTTGCGATATCTGGCGACACCGGTTCTTTGCTGAGCGGAAGCTCTCGGCGACGATGTCGCCGGGCGAGGCGGAAGCCGACCCGGTACACGTAGCCCGCGGGGTTGGTGCCGCGTCGCACGCGTTGCCAGCGCTCGAACGTCCTAGCGAACGCCTCCTGGGCGACATCTTCCGCCGTCGTCCGGTCCGTGCCGCCGAGCTCGAGGGCGCGGACGAGGCGCGGGTAGTGCGCTTCGTAGATCGCGACGAAACCGACGTCAACGCCGTCGGCTCCCGGTGTGGCAGCGCCCTGGACAGCGGGGCCTTCCTCACCACCGAACCCCGGGAGGTCGTCAGACGAGGCAGTGTCCACGACTGAAAGATGAGCACGATTCGCGCCCATCTGCTAGTCGGCGGGAACGTTCACTTTGAGGTCTTCGTCGGCTGAGCGACGGCTTTGCCAGGCCTCGCCACGGCGACAGGCGGGAGGCATTGCGCCGGCTCGGCGATCGCGTCGTCACTCGACACGCTTGCCGTGCCGATGCTGTCGCCGGCAGCGTCGAACGCCGTGAGACGCGCTGGCAGAGGTGAATTGCCGTCGTCGACGAGGACCGCCCAGCCTTTCTGCGCCGGCATCTGGTCGGTCGAGCCATCAGAGAAGCTCGCCTGAACGCTGCTCACATTCGATCCGACGTAGACCGTCACCACCTCGATCGGCGAGGACTCGGCGACCCCGACGACCGAGCTGTCGATGAGCTCGAAGGGCTGAGCGGCACTCGAAGAGACCGCACTCGGCCGCTCGACGGTGACCTCGCCGATCGCCCCGGGATTGGAGACCTCGACGACGAGCGTTTCGGTCGATTCGCACGCCGTGATCGTCGGGACGACAGTTCTCGTCACGCCACTAGCCCCGGTCGCGCCACTCGCCCCGGTTGTCCCGCTCGCCCCGGTTGCGCCGCTCGCCCCGGTTGCGCCGCTCACCCCGGTCGCGCCGCTCGCCCCGGTCGCGCCACTCGCCCCGGTCGCGCCGCTCGCCCCGGTTGCGCCGCTAGCCGCTGTCGCTGCAGCCGAAATCCCATCAGACGCCTGAGCTGGGGAAATGGACGGAACCACCGTGGGGCCTCCGCCGAGTGCCGACTTGGTTGGATGGAGCGGTCCAACTCGCGAGACGGTCAACGATTCGGTGAACGTCCGGACAGTGACGTCGCCTGCTGCCCTCACGAACAGCCGGTCCAATGCACCCCCCGAGTACGAAAGCGACCCGAAGCAACCCTCCGCAGGGCACGCTGCTGAAAATCCTGCCGGTTTCGACGAAGACGATGGGGAGGGGGACTTGGCCGCAGCCGATTTCGAGGCCGAGACCGCCGACCATCGGAGACCCTGCGGCGCCACGCCGAGGGCACGTTCCGTCTTCGTCCAGGAAACCGCCTTGGAGGCGACCCTTAGGAATGCCGAGGATGACCCGGTCGGCATCCGCGAAATCCCCGTCACGGTCGCCGCAGCGAGGGCGATCACGATCGCCGTCGTCGTGGCAATCTTCAGCCGTCGCTCACGACGACGGTGTGAACGAGCGACGATCGAACGGAGCGTCGCTTCCGATGCGGGGACATCAGAGCGAGCGAGAAGATGGGAGAGCTCGCCGTCTTCGATTGTCATCGGTCGACTCCTTCACTCTCACCCGAGAGACTTGTATTCACTATCTACAAAGCCGAGACAGTGCTCTTTCGCGTACGGGCGGGCGAGGTTTTCCGATGGCACGCTCAACACTCGTCCGGAGGACGACGTTCGACCGGCGCGATAGCCATCGCGCCTGGTGAGAGGCGTCGGTGCGAAGCCGACGGGGGTGGGCCGCGATCTCCAGTTGGGCCGCGAGCCGCTCGCTCGAGAAGAAGGCACCAACCCGGCCGGCTCGCAGTCGTTGGGATTCAGTGCGAAGTCGCGGCGCGTTTCCTCGAGTTCATCGCCGAGATCACCGCCTTGATCCCCGCCGTCGCGATGTTCTGGTCGATGCCGACCCCCCAGCGCGTGACCCCGTTGCCATTCGAGGTCTCGACGTACGCGACCGCGTTGGCGTTCGCTCCCGAGGTGACGGCGTGCTCGTGGTAGTCGAGGACTTCGATTGCAAATCCCGTTCCGTCGCGCACCGCGGCGACAAACGCCGAGATCGGGCCGTTGCCCTCGCCGGTCACGGTGACACGACGGCCGTCGAAAACGAGTTCGGCGGTGACCTTGTCGCTGTCCCTGCTCGTCGTCATCTCGATGTCGATCAGCTCGACCGCACCACTGGCCAGATACTCCGCGACGAACACCTCCCAGATCTTCTCGGCTGAGACCTCCGTCCCCAAGGCCTCGGTAACAAGCTGGATCGCTCGCGAGAACTCGATCTGGAGCCGGCGCGGCAGCACCATTTGGTGCTCTGTCTCCATGATGTAGGCGACGCCTCCCTTGCCCGACTGGGAGTTCACCCGGATCACCGAGTCGTAGGTCCGCCCGACATGGTGCGGGTCGATGGGGAGATAGGGAACCTCCCAGCAGTCGTAGTCGTCGGCGAGGACGGCCATGCCCTTTTTGATCGCATCCTGGTGCGATCCCGAAAACGACGTGTAGACAAGGTCGCCGGCGTACGGGTGGCGCGGGTGCACCGGCAGGCGGTTGCAGTGCTCCACGACGCGCCGCAGCTCGTCGATGTCCGTGATGTCGAGAAGGGGGTCGACGCCCATTGCGAACAGATTCATCGCCAGTGTGATCAAGTCGACGTTGCCGGTCCTCTCCCCGTTGCCGAACAGGCACCCTTCGACACGCTCGGCACCGGCCATGAGCGCGAGCTCCGCCGCGGCGACCGCCGTGCCCCGATCGTTGTGCGGGTGGACACTCAGCACGACGGCCTCGCGTCGTGGGATCTCGCGGCCGAAGTACTCGATCAGATCGGCGAAGACGTTCGGGGTGGACATCTCGACGGTCGCGGGCAGGTTGAGGATGATCGGCGCATCAGGCGTCGGTTCCATCACACCCATCACCGCGGAGCAGATCTCGAGCGAGTACTCGATCTCTGTCCCGGTGAACGACTCCGGCGTGTACCCGTAGCGGACCTGCGTCCCCGGCAGACGCGTTTCGAGGCTGCGGCACAGCCGCGCGGCCTCGACCGCGATCGCCGTGATGCCGGGCTTGTCGAGTCCGAACACGACACGCCGCTGCAGGATTGAGGTCGAGTTGTACAGGTGGACGATGGCGCGGGACGCGCCGCGCAGGCTCTCGAAGGTGCGCTCGATGAGCGGCGCCCGGCACTGGGCGATGACCTGGATCGTCACGTCGTCCGGAACGAGGTCTTCCTCGATGAGCTGGCGGACAAAGTCGAATTCCGGCTGTGACGCCGAGGGGAACCCGACCTCGATCTCCTTGAAGCCCATCGAGACGAGCTTGTCGAACATCTTCCGCTTGCGGGCCGGATCCATCGGGTCGATGAGCGCCTGGTTCCCGTCGCGCAGGTCGACCGAGCACCACCGGGGCGCGGCCTTGACGACCCTGTTCGGCCATGTCCGGTCGGCGAGATCCACCAAGGGATACGGGCGGTACTTCTCGTAAGGCATCTTCTTCGGGCGAGCTGGCAGCGGTGGCATCAGTTGTCCTATCGGCAGTTGAGATACGAACCCCGGGTATAAAAAACCTCCTGGCCAGCGGCACAGGAGGTCGGACGAGCGCGTATGTGCGCCCGTCGTCAGGTAATAAGGAGGATGAAGAGTCTCACGCGCATCGTGGGCTCAAGTCTTCTGCACGCGGACCTCGGCGTCAAGAAGGCGAGATCGCCGCCGCGGCGTACGTATCCCTGACCCAGTTCTCGAACTCTTCCGGGCCGAGCGGCTTCGACCACAGGTACCCCTGGCCGTACTCGCAGCCGAGCTCGTAGAGGGCGACGCGCTGGTTGTGGTTCTCGACTCCTTCGGCGCACAGCTCGAGATGCAGCGTGCGCGCGAGGTTGATGATCGTCTCGACGATGGCGGCGGAATCGCGCGACCCGATCGCGTCGACGAACGAGTGGTCGACCTTCAGCAACCCGACGGGCAGGCGACTGAGGTAGCTGAGAGACGACTGCCCTGTCCCGAAGTCGTCGATCGCGATCTTGATGCCAATCGCCCGCAGGTCCTCGAGCCGGCTGATCGACTTGTCGATCTCCTTCATCACCGCCGTCTCGGTGAGCTCGAGCAGGAGCGCGTCCGCCGGGGCGCCGCTGGCGGCGAGCGCCCAGAGGCACATCGTGACGGGGTTGGTGAGGAGGAGCTGGCGCGAGGACATGTTCACCGACACCCAAAGGCTCTCGCAGCCGGGAAGGTCTTTGCGCCAGCGGACGATCTGGCGCAGCGCCATCTCGATGACGTGCGTCCCGATCGTCGAGATGAGGCCGCTCTGCTCGGCAACGGGGATGAACTCATCCGGACTGAGCAGGCCGCGGGTGGGATGCTCCCACCGCACGAGCGCTTCGACCCCGACGAGACGGGCGCTGCCGACGGTAAGGATCGGCTGGTAGAAGACTCGCAGCTCGTCCCGGTCGAGAGCGAAGCGGATCTCGCGCTCGAGGTCGAAGCGGCGCTCGACTTCCTCCCGCATCTGATCGTCGAAGTGCTCGACGTGATCACGGCCGCGGTCCTTGGCACGGTGCATCGCCGCGTCCGCTGAGCGCAGGGAGTCGTCGACGCTCGTCGATCCGTCGACGACGGCGACGCCAGCCGAGACGGTGAGACGCACCGGCTTTCCCCCGGCGGCGAACGGCTCGTCGAACAGCCGGACCACACGTTCGGCAAAGGCGTCAGCCTCATTCTGGTCGGCGACCCTGTCACAGAGCACGACGAACTCATCGCCACCGGTCCGGGCGACGAGGTCCTGTGGCCCGCTCGCCTCGACGAGCCGGTGGGCAACGTCGATGAGGAGACGGTCACCAGCCGATTGACCGAGCCCGTCGTTCATGACCTTGAAGCGGTCGAGGTCGATGGCGAGGACGGCGCTGAGGCATCCGTCGCTCCGATTCCGGGTGACGACGAGGTCGAGCCGGGCCGACAGCATCTCCCGGTTGGCAAGCCCGGTTAGAGGGTCGTGCAGGGCGTGGTGCCCGAGGGCTTCCTCGCTCCTCTTCCAATCCGTGACGTCCTGCACCTGGCAGAAGTAGTGAACCTCGCCGTTGTCGCTCCGGATCGCCGAGACCTCGACACGGGTCGTCACGACCGTCCCGTCGGCCCCGACGAAGTGCCGCTCACCCTGGTAGCGGCTGGCATCCGCCGACGGCGCCGACTGGCCGCGGCGTGCCTCCAGGTCCCCAGCGTGCAGGAAGTCGCTGAACCGGTGGCCGAGCAGTTCCTCTTCCTCGCGCCCGAGAAGCTGGCACAACGCCGAGTTGACGAGCGTGAAACGGTCGGAGCCGTCGATCACCGCCATCCCGATCGCGCCCTGTTCGAACCCGAACCGCAATTGATCCTCGATACCGTGCAGCTCTCCGGACTCGCGACGGGCCGAGGTCGGGCGCGACATCGACGACGACCCGATGAGGTTGCCCGAAGAATCGAAGAGCGGCGTGACGGTGAGCGACACCTCGACCGAAGTCCCGTCCTTGCGCCGTCGGATCGTCTCGGCGAGCTCGACCCGCTTGCGCTTCATCACCCGAGAGCGCACGTCGAGGACGCCGTTCAGGCGGTCCGCCGGCACGATGGCGAGGGAGCTCCCGCCGATCGCTTCGGCCGCCGAGTAGCCGAAGAGCCTCTCCGCAGCCGAGTTCCAGCTCGTGATGACCCCGTCGAGCGTCTCGGAGAAGATGGCGTCCTCGGTTGACTCGAGGATCGCCGAGAGCCGTGTCGCCGACTCCTCGGCGAGCTTGCGGTCGGTGATGTCCCGGAGGTTGACGACGATCCCGATGAGCGACGGCTCGTCAAGGCGGTTCGCCAACGTGAACTCGGTCCAGCGGATGCTGCCACGGCCGTCGAGGATCCTCGCCTCGGCCCGCAACGGCGAGATTCCGCGGGTGACGACGTCGTCGAGCAGCGCCCCGAGGTCAGCGCGGTCGTCCTCGACGACGAGGTCGCGCAGGTCCCGCCCGACGATCTGCTGGCCGGGCCAGAAGCGCTCGACGAGCTGGCTCGCCTCGGCTACGAAGCCGCGCGCGTCGAGCAGGAGGTAGCCCTCGCCGGCGTATTCGAGCAACAGCCGCTCCCGACGCTCGGCAGACACCATCGTCTCCTGCGCGGCTTGCGTTTCGGTCATGTCGCGGAACGCCGTGACCACCGCGTACGGCACGTCCTGGTCGGCGTGCGTGAGCGGCGAGGTCGTCGCCTCGAACCAGCGGAGCTCCCCGTCGCCGCGCCGCACCTGCAAGAGCACCGGCGGCATCGGACTGCGGGTTCGGCGCGCGACTGCGTCCGGGAGCTGGTCGCGTTCGAGCAACCGTCCCGTGGCGGAACGAATCTCGATCCCCGCGGTGGTGAGGTCGGAGGAGATGAGGACCTCGCGGGGCACCTGGAGCATCTCGACGGCGCGGTCGTTGGCGAGCACGACGCGCCCCGTCGCCGACTGCACGAGAATCCCTTCGGCGACCGCGGCGAGCAGCCCTTCGACGTGGGCGACCCTCCCGGCGATCTCCTCCCGGGGATCCGACGCCTCGACGAGACGGTTCACCGCCGCGGCGAATTCGGGCGAAGTGAGTCCGCCCCGCTGCAGGACCTCCTGGGCGCCCCGGCGGCGCGCCTCGTCGGCGAAGGCCGGGTCCGGGTTCCCGGACAGGGCGAGGACAACACTCGAAGGGAAGGCGACACTGACGTCGTCGAGGACCGCCAGACCGTCGCCGCCACCCATCGGGACGCCGACGATGACGAGGTCGAACTCGCCGCGGTCCCCAACCCGCAGTGCGTCCGCGACAGAACTCGCGACGACCGTCTCGACGGCGAGCGGGAGCGCGGAGACGAGGCTCCCGACACCGATCGGGTCGTCGTCGACGATGAGGATCTCGATCTGGCGCCCGCCGGGACGCTCCCTTGCCGCGATAGCGACCCTCCCTTCGATTACCTATATCTTACGACCTGCACTTAAGTCGCATGAAACAACACAATTGGCGCGCGGGTGATCACCCAGCGTGCCGTCCCGCTAGCCTGCGGTCGACGGCTGGCCACGCCTCGCGGTGCGCCCCGACGTCGTGGCCGAAGCGAAGAAAGATCAGGATCATGGTGGCTCGAGGGAAACGGCGGGCGGTGCACCTCGGGGTGATCGCCGGGGTTCTCGCCGCCGCCGTCGCCGCGGCACGGTTCGTCCCGAAGCTTGTCGCCCGGCGCTCCTACCGTAGATTGGCGGCCACGAAGGCGACCGACGAGTTCTGGCCGCCTGTCCCTGTCCGCTCCGGCGAGCCGCTCCGGGTTGCCGCCCCCCTCGCCAGGAGGACGAACAACGGCGACGCGCCCCGCCGGGATTGACCGCTAGACCGTCGTCACCTCGTACACCTCGAGAATCCCCGAGGCCCGCCGCAGTTTGTCGAGGACCTCGACGGGTACCGAGCGATCCGTCGCCAGCACCATCAACGCGGTCTTGCCGCCCGCCGTCTGTCCGACCGCCATGTTCACGATGCTGATCCCGGCGTCGCCGAGCGCCGTCGCGACGATGCCGATCATCCCCGGCCGGTCGTTGTTGCGGACGACGACCATCACGTCCGCCGGCGGGATCTCGACGGCGTGGGCGTCAACGTCGACGATGCGCGCCGTCCCGCCGACGAGCGACCCGGAGATCGAGTGGCGCGACGAGCGGACGGTGACCACGCTGACCCGAAATGGCGAGCTCGCCGTTTGGCTCTCGTGCACGACGAGGCCCCGCTCCTCGGCGATCCGGCGCGCGTTCACGTAGGAGACGGGGTCTTCGGTCACGGTCGCGAACAGGCCCTTCAAGACCGCGAGCGTGAGGATGCTGACGTCCTCGCTGGCGAGCGCGCCCTGGCACTCCACGGTGAGTTCGTCGGGCAACCCGCCCGATAGCGAAGCGATGAAGCGTCCGAGGATCTCCGAGATCCCGAGGAAGGGACGCACCGTCTCGGAGACCGCGCCCGCCTCGACGTTCACCGCGTACGGCACGAAGTCGCCCGCCAGGGCGAGCACGATCTGCCCCGCGATCTGCTCGCCGGCCTTGTCCTGCGCCTCGTTCGTGCTCGCCCCGAGGTGGGGGGTGACGACGACGGAGGGCAGGCCGAAAAGCGGCGAGGCGGTCGTCGGCTCGGTTGCGAAGACATCGATCGCGGCGCCGCCGACGCGACCGGCGCCGATCGCCTCGACGAGCGCGTCCTCGTCGATGATCCCCCCTCGGGCGGCATTCACGATCCGCACCCCGGGCTTGGCGTGCGCCAACAGCTCCCGGTCGAAGAGCCCGACGGTGTCCGGGGTCTTGGGCAAATGGATCGTGATGAAGTCGCTCCTCGCGACGAGATCCTCGAGGCTCGTGAGCTCGATCCCCATCTTCCGCGCCCGCTCGGGGGCGACGTATGGGTCGTGCGCGACGAGGTGCATCCCGAAGCCGAGCGCCCGCTGCGCGACGAGCGCGCCGATCCGGCCGAGTCCGACGACGCCGAGCGTCTTGCCGTGGAGCTCGACACCCTCCCATTGCGCCCGCTCCCAGCGACCGGCGACCAAGGCCGCGTGGGCCTGCGGGATGTTGCGCGCCTGGGCGAGCAGCAAGGCGATCGTCAGTTCCGCCGCCGACAGGATGTTCGACTCCGGCGCGTTCACGACCATCACCCCCCGCCGCGTCGCCTCGGCCACGTCGACGTTGTCGAGGCCGACACCCGCCCTGCCGACGACGACGAGATCGCGCCCGGATGCGAGCAGCGCGGCGTCGACTTTGGTCGCCGAGCGGATGACGAGGGCCTGGGCGCCGACGACCGCCGCCAAGAGCGCCTCTCTTGACAGGTCGAGCCGGACGTCGACCTCGTGCCCGGCCTCGGCCATGGTCTCGAGCCCGCGGCGGGAGAGCGCTTCGGTGACGAGGATCCTGGTCATCGTTCGTCTCGCATGAGCGCGTCTTGCCCCCCGGATTGGCCCCCGGTCAGCTCTCGGACCCTTTCACCAAGGCGGCGAAACGGTTGACACCCTCCACGAGGTCGTCGTCCGAGAGTGCGTAGGAGAAACGGGCGTAGCCGGGGGCGCCGAAGGCCTCGCCCGGGACGAAGGCGACGTTCACCGCGTCGAGCACGACCTCGGCGAGCTCGAGGGTCGTCTTCGCCCGCCGGCCGGCGAGCGACCGTCCGAGCACGCCCTTCAGCGAGGGGAAGGCGTAAAACGCTCCCTGGGGGTTCGTGCACGTGACACCCGGGATCTCGTTCAGGAGGCGGTGGATCATCCGGCGGCGACGGTCGAACGCCTCGTGCATCACCGCGACCGAAGAGGTGTCGCCGGTCAGGGCCGCGAGCGCGGCGAACTGCGCGACGTTGCTCACGTTCGAGGTCTCCTGGCTCTGCAGGTTCGTCGCTGCCTCGATGACCGGTTTCGGCCCGATCATCCAGCCGACCCGCCAGCCGGTCATCGCGAACGTCTTCGACACGCCGTTGACGACGACGCATCGTTCGGCGAGTTCGGGCACGACGACCGGCATCGAGTGGCGCTCGGCGCCGGCGTAGACGAGGTGCTCGTAGATCTCGTCGGTGACCACCCACCAGCCGCGCTCGGCCGCGACGCCACCGATCTCGGCCATGGCCGATCGCGAGTAGACGATCCCCGTCGGATTCGACGGCGAGGCGAACAGGAGCACCTTGGTCCGATCCGTCGCCGAGGCGAGGAGCTGTTGCGGCGTCGCCGTGAAGCCGGTCGCCTCCTCGGCCGAGACGATGACCGGCACCCCGCCCGCCAGGGCGACCGACTCCGGATACGTCGTCCAGTACGGAGCGGTGATGAGAACCTCGTCCCCGGGGTCGAGAAGCGTCGCGAAGGTGTTCGCCAGCGCGTGCTTGGCGCCGTTCGTGACGAGCACCTGCGCCGCGGTCACCGGGTAGGCGGAATCGCGCCAGGTCTTGCCGGCGATCGCCTCGCGCAACGCCGGCAGGCCCGCCGTCGGCGTGTAATGGTGGCTTTTCGCGTCCCGGCAGGCGGCAACGGCGGCCTCGACAATCGCGGGCGGCGTCGGAAAGTCGGGCTCGCCCGCGCCGAAGCTGATCACGTCGACCCCCGACTCCTGCAAGGACTTCGCCTTGGCGTCGATCGCGAGCGTCGCCGACGTCGGCACGGCACCGATCCGGCGCGACACCCCCGATAAAGCGTGCCCGGAGCTGCTTGCGGCTGCAGATCGAACGTCATTCGCCGCGGAAGGGGCATTAGCGCTCATAGCTGTCATGCTTGCACAGTCCGCCGCAATGCGGGACCTGCAGAAAGCCTGCGACGCAGGAGAGGAGATGAATATGCCCACGCCCGAGATCCCGAGGTCGATACTCCCGTCCGACGGCCGCTTCGGTTCCGGACCTTCCAAGGTCCGTGCCGCCGGCTTCTCCTCGTTGGCCTCGGTCGCGCCCACCTACCTCGGAACCTCGCACCGTCGCGCCGGCGTGCGCGACGTCGTCGGGCGGATCCGCAGCGGCCTCGCCGCGCTCTTCGCCCTCCCCGAGGGCTACGAGATCGTCCTCGGCAACGGCGGCACGACGGCATTCTTCGACTTGGCGACGTTCTGCCTCATCGATTCGACGAGCCAGCACT
>Ga0187857_10001910_pt1 | contig 19847 bp, 16 predicted proteins | sample June2016WEW_8_10_FD_132984 | JGI IMG/M metagenome (GOLD analysis project Ga0187857, IMG submission 132984) | Peatland microbial communities from SPRUCE experiment site at the Marcell Experimental Forest, Minnesota, USA - June2016WEW_8_100 | ecosystem: Environmental > Terrestrial > Soil >... | reverse complement strand
GGCCCTGCTCGCCTATAACGACTACAACGATGAACTGCCGGCCAAGCGCGCGAAGCTCATCCGGCTCGTGCGCTCGTTGCGGGAGAAGCACGTGCCCATCCACGCGGTTGGGTTGCAGGGCCACTATGAGATTGACCGCTGCCGCTGGCTGACATCGAGGCCACGCTCGTGGCCATGCGCGAGTTGGGCGTGAAGGTAGTGGTATCCGAACTGGACATTGACGTGATTCCACGCGCCCGCTGGTGGGCGGATGGCGGCAAGTACCGCGAGGAGCTCGCCAAGGTGGATCCTTACCGAGACGGTTGTCCACCGGAGGTGCTGCAACGGCAGGCGGAGCAGTACGGACAGCTTTTCCGCTTGTTCCGCAAGCACGCGGATGTCATCGCTCGGGTCTCTTTCTGGGACCTGCACGACGGCCAAAGCTGGCTGAACGGGTTCCCTTGGCGTCGGGTGAACCACCCGCTGCTCTTTGATCGCTCAGGCGGGCCGAAGCCGGCCTTCGATGCAGTGATAGCGGCGCTGCGAAACTCCTCGAACCAAGCCCTGCCGTCCATCCTGTCAGCGACACCAACGCAAAGCGATCTGGTGATTGAATCAAAGGGCGGCCCCGTGAACTACAAGGCAGTGATTGACCGCAACCGGTGCGGCAACATCAAGGAACTGCATCTCCCTGCCAACGGCGGGCCGGTCGTAAGCGATCTGAACGGCATCTTCTTCTTCGGCGTGCAGGACCATGAATATACCCTCCGTGGATGGTCGGGCCGCGCCCAGTGCATTCAATCCAGTTCGGCGGATGTGCTCTCCCAGAAACCCGGCGAAGTCGTGGTCCGGGTGAAGGCTGATGCCACGGGCACATTTAAAGTCATCTCCACGGACCAAGCGGTCAAAGCGCGCCTCGCGGGAATACTCAGGGGCTATCAGGAAAAGACCGTGGAGATCCAACGGATATGCGCATTCAAGCCGGACCGCATTGAACTGACCGACGAAATCCTCTGGGTCCATCCCAACACCCCATTCAACTGCATCGAGTGGACGGTGTCTTTCCTGCCCTGCTGCATTCAAAGCCCGGCCCGGCTGGTCAAGGGGGTGGTGAAGGCTAGCTTTTATCCGGTCGGCTCCGGCGGGGACAAACTCCCCAAGGGAATTAGCTATCCGTTCACGGCGGAGAACCTCCTGAAGAACGGGTGGAAAGTCAGCCTGTTGACGACGGGCGCCTCGTTTGACCTCGGGAAGTCGGACCTGTTTCTCTACGAAGGGCCCTGGCAACAGGACTGGCATCAGTCGTCCGGGTTCAAGTACAACCTTGCGGGAGCGCCGCAGGGCAAGCCCGTGACGGTGAAGACCGAACTGGTGTTCGCCAAGGCGACGCTGGCCGAAATGCCGCCGGTGGTGACGATCTACTCCCCCGAGCCTGAGGCGCGATTTAGGGACGAGAAAGGTGAAGTGGCAAAGTACAAGCTGGGCGATGCCGTGAAGTTGCGCGCCTCGGCGGTCAACGCGGACGGGAGTCCGGTTGCCGACCGCGATATTTCCTGGGAGGTCCGCATCGATGCCTGGTGGAAGAGACCGCCGGTTATTCTCCACGGCGCGCAAGGGTCATGCACTCTTCCCGAAGCGGCCAATGATGAAGAAAGAGCGGCTGCGAGGGAGCGGGAGTTGCTGGCCATCCTCAAGGTGACGGTAAAAGGCAACAACGGCACGGAAGCAACCGAGCACTTCGCAATGCTCGTCGCGAGGGATTGAAGGTTTAACGGACAACGGTGAGCCACATTGGCATCGTTCCGGTCTCCGCTGCCCTCACGCAGGGCAAACGGCGGTCGCAGTGCAGTTTCGGGCGCATCCTGGCAACAATACCGGTGGTTTGTTCGGACTTTGCGTGCTCAGGCCGGCTGACTGAAGCACAAGGGCCAATTCAAGAATAGAGCGTGCCTGTGAAAGCAATCCCATGCCAGCACGCGGCGACGGGCAAAACTGACGCGAGATGATGTTGTGGCGCGGCGTTAGCCGGGCAACCGGCACGACGCCGCCTTTGCCCTGTCTATAGCGGACATGCGCCTTGAATGTGCGATGACGGGCGCAAGGCCCGGTTTATGTATGGACCAGCCTGGCCCAAAGCCTTGAGCAGGGTCCCTATCGGTTGAATTGGGCGTGGGCTGGTCACGGCCAGGGGATTTCTCTACGACCCTCTCACTCCTGGACAACCCCTCGCGTGTTTCGACTGGCGCATTCTGAATCTCTCATTCATGATCCTCTCCAGTTCATTTGAAGCCATCTCATTTTGGGCCTGATATGAAACGTCGCGAAATGTTGAAGACCACCTCGGCGGCGAGTTCATCACGCACGGCACGCAGCAAGAGGCATCACTCATTATCGCCTCGAATTTCCCGGGGGTGGATCGGTTGGGGTGCGCGGAGGGCATTTCGTTCACGGATGAATGGTACGCGCAACGAAACTTCGCCAAGGACCTGCACGTGATTCTGGTGCAGGAAACCGCCCTGATGAAGGGCGATTGTTACCGGCGCCCGGATTATCCCAACACCTGGGCCCGGCGGCACGGCCAGGGCCGGGTATTCTACACGGCGCTGGGCCATCGCGAGGACGTGTGGACCAATCCGTTCTTCCAGGCGCTGGTGCTCGGGGGCGTCGCCTGGGCGCTGGGGAATGTGCGGGCCGAGGCCGGGCCCAATATCGACCGGGTGACTCCGCGCGCAAATCAATTGAAAAGCTGAAAGGTGTCTATGAAAGAGAATCGCATGAACCGGCGGCAGTTTGTGCAAACGGCCGCGATGGCGGCTGCCGGCGCAACCGTAGGGGCGGCTGTGATCGAGCAAGCCGCCGGCGCACAGGAGGCGGCTCCCGGCGCGACCCGGACGCGCAGCTATAACGCGAACATGGAATATCGGCGGCTGGGCCGGACGGGGCTGATGGTCTCGGCCGTCAGCATTGGCGGGCACTGGAAACAGATGCCCTTCGCGGACGGCAGCGAGGACTTCAAAAAGAACCGGCGCGAGGTGATGGCTGCGTGCCTCGATCACGGCATCAACTACGCCGATGCCTGATGCGCCGGCGAGGTGCTGGTGTATGCCGAGGCCCTCGGCAAGAACCGCGACAAGATCTACTTTGGTTTCGACTGGCAGGGAGGGCGCAGCCCGGAGATCGCCGGCTCGCTCGACAAGATGAAGCAGCAGTTGGACCAGGGTCTGCGCGAGGCCAAACTCGAATACGTGGATCTTTGGCGCGTGACGATGCGCGAGCAAACCACCCGCAATACCGCGAAAGAAATTGATACCGTCATGGCTGCGCTCGAGTGGGCCAAGCGGACGGGCAAGGCCCGTTTTACCGGCATCTCGACCCATCACCGGCCGTGGATCGCGGACGCAGCGGCCAAGTACCCCCAGTTGGAGGTCATCGTCACTCCCTACAGCGCCGGGAGCAAGGAGAAGCCGGTGGGCAGCATGTTCGAGGCTCTGCGCAATCACGACGTCGGCTTCATTGGCATCAAGCCCTTTGCCAGCGGCAGCGTCTTTAAATCCGGCGGCAGGCCCGATTCCGCCACCCTCCAGGAAGACAACGACCGGGCGCGCCTGGCGCTACGCTACGTGCTCTGTTGCGACGTGCTGAGCTGCGCCATTCCGGGCTTGATCACCGTGGATCAAGTCAAGAACGCGGCCGCGGCGGTCAAGGAGCGCCGGCAATTCGATGTAGCCGAGACCGAGCGTTTCGACGCGCTGGTGGCGGAGATGTGGGCCAAACTGCCTGAGAATTACCAGTGGCTGCGGCATTGGGAATGGGTCTAACCTGCTATACGGTCGCTCATCCCCAACCAGCCCTCGGTGCAATGAAGCGCCGCCAATTCGTGAAAGCCACCGCGTCTCTGGCCGTGTGCGCCAGCATGCTGCGCCTCTCCGGCGCAGGGCAACCCCGGCGCATGACCCGGCTATTTCCGGCCGATCTGCCCAACCGCGAGTGGAGTCAATTCCAAGCCGCAGGGTTCTCTAAACCAGCCTGCGGGGTGATTTATCGGCTCAAAGACAAAGTGACCAATGGTTTGGCGCTGGGCGGCATTGATACCGGGTGCTTCGACTTGGAAACCAGCGGGTTGCTCGGGTATAACACGATCTACAACACGGCCATTCCCCGCCGCGGGCCGGATAACTGGCCCATCCTGGGCTTCACCGTGGGGGATCGGACCTGGGTCTTGTGTGATCCGACCCAGGCCAAGACCGGCTGGGGCGAATATCAATCTGCCGGTCCCGGCAAGGAGTACCGGCTTTGGAAAGACCAGAAGTGGAGCACCTCGAGGCAATCGCTGCTGGACAGCCTGAGCAAACTGAATCTGGACGGAGTCCGGACCGCCAAAGAAATCCATTATTGGGGGCATTACCCGGTGGCTGACCTCGAATTCGAGACCGACGCTCCGGTCAGTGTCGGGCTTCGGGCTTGGGCTCCGTTTTTGCCCGGGGCGCTGGTGGATTCCATGCTGCCCGGGGTGGTCCTCGAGGTGCGGCTTAGGAACGCGACCGGCCAGAAACAACACGGTACAGTGGCCTGCTCATTTCCCGGGCCAAAACCGCCGGAAGCTGGTAGCAACCAATATGAGCGCAAGCAGGAGCGGGCCGGACAATTCACGGGTATCTGTGTCCAATCCAAACTGGCCTCCTACGCTTTGGGCGTCATCGGCCAGGAGCAAGCCCGGTTCGGCGGCGGGCTCGCAGCGGACGGAACGAAATGGTCGGCCATCGCGTCGAACTTGCCGGAAGCCGGCCCGGAGCATCCGGACGCCTCGGCCGCGGTGGATTTCTCGCTCCAACCCGGCGAAGAACGGATTGTGCGTTTCGCCGTCGCCTGGTGCGTACCGACCTGGAATGCCGGTGGCTACACCTGGGCCCATGCGGAACACACCTTCACCCACATGTACGTGAAGCATTATCCCACAGCCCTGGCGGCGGCGGAGAAACTGGCCCAGAACCATGCCGCGCTGCTCGAGCGGGTGCTGGCTTGGCAGGAAGTCGTTTATGCCGAGAACAAGCTGCCGGTCTGGCTGCGCGATTCGCTCGTCAACGTGCTCGACATGATCACCGAAGATGGCATGTGGGCGCAGAAGAAGGCGCCGCTCCCGGATTGGGTGCGGGAGGAAGACGGGTTGTTTGGCCTGATCGAATGTCCGCGCGGTTGTCCCCAATTTGAGTGTATTCCCTGCTCCTTCTATGGCAACGCGCCCATTGTGTATTTCTTCCCGGAGTTGGCGATTTCCACTTATCGCGGTTACAAAGGTTATCAATTCCCCGATGGTGCTCCGCCCTGGATTTTTGGCGGATGCACCGGTCAAACGCCACCGGTCGATTTTGCCAACACCACTCGCGGCTACCAGTTTGCCACCAATGGCATCTCGCTGGCGGCGATGTTGGACCGATATTATCTGTGCCACGGCGACAAGGACGAGGGCTTCATCAAGGAGTTTTACCCGGTGCTCAGGCGATGCACCGTCTGGACGGTCAATTTGCGACCGGATTATCCGCCGGGCGACCGGATCATCGCGATGCCGACGGGCAACCTCGGGACCGAATGGTTCGAAGCGCCCGAGCCGGGTTGGGCTGGCATGACGGCGCACGTTGGCGGCCTGCATCTGGCCCAACTACGGATCGCCGAACGTTTTGCTCATCTGGCCGGCGACCCTGCCTTCGCGCAGCAATGCCGCGACTGGCTGAAGGCGGGCGCGGAGGCGATGGAGAAACAGCTCTGGACGGGGAGTTATTACTTGAACTATCTCGAACCGGAGGCCGGGCGCAAATCGGACCTGGTTTTCGGCTACCAGATGGATGGCGAGTGGATCACTGACCACCATGGGCTGCCCAGCGCGCTGCCGGAAGAGCGCGTGAAGAAAACCCTCGAAACCATCAAGCGATGCAATGTCGCGGTGACCAAGTATGGGGCGGTAAACTACGCCAACAGCGACGGCACGCCCGCGCGAGTCAAGGGGTACGGCACCTATTCGTACTTCCCGCCCGAGGCGCTGATGCTGGCGATGAATTACATGTACGAGGGCGAGAAGGACTATGGACTGAACCTGGCGTATAAGGTCTGGCACAACCTGGTCTGCCTCCAGGGCTACACTTGGGACATGCCCAACATTATGCGTGGTGATGTCGATACCGGCGAGCGCACCTTCGGCAATGACTACTACCAGGACATGATGCTCTGGTCGTTGCCTGCCGCCCTGGAAGGCAAAGACTTTGGCGCGCCCGCCAGGCGCGGCGGACTGGTCGCCCGCATGTTGGAGGCCAGTCGCGCCTAATCCTGGCCCCTGCCCTCGACTCATCCTACATAAACAACAGGGCGCATGAGCAAACGCCTGGTTACTCGTGGTAGGGTTGGATTTCGAGGAAGTTGAAGGTGGGGCCTGCTATTCGCGAACCAGCATGGCCGGACGCTTGCCGGCATGACGATGAAGCGCTTCACCCAGCCAGGCGATAGTCTGACCCAGGTCCTTCATGTTTCGCGCGGCTTCGTCGTCCTTCGCCACCTCACCCTTTTCCCGGCCGAAGCCGAGGTTCCAGTATGTGGAGCCTGGGACAATGGCGCCCGACATGAGGAACATGTGGTTCATCGTGTCAAAAGCATGGGTGCCGCCGCCGCGCCGGACGGCCACTACGGCCGCTCCGATTTTCCCTCGGAACAGCCCGCCATTGGCCAGCGCGACCAACCCGGCGCGATCCAGCAGCGCCTTCATTTCGGCGCTCACGTCGGTAAAGTAGGTCGGCGAACCAAGGATAATCGCGTCAGCGGCGACCATTTTCCCGAAGCATTCGTTAAAAAACGCGTCGGCTTGGCTGCACCGGGAATCCTTCGTATCGAAGCAGTGGTAGCACGCACGGCATCCGCGGATGGGCGCGCTCCCGACCTGGATGAGCTCGATGTGCCAGCCGGCGGCGGCCAGTGGCGCCAACACCTGTTTCAGGAGCATCTCGGTATTCCCGCCCTTGCGGGGGCTCCCATTCATCGCAACAGCTTTCATAATTCAAACCTCAGAGCACTGGGGATTCAGCTTGGGTTTGAGGCGCGTGTCAATGATGAACCACAGCCGGGCAGCAGGCACTCAGCGTGGCAGGAGGCGCCCACGACGTACGGGTCGAACCCGGGCAGCAAGCGGACCGACCGTTTCGGGGCGAGTTCGCGCGCCTCGCGGACGTCGGCGGCCAGCATCCAGGCCGGGGCGCCATCCAGTTCGACCGCTGAGACTTCCTCGCCGAGCGAGGCCAGCCATTGGCGGGCGGTGGCAACGGTTTCCGTCAGGCGGTTGAGTTCCTCGATCGTGATCCCGAACCGTCGCCACAAGGCGGGGCTCCGATACCCGTGGCTGGCGCCCAAGGCGGCGTGCCACAGAGGCAACTCGTCCGCCGGCAGCAGGTGCAGCGTGCCGCGCATGGCCCAGGTCTTGACGAGGGTGCGCTCCTCCCACAGCGCGCGCCGAACCGGCCGCCGGTCGACGCCCTCCACCCTGGCCCAAAGGGCCAATTCGGCCGAGGACATCACCTGGGCGTGCAGCCCGCAGAGGCGGCTCGCCACCGCCAGCACGCTGCCGGCGGGCGCCCGTTGATCCAGGTGTTGGCGCCGGACACGCCAGGCCGCCGCTTGTGACCAAAAGACCTGGACAAAGGCCGGCCGCTTGCCAGCACCCACCCTCCCGCGTCCTTGCGATTCCGCGCTTGTTCTCGCCGGGCAGCCGAGTATGTTGCGGCGTGCGCAAGCCTGGCCATTCAACCCCCTATCTTGCCTTCGCCGTCGGCGTGCTCGTCCACGCCGCGCGGGCGCGTGACCTATGGCAAAACGGAGTGCGCGCGATGGACCATGCGACCGAATGCTTCGCCAAAGGCGATGCGGGAATTCCGGATCAGCACGGGGAGTTCTTCCTGGCGTCGCTTGCCGGCGCCCTTGAACTGTACCGGGACCAGGTGTCGGCGGAGAAACTGGCCCTCTGGCGCATAAGGCTCGGTCCACGGAGCCCTCTACGCGGGTCGCACGTCGGCGGGTGGAGAGGGCGAGAGCATCCACTGCGACGGCGATGGCAAGGCCGATGCATGCTTCGATACCCGCTGCCGGTTTGTCCTTCAACTTCACAACGGAAACATTCTGTCGGCGGAGGCGGATCGAAAGACCGCCCTGCGCATCGAAGGCAAGGTGTTTCAGCTCGACACCTACGTACCCGTGGTCGTCTCCGGGGACTGACGGGCCGCGATCCGGGCTATGCTGGCAGTTACGAAGGAGTTAAATGTGGTTCGACAAATGAAGACAGTCAAAGAGCTTGTGCGCAACTGGCGGCGTTGGGCGCGAATTCAACTCGGTGCAAGCGCGCTTGCCGTTTTCGGCGTCCTCCCCGGCTTCGGGAGCGAGGCGTCTCGCCCGCCGGTAACCATCGGCAATGGCTCGGGGCATTTGAGCTGCCTGGACGTCCGGGCTGTACCCAAACTGCAACCGGGCGCTACCCTCGAAATCCGTGCTGGAATCTACAGCGGTCTTTCCCTCGGCAATTTGTCCGGTTCCCCGAACGCCCCAATTACCGTGGTTTGCGATCCCAATACGGTGTTCACCACGAGCAGTCCCCAACCTAACGAGTTCACCAATATCGCCTACGTCCGTTTCGAGAACTTCCCGTTGGAGAATTACAAGAGCGTCTGCCTGCACATCACCGCGCGAAGTCACGACCTGCTGCTCAAGAATTTCTATATCACGAACGCTTCGGGTTACTGCTTTCACAATAATCTGGTCTTCCGGACACTGGAACCGGCGGGCTTGGAAGGCACGATGAGTTTCATGCGCGCGGCCGCCAGTCCGGCCATAGACGCAGCCAGCGGACGCGTCGGCTACAACACCACAGACCACTCCGGGCGTGAAAGGTATGCCGGCGCGACGGCGGACGCGGGGGCGGCGGAAAACCAGGACGTCGCACGACGGCGAGTGCCGCCTGCGGCCGGCACTAAGAAGCCTTTGTTCAAGGATTTCATGGGCCTCAATGGTCACTTCACCTTCGAGCCTGAGCTGTACCGGCAGGTCTGCGGTCTTGCCCGTAACTACCACAGCCTCAACTGGGACGTGAAGCAGCCGGGGAATCCGATCACGCTGCCAGTCTGCGTCAACCACGTGAACTGGAACAACGATGTCTATGGCCGATGGCAGAAGGTGGGCTTTGAGACCGATATTTGCATCCAGTTGGGGGGCTTTCAGGCGGACTCACCCGATTATCGACGATTCTGGGCCGGCCGGGAAGACTGGTGCTACGACTATGGCAAGGCCCTCGCGGTCTGCTTTGGACCTTCGGGCCAAGGCAAGCAATGCACTTCCATCGAAATTGGCAACGAGCCCGGCGTGAAATTCGACCGGGCGCTGTTCAAGTCGATCTTCAAGCAAATGGCCCTGGGGATTCGGGATGGCGACGCGCGCATCAAGATTCTCACCCCTGCCGTTCAAGCGCGTCCGGCAGACGACTACTCTCAGGACCTGCGCGACCTCTACGCGGAAAAGGACATCCTGCCGCTATACGATGTCATCAATCTGCACACCTACGCTTCCGTCGAGCGAAAAAACACCTCCGAAAGTCCTTGGAACCGGAGCTTTCCAGAAGACCCGGCCATCGCCTACCTCAAAGTCGTGGACGAAGCGATCACCTGGCGCGACGCCCACGCCCCCGGCAAGGAGCTTTGGGTCACCGAATTTGGCTATGACGCCTGCACGCCGGAAGCGATGAAGCGGCGCGGTGGCTGGTTCCTGAACCTGGACTGGCAGGGCGTCACCGACCTGCAACAGGCGCAGTATCTGGTCCGCTCCTTGCTTGCCTTTGCGGAGCGCGACGTCCAGCGCGCCTATATCTACTATTACGATGACGACGATTCACCCAGTGTCCATGGCTGTGCGGGTTTGACGCGCAAGTTTGTGCCCAAGATGTCGTTCTGGGCGGTCAGGCAACTCTATCAACTGCTGGGGGATTGCCGGTTCAAGCGGGTCGTGCAGAAGGATTTCAACGATGTGTTCGTCTTTGAATTCGAATCCGGCGACACTCCCGCTCGCGTGATCTGGGTCGTTTGGTCGCCGACGGGAGCCCGCACGAACGAGAAGGAGCACTACACGCCCCGGCAGGTCAGAGCGACCTTGCATGGCTTACCCTCTTTGCCCGTGCAGGTGCTGGGCATGGCCACGGCGGAGGGCGAGGCGCCTCAGCCGGTTTGGGAAAACGCCGGTCCTTCGGCCGTTACCCTGACCGTCAGCGAAAATCCCGCTTACATTGTGATGAAACCCTCGACGCTTGGTCCTGGAAGATGAAAGTGGATTTCACCGACAAGATCGGCGGGGCCTTCGTCACGGGCGGGGGTCAAGTGGGCGGCAAGGAGTATGCGGTCGTCTCGCTCGCCAATCCGAGGGTTTATCGAGGCGCTGTGGCCTCGTACCAAAGCGTTCTGCTCTGCGGCCCGATGGGGAAGGCGGCGTTGCCGTGGACGTCCGCCTGCACGGGTAGTGGTGTCTTGCGCTGCCCGCGTTCGTCCAGCGCCCACGCCTCCACGCGATAGGCAGGAAATGGCAGGGTGATCCGGGCGGGGATCCCTTCGACAAGCGACGGGGCCTCGCCCCAATCCTTCCCGACGCTGGTCTTCTCCGGGTTCTTCCACCCCATCCCTGTGTTCTCGACGTAGCCCGTCGCAGTGATCAGCCAGCGGGAGAGCAGCCGGTTCGTCTCGTCTTCCATCAGCGTCACCGTGATCGCACTCCACCCATCCTGCAAGGTTGGCCCCGGCTCGATAACCACGCCGCCCAGGTCGAACCGCCTGCCGGCGCCGTAGCCGATGACGGCTTTGCTCCGAGGGGCGTTCAGGGTAACGACTCCCCGCTCCTTCCGGCTCAGGTCCCACGCCAGTTCGGCCGTGTCCGACACGAGTTTGTCGCCTTCCACCTTAACCTGCTCCGGGCGGAGAGCCCCGGCGGGCGCCGCCTGTCCTTCAACGGCAATCGCCGTGCGATGCACCAGCGCGGCCTCGCGTGGCACGCCCAGTTGACCGGCATGCACCAATTCCCACGCTGCCCCGTGCCGCAAGGCGTCAACCTCCTGTTCCTTGCCCAGCACAGCCACGACCAGGTCTTCCGCCGGCCTCACGTCGCCCCGCAGGAACATGGCCGCGGCAGGAATGAGTGTGACCATCTTCGTGGGGTGCTGGTCAATGTCGAAGAAGTTGCGGATGCGCCGCAAGTCCCAATCGGCCGCATGGGAGTATCTGGAGGTGGAGATATAGTCCCAGTCCTGCAGCCCCGAGTACGCGGCCCGCAGCAGATTCCCCTCGCTGACATAGGTGCTGGGGGCGCTGTGGCCGTACTCGGTCACACTGAAGGGCTTGCCCAGCACGCGCCGCAGCGCCAGGCCCGGCAACGTGCCGCCGCGGTCGTTGACCATCGTGCGGTTTTGCACAATCCAGTTCCCGGCGTCCCACGGGCGGCCGGGGAAGACCGGGTGCTGCCAATAGGCGTGCGTGTCCACGCAGTCCAACTTGGCCATCAGGTTCGGCGTGCTGCAACCGACCACCGTGCCGATGACGAGCGCCTTGACCTTCAGGTCATCTTTCAGGCAGTGGTACATCGTTTGCCAATAGCGGTCCTCGGTCTCCCAGAGGAACCGCAGCCAGTCGCGTTGCGCTTCGGCAGTATGTTCACCCTCCCGCGCTCGCAGGAAAGTCCGCACGCCGCCGTCCTCGACGCGCTCATCCTTCTCCAGCCCGCATGAGCCGCCCGGACGGAGAGAGAGGCCAGCCAGCCAATAAGCGCCGGCCTGCGCGGCAGGGTCGAAGACGAGGCGAGCGGCATTGTCGCTTTGATCCGGCAAGGGAACAAACCGGAATTGTCGCCATTGCGGCGTCACGTTTACAGTGGTTCGCAAGCCCAGGCTCTGCCACGGCGGGTGGTATTGCTCGAGGCTGACGCCCATCACGCAGGGCTTCTCCCCCTTGGCCCAAAATGTCAATGTGCAGGGCCGCTCCACCTGCACCTTGAAACCGGGCTGCTCAAACCGGATATGCCAGCTTTGCGTGCCCGGCTTCGTGACAACCAGGCGGGCAGACTTCACGCCGCGCAAGGCTTCGGGGACGTCGTCACACGACGACGCCGTCGCCTCCGCGCCCCCATGGCGTTCGATCAACCAATGCTCCGTGCCGCGAGAGAAACCAGGGTTGGCGAGCATCTCGTCCCCCAGTGCTTCGTCCTTAACGCCCCAGGCCTGCCGCAGCCTGGCGCTCGAGCCATACCGCTGGCTCAGCCATTGGTTCCATTGGCGCTTCAACTCCGGCTGGAAGACCTCCGGCAGTTTGTCAACCACACCGCCCAGCCAGGCGTGGATCAGCCCATTCTCGTTGTTGATCTCGACGAATGCCACCGCCGGGTCCTCGGCGTACGTCAGACCCGTGCATACGTTCCGGTGGCCCAGCAGCTTGCGGGCGTACTCCCTTTGCAGTTCCAGTATTCGGGCATCGTAGAACCCGATCACGTGCCGCCCTTGATAGGGATCGCCCAGTTGCTCGATCTCTTTGGGCAGGCCGTCGGCTGCGTCGAAGGGCCGATAGTTCAGCAGGCAGAGATACACGTAAATGCCGTTACGTTCCAGTTGGGCGGTGAAGAAGTCGAGGCGGTCAAGGGCTTCTGGATCAAGCTCGCGGGTGTCGGCCGCGCCGCGCGCCAGGATGCCGTCGGGAAAGCGGCGCATGTCCATGATATGGAAGCGGACAATGTTGATGCCGAACTTGGCCATGCGCGCCGCGAGCTTCCCGGCATCTTCCTTGCGAGGGAAGTTGGCGCTGAATGCCAGGTCCACGCCAAAGAAGCGAATGCGGTCTTTACCGGCGTATAAGTGCCCATCGTCTCCGGCGCGAATGTGGCCGAACTTGCCCGCAGGCTTGTGCAACAAGCCGCTCAGGTTGGCCACGCTCGGCGTCGCATCGTCCCAGGGCAGCACGAAGGGGAACAGCCGTGGCCCCGTTGTCTCCGGCAGCATTGTCTCCTCGGCGGAGTGCGCCAGCCCCTGTTCTCCCGAGGCGATCAAATTCCCCCCAAACGCCGCAAACGGAAGCCGGACGGCCAACAAGCAGCACGCCATAGAACTGGCGAATGTGGAAGTCAAATCGTGTTTCACGCGAGGTTTTTAGCAGCGATCCTGAGCAGAAAGAAGTGCAATTCCGTTGTTTCCTGATTTCGCTTAAGGAGTATTCTGGCCGCATGAAAATCTGGATCCGCACGGGAACGTTGGCGATTGTGTGTGTGGCAAGCGCAGGCGGGACGTGGGCGCAGAGCGCCCCGGGCCCGGCGGCCCCGTCGCGGGTGCCGATTTATAGTAAGAACGACGCCCCGGCCACGCCGAAGCTCGAAGACCTGCCGCGGAGGATGTGATGAAAATGAAGATCCTGACACGGGCCGTGTTTCTACTCATGCTGCTCACCTCCGGCCCGGTTTCTTCCGAAATCATCCCCCCCGACCGGATCTGCGATTGGACGCCCGGCGTAAACGTGGGTGTTCCGGGCGGGATTCCCAATCGCACAGTAATCGGTTCCACAGTTGATGCCGCTGTCTATGGAACAGGATCGGTGGACGCTTCCGCCGCACTCGGCGCCGCGATTGACGCCTGCCCTTCCGGTCGGGTTGTGATAATACCTGCCGGGACCTACCGGCTTGACAGCCGCGTTTACCGCGCCTCTGCGGGCAACATAACCATCCGGGGTGCGGGAATGGGGAAAACGATCCTCAAAGCAACCTCCAACGCACAGGTGCTCCTGCTCGGCACGGCAGACTGGCCGCGCGCAACCGCGGGACTCGCCATCAGCGCAGGAGCGACCAAAGGCAGCACGGTCCTTACCGTGGCCGACGCCACTTCCATCACCGTAGGCAAACTGGTCAGAATCCAACAGAACGATTTGCCCTATGTCCTTTTCGGCAGCGCCCCAACCACCAACAACAGGCTGATGAGCGCCATGTTCAGGGTCACAGCAAAAACAGCAGCCAGCGTAACAGTCATGCCGCCCCTGCCCATCGATTTCACCCAGTCGCCTGAGCTTGTCCAATACGGAATTCCTCCTCTCACAAATACGGGCGTGGAAGACCTGACCATAGACTGCAATTCCATCTCATGGGCTGGCATCGAGTTCGACCAGGCATGGGGATGCTGGATCAAAAACGTTGAAATCAAGAACTCGACCCGCCGGCAGATGCTCCTGATCTGTTTTGTCAACGGCGAGATCCGCCACAACTACACGCACGACGTGGTCGGCGGCGGGCCCAATCACGAGGGGATCGACCTTTATCAGGACGGTTCATTCAACCTGATCGAAGACAATATCGCATACAACGGTGGATTTCCCGGTATTATCCTGGGAGACTCAAAAGGCGGCTGTTCGGGCAACGTTATCGCCTATAACTTGGCTTACGACGCTAATACCGGAGCGAGCACAGCCGCAGGCATGGATATCAGCGTGAGCCACGGGCCGCACAACATGATGAATCTGGTTGAAGGGAACATCACCGAATGCATGGGCAGCGACGGCTACTTCGGGTCCACCAGCCACATCACCCTTGCCCGCAACTGGTTTACAGCCACGCATCCGACCGCGACTGAAAACCTGATTGCGGTGAATCTCGGGAGATGGAACAACTATTTCAACCTGGTGGGCAACGTGCTCGGCACAAGTTCGTTCAGTGCCGCAGGCCGGTTCCAGCCGGAAACGCCGTTCAGTTATACAACCCAGGTCATTTACAAACTCGGGTTCCCCAACCTGGGCAACAACGGCTTCTCCAAAACCTGGGGGCCAACCACGCCGCCGGATTACAGTGCGCAAGCCGCAAATCAGCCCGGTGGAGATAGTCACGGCACAGGAGGCAATACGCTGCAGGAACTGGACCTCAATGTGAAGAACACCATGCTGAGGCACGGCAACTACGATTACCTGAGCCATTCAATTGCGTGGGACGCGGCGATTTCCGATCATGCGATCCCGAACAGCTACTTCCGGTCGAGCAAGCCGGAGTGGTTCGGGAACCTGCCGTGGCCGCCTTTTGATCCGGCGAATCCGCCGGGGGCGTTCAATGATTCAAATGTGTGCAGGATTCCGGCGGGGTACAGATATGTGCATGGGAAGGATCCGGTGGAGGCGGCCGAGAAGCCGGGGACGGAGGCGGAGAGACGGATAAACAGTATAGAGGGCACCCATTAGAACGGGAATGAATTCGCGAGAACACGTGTTTTTGGTCGCACGCTGCCTATTGGCGTGCGCGGGCGTGTTGGCTGGCATGGCTGGGCAGCTTCGGGCGGCCAAGTGCGTGGTTGACCAGGCGGCCCCCGGTGCGGCCGACACTAGCCCGGAAACCCAGGAAAAGCCCTTTAAGACAGTGCAGCACGCGGCCGACGGGGCCAAGCCGGGCGAGACCGTCTGCGTCATGGCGGGCAAGTACGACGAGCGCGTCAGGGTCAAGGCCGGTGGGGCCGAGGGCCAGCCCATCACCTTCCGGGCGATGCCGCGCCGCGTTGCGACGGTTTCCGGCTTCGACCTCCAGGCCAGCTACCTCCGCATCGAAGGCTTCGACATCACGGCGGCCAGGCCGGCGGTGGCGGTGCAACTGGAGCTGGCGGCATAACATCTATTCCTCCAAACTGCCTACCTATCGGGGAGCGTGCGGGCTGGACGTCATCCAGACGCTCGACGTGACGATTGAGAACAACACCTTCGCCGGGATCAACTGGTGCGGGGTGGGCCTGCGGGGCAAGGAATCGAGCAACGGGCAAATCCGCAACAACCTCTTCTACGATATGCAGCAAGCCGTTCTGGATGGCAACAGGGACGACTTCACGCCTGCCAATCCGGTGATCGAGTACAACCTGGCGTTCAAGACCGCGCTGCTGGCGATGGACACGAACATCAACGGCAAGGACCCGTTGTTGGTGGATGCGGAGAAGAGGGATTTCCGTTTGCGGAAGGGCAGCCCGGCCGCCATGGCGGGCAAGGGCGGCGTGACGATCGCCCAGCCCGGGGAAACGATCATTCTGCGGGGCGGCGCGTATCGCGAGGCCTGGCCTCCGCAAACGATGGCGTGACGGTCCGCGCCATGAAGGGCGAGAAGGTAACAATCAGCGGGGCCGACCTCATCGAGGGTTGGAAGCGCGAGGCGGATGGAGATTGGTCCTCACCCCTGGCCGCCGAGCCGAAGAAGGTCCTGCGCGACGGCCAGCCGTGGAGCCAGTTCAGCTATAACAGGACCGGCAAGCGGATCACAACGAAGACCGGGGACGATCCTCGCCTGCACGTTTTCGAGACCATCCTGCGGGAGCAGGGCCTCGTCCTGTTTGGCAGAAAGGATACCAAGATCGAAGGGATCATCGTCATTGACACGTTGAGGGCAGGTGCCACGAATCCGTGAGGAGGCATGCCTCCATCTGTAATTAGCCCTGCCGACCAGCAACATCGCCGGCTGGCTCCCACCATGGGCCTTGGACCTGGACACGACACTCATCGTCCATTAAACAGGGCGATCCTCGGATGTCGTTCGCTCGTTCGGCTGCCAGGCCGGTCGCCGGCCTTGCCCAAGGGGTTCTTTTGTGGCAGCCTCGAGCTGGAACTCGGTATGAAAACGATACTCGAACGTCCCCTCCACAGACTGATCCTCGTCCCTCAATGGATTCTGCTGGCCGTTGTGGCTTTTCTGGTCGGCGTTGGCAGCGGTTTTGCCGGCGAAAAGCGCCCGCTCGCGGAGCGGTTAGGCTACCAGGCCACCGACATACTGTTGATCGTGAACGGCGATGATGCCGGGATGTGCCATGCGGCCAATCTGGCCACGATCGAATGCCTGGAAAAAGGCCAGATGCGCTGCTCCACCATCATGGTCCCCTGCCCGTGGTTCCCCGAAATCGCGGCTTATGCGAAGGGCCACCCGGAAAAGGACTTCGGCGTGCATCTCTGCCACACGGCCGAGTGGAGAAAGTATCGGTGGGGTCCGGTGGCAAGCCGGGACAAAGTTCCGGGTCTGGTGGACCCCCAGGGGTATCTCTGGCACGACGTGCCGGACGTCTATGCCCACGCCACCCCCGAGGAGGCCCTGATCGAGGGGCGAGCCCAGATTCAGCGCGCGTTGACCTCGGGTGTGGATGTCACGCACCTGGACTCGCACATGGGCACTCTCCAGCTCGATCCGCGTTATGTGCAGGCCTATTTGCAGCTCGCGGCCGAGTTCGACCTCCCGGTCCGCATGGCCTCACAGCAAACCATGGCTCGGTTTGGTTACCCCCAGTTGCGTGACCAGTTCGCGGCCAGGGGCATCGTCTTCCCCGACTACTTCGTCTATGAGGAACTCAAGGATGAGAGCAAGGACGTGAAGGGTTTCTGGCTCGAGATCGTGAAGCGTCTGAAACCAGGGGTGACCGAGCTTTATATCCATGCCGCCCTCCCGACCGAAGAACTGAAAGCCATCACCGGCTCGTGGCCGACCCGGTCGAAAGAGTTCGAGGTTTTCACCCACGATGAGGAGATGAAGAAGCTGGTCGTCGAGCGGAGGATCATCCTCCTTGGCTATCGGCCCTTGCGCGACTTGCAGCGCAAGGAGCGGAAGGAAGGGTGATCCCGGCCTTCACCCGCATCCAGTCCTCACGGAGAATTGCCAGCAGCACCACGTCCTCGAAAACTCCCCACCTCCGCACCCCCTGTCGCCCGGAGGTGCGGGTGCCAGGCGACCATGGCGCAGGCGTAAATGCCCGAGCCTCCGGCCATGTCCAGCAGATGCTGATACCGAGCGCAATCGAGCCGTTGCGCCATGGCCGGTGCGAGATAAACTCCTCGGCAGTCCATCGCCGCAGTGAATTGGCTCGCGAAATCCTGGCCTTCCATTGCCTTGGTCCACTTCTTTTCGTTGCGCAGGCTTGCCCAGTTGGCGGGCTTTCCCGTGCGCAGAACCTCGGCAATGTCCCGGCACACCGGGCGCTCCGCAACCGATGCGAAATACGGGGCGATGCACCAGGGAGAGGACGGGTCCAAGTGCTCCTTGGCCAACTCCGTGAGGACATAGACTCCAGCGTCACGCCGCACCAAGCCCATCGCGGTGAAAAGCGTGAGCATCACGTCCACCGGGCGCTCCTTCAGACCCAGGGACCGGCAGATCGTTGCCTGGTCGGCAGGATGACCGCTCAACCAGTTGAAAAAGTCCGAGTGGCACATCGCCGCCGTCAACAAGTCCGCCGCGCAGAGGCCGTCCCGGTAGCGGTAAATCGCCGTGGGATCGGTCGAAGGGCACCGCAATAAATCATCAGCCGTAATCACGCCCGCAGTCTAAATGGCCCACACTGGCGTTGTCAAAAGACGGCACAAGAGCATCAGCGGGGAGAAGGCTGAGTTGAGAACAGCCGTGCAGTGGATGGGGAGCAGGTCTAGTCCGCGCTCAGCCGCCGCTGTGCTGGGTTCGGATGTGGCGAGCCTGCCCTGGCCGAAGGAACTCCGGCGCGGGCGGGCCAAACGGATTCCACATTCGCCTCCCTGGCCTCCTTCATTTTGAGACCGCTTGTTCGAGAAAGGGCAACATCCGGTCGAGAACCAATTGCGGCGCTTCGAGCTGCGGGCAATGGCCAACTCCAGGAAAGACGACCAAGGTGGACCTCTCGATGTCTTTGGCCAAACGTGTTCCCTGGGCCGGGGGGACGAGCCGATCTTCCCGTCCCCACAAGATGAGGGCGCGTTTGTGGATGGCGCGATGGGCTTGCTCCCACTTCTCGGGGTCTTGGGGAACAAGTTGTCGTTCCTGCGCAATGAGAGCGGCAACCGCGCCATCGCGTCTGGCTTCGCGAAGGTAGGCGCGTTTGAGGTCCGTTGAGATCGCAGCCCGGTTGTGGAAGTTCCTCTCCAGTGCAACTGCCGTGAGCGTCCGCGAAGGGAGGAGGCCAAGGACCACCTCGGCGATCAGAGGCGTCTTCCAAAACCACCGCCCGCCCGTGGCTCCGGCGCGGTATGCGCCAGGGTCGATCAGGCACAAGGCAACCACCCTCTCGGGATGCTCCTCCGCCATCCTGAGTGCCACGGTGCCTCCAAGGCTGTGGCTAACCAGAACCGCCTGAAGTATCCCCAAGCTGTCCAGCATCCCTTCCAGCCTCTGAACGTGGGCCTGGATGCTGTAGTCCCCGGAAGGCTTGTCGGAGCGCCCCGCCCCAAGGGCATCCCAAACCGTGACGCGATACCCCGCCTGGATCAGGCCAGGCTCGATGAATTGCCATCCCATGCTCGAATCGCCCAAGCCATGGAGAAGAACAACGTCGGGGCCGGTAGCGGTCTGCCTGAAGAAGAGGTTGTGGCCCCCAACCCTCAATGCTCCCCCAGGCGACAGATGCTCTACACCCGTGGTCTTGGTTGAACAACACCCCATCAGCGAGAGCAATAGGCTGGAGAGGATCAGAATCGAATCAGATCTCATTCCACGAGGTCTTGGTTTATAGTCGCCGTTGCCAAAAGGAGCACATCACGACCAGCGTAGCAGGGTTAGGGCCGTCACGCATCATTGGAAAAAGCGGCCCTTCCATTGATTCGTTCGATGTGAATGGGGTTTATGCTGGGCGGGCAGGATGGCAGATTGGACTTCGACGCGGGCATTCAGGGATTTTGGGAGGACAGACCCGGCGCCTGGGGGCCAGCGGTAATCGGTTGATGATGCAACTTGCCTTTGCCGCGTCCGCTCTCCACACTCCCCCGCACCATGCAACAGTCCATCCGCACGGCGATGTTATTGCTCGCCTCCATCCTTCCGCTCTGCGCCCAGGAGTTGTTTGAGCCAGGCGTCGGGCGATCTCCCCGCTGGGCGAGCTT
>Ga0187857_10001897_pt1 | contig 19979 bp, 35 predicted proteins | sample June2016WEW_8_10_FD_132984 | JGI IMG/M metagenome (GOLD analysis project Ga0187857, IMG submission 132984) | Peatland microbial communities from SPRUCE experiment site at the Marcell Experimental Forest, Minnesota, USA - June2016WEW_8_100 | ecosystem: Environmental > Terrestrial > Soil >... | reverse complement strand
CTCGCTTCGCTCGTCCCCCTCGCTTCGCTCCGCTCAGCTCTCCCGGGCTCGAGCCGCTCGCTCCGCTCGCTCGCCCGTTCTCCAGACGCGGAGCGGCCCCGGTTCCACTCGGCGAAGAGGGGCCCGGGGCCGTCCGTCCGTTCGTACAGGTGTCAGGCCGTGAGTGGCCCGCCGCCGTACCAGCTCGGCGCTACGCCGGTCATGCTCGGCGGAGCCGAGCTCGAGGAGCTCGAGGAATGGTGACGGGGCGGCGCCCCGGCGTGACCAGGGGAAACGGCATAGAAATACCGGAGAGGCCCCTAGAAGGCCCGGAGACGCATCGCCGCAGGTCAGACGCGAGGCGGGGCCCCGCTGATCCCACGGGGCCCCGATTAGCCTCCGGCGCCGGAGCTGCCGGCGCCCGTCGAGATGGCCCAGCCCCGGGAGCTACCCGAGCCGAGCCCGTCGATGGCCGCACTCTACACGCGAAGCGGGGCCCGGGGGAGAAAGGGACCGGTGGGTCATCACTCCGCCGGCTCGAAAGCCCTCGGGCCCCGCCCGTCGTTGCGGGCGCAACGCGCCGACTCTACAGGCGGCGGCGCCTCCGCGTCTGCGCCTCCCCTGGTACCGGCTTCCCATCGAGGAGCACGCTCACCGCGCCGGCCAGGTAGCCGAGATCCCCCTCGACCTTCTCCCGCCACTCCTGCTCGGCCGTCCGCCACTCGCGCTCGACCTTCGCCGCGGCCTTCAAGTCGGCGAGCACCGGCGCGAGCTCGACGCGGAGCGCGCTCACTTCTCGGAGCGCCGGCGTGCGGAAGAGCGCCCGCACTCCGCCGGCGAGCTTCGCCGCGAAGAGCATCGCGGCGGCACCGCCCCCGGCGGCTTCTCCGGCCCGGGCCGCCTGGCCCCCGAGGCTCACACCTTCCCCACGTAGGGGAACGGCGGCGCGTTGGGCGCCGGCGACGCGAAGGCGGGCGCTGGGTACGGCGTCTCGACGTCGAGGTAGAGATTGACGAGCCCCGCGGTCGCGCCCGTCGGCCCGCCCGTGCCGCCGGTCCCGCCCCCGAGGGCTTGGCCGCTCGTGAAGCCGGACCCGGCGAGGAAGTCGGTCGCGCCGGTCACGAAATCCCAGCCGTTAGGCCCCGCGCCCTCTTCCACCGCCGTCGCCACGAGCGCGCCGGTGTCGGAGTCGACTGTCATCGCGACGAAGTCGCTCAACGGCACCGGCTCGGGATTCGTCGCCGCGGCCATTGCCGCGGCCAGCGCGGCGGCGTCGGCGTAGGTGCCGGGCGCCACGGTGTAGACCTGCTCGACGGCGAGCTGGCCGAACTTGAAGGTGTCATTCGTGCCCTCGATGACGACGAGCCCGGCGTCGACCCCGCCCTCGAGGGCTTGCCCGCTGGTGAAGCCGGCGCCGGCGAGGAAGTCGGTCGCTCCCGTGAGAAAATCGTCGCCGTTCTGCCCCGTCCCGGGGTACACCGCCGTCGCGACGAGCTTCCCCGACCCGGCATCGAACGCGATCCCGACGGAGGCACTAAGCGGCAGGGCGTCGGAATTCGTCGCCGCGGCCATCGCCACCGCCACCGCGTCACCGTCGCCATAGCTGCTCGGCGCCACGGTGTACGCGACCTCGGCGGAGGGCTGGCCGTACTCGAAGGTGTCATTCACGCCCTCGACGACGACGAGCGGCGAGGCGTCCACGCCGTGCGCCCACGCCTGGCCGCTCGTGATGCCGCTCGCGGCGAGGAAGTCGGTCGCGCCGGTGAGGAAGTCCCACCCGTTGTACGCCGCGCCCGCGGTGGTCGACGTGGCCGTGATCGTCGTACCGTCGTCGGTGAGCCCCACAACAGTCGAGAGGGGCTGCGTCCCGTAGACAAGAGCGGCCAGCATCGCCGCCTCGAGCTCGGCGAGCGTCGTGTAGTCGCCGGGCGCCACGGTCCAGATGAGCTCCTCCCCCGGCGGACCGAACTTGAAGGTGTCATTGACGCCCTCGACCACGGTGGTCGGCACCGTCGCTTCCCCGGCGGCGACGACATAGGCGTCCGCCCCGGCCTCGAGCGTCAGGGCGGCGTCCGCGGTCACGGTCGCGGGCACCGCCGCCGGAATGTCCGGAGCGCCCGCGGCCTCGACCTTCGCGTAGGTGCCAGCGCCGCCGTTCGTGCCGTCGGTCGAGACGACGGCGAGGAGCGGCGCCGCGCTCATGAATCTCGCCGGGGCCGCCCGGAAGGCCGTCGCCGGCGTCGCCTTCCCGAGCCCCGCCGCGACGGCGAGGTCGCTCTCGGTCTGGCCGACGAGGACACCGCCGAGCGCGTCGGGCGGGAAGTCCGGCTGCGTGACGTCGACGGGCGCGCCCGCCACGGAGCCGTAGAGGCCGTGGTCGTAGCCGCCGAGGAAGGTACCGACGTCGGCGAAGGCCGGCGTCGCGTTCCACGCCTCGACCACCTCAAACCAGGCGTCCCGCAGAATGTCGCCCGGCCGGGGGAAGAAGATCGGGATCCCGACGTCGAGGCCCGGCGTCGTCGCATTGATCGGGATTCGGTAGAGCGTCATGGTGCCCCCTAGCTTAGAAGCCCGTACGTCTGTAGCGCCGTGATGAGCTCGGCGAGCGTCGTTATCCCGCTGCCGGCGATCTGCGCGGCGGGCGTCTTCGAGAAGAAGCCGAGCTTGTCGCCCGTCTCGGCGAGGGTGAGTCCTGCCCCGGGCGCGTGGATCGTGACGGCGCCCTCGGGCGCGGCGCCGGCCGCGGCGATGCTCACCGTCGCGCCGAAGAGCCCCACCTGTGTCGAGGCTTGCAGGAGCACGCCGCCCGTTCCGTAGTCGATGAATTGCATCCCGCCCGAGCCGCCCATGTTCGTGAAGACGATCCCCGCGGCGGCGCTCCGGTTGACCACCGCGAGAGCGACACCGGGGAGGCCCGCCGGAATGTCGATCTCGAGCCCGCCGGCGAGCGCGAGGCTGCCCGGCGTCTCCGTCTCGCCGTCCCCGGTGAGCGCCGCGTAGTAGGTCGGCGCCGGCGGCGGCATCTTGAGGCCGACGACGGGGCCCATCGGATTGATGACGTCGACGCTCTCGTCGGGTGATTCGATCTCAGTGATTCCGCTCACGCTGCCGCTCCCTGACACGCTGGTTAGCACGCCGCTCGGAAGGAGGAATTGGAAGTTCGGATCGTCGAGGGCTTGGCGGTAGCCGATCAGCGTCGCCGTGTACGTCTCGCCCTCGACGAGGCCCGAAGAGCACGAGAAGGCGAGGGTATCGCCGTCGAGGACAGTCATCGGGCCGAGGCTCGCGCCGCCGGGAAGTGTGAACATCGCCAACATTCCCATCGAGAAGAGCCAAGAGATCGCCGCCGTCGGCTCGACGGGGAGGGTGATGACACACTGAGCGGCCATGTCGACCCGGGCGAGATTGAGGCCCTCGAATTTGATGGTGCCGGAGCCGTCGGCGGCGCCGACGCACGAGGCGCGGCCCGTGATCCTCCCGGTGCTTCCGGCGACGGGCATCGCTAGAACGCCGGCTCGTCGGCGTAACGGTCGGCCTCCGGCCGGTGCCGCACGCCCGAGCCCGGGCGCATCCCCGACTCGTGCACCGTGGCCCGTTCATAGGCGCGCCGCTGCGCGGCCTCACGGGCCCGGGTCATCGCTCTCGCCGGCTTCGTCGTGCCGCCGGCCGTGCTCCCCGAACGCCGGAGGATCGTCGCCGCGCCCTCCTCCTGCCGGGCCCGGGCTTGCTCCTGCCGGACGATCGCCCGCTCTCGGGCCGTCCGGTGCTCCGCGGCCTTCGTCGCGGCCTCCGCCCGCCTCTCGACGTGCGGGCGCTCCGCCACCGCCGCGGCGGCCCGGGTGCGGGCCGTCTCCGTGCGCGCCACGGTGCCAGCCCGCGTCGCCGTGCGAGCTCGACGGCGCGACGGCGAGACGGCCCGGGCGATCGGGCGCACCGCGCCCGCGAGCGGCACGCCGGCGCCCTGGAGGTCGCGGACGATCATGACGGCCCCGAGGTAGCAGAGGGCGACGCCGGCGGCCATCTCGAGCAGGTCGCGAAGCGACGAGATGATCCCGCCCGCGATGTCCTCGGCGACTCCGCCGACCGCGCCGCCGACTGATGAAGCCGTGCCCGACGTCGTCACCGGCGAGCTCACCGGCCCCTCGGCCGGGAAGGCGTTCCCCCACGAGCTCTCCGCCTCAAGCTTCTCGAGCTGGGTGAGCGAGGCGCCGCCTCTCATCCCCTCGAGGATCGGCCCGTAGCCGTAAGAAGCGGGGGAGTCCTCGAGCGTGTCGACCGTGGCGCGGAAGCCTTCCTCGGCCGTCGGGTAGTTCTGCACGCCGACCGTGTTGAGCTCCGACGCGCCGGCCTCGGGGAGCGTCGTGTCGAAGGGGTTGAATTCCCCGCCGTGCTGCTCGAGGCCGGTCGGCGTGAGCGTGCCCGCGACCGGGTCAAAGGCGTAGCCCGTCGCCTTCGCCCCCGTCTCGAGGCCGGCGCCGTGCTCCTCGGCGAACCACTTCGCGAAGAAGGCGCGGTCGGCGGCCGTCGGGTGAGTGACGCCGAGCTCGGCGAAGAGCTCATCCTCCCAGTCGGCCGGCTCGGCGAAGAGCCCCGGCGCCGGCTGGAGCGTCTCGGCGCCGGCCATTAGCGCCGCCGCCCGAACACCGCCCGCTTGGCGAGGCTCGCCCACCGGAGCCCGAGGAAGCCGATCGCCGTCCGCGTGTCCACGAGCGCGCGGCGGATCTCGCCCGGCTCGAGCGGCCGGTACTGGCGGCGGCGTGCCACTTTAATAGATTTATTACCGGCCTCGAGGGGAGCCGGCTCCTCGGGCGCGGTCACCACTGGTCCGCGATTCCCTCGCCGGCGGCGTGCGGGTGAGCCAGCCCCCATCGGTAGAAGAGGAAGGTCGCGACGAGATACACGAGGCCCGCGGCGAGCACCCACCAGGAGTGGAAGATCACGGAGAGCGCCGCGCCGAGGATCACCGTCTCGATTGCCGCCTTCCCGACACCGATCCTCATGTCCTCCGTCGCGTCGTCGAGCTTGTTACCGCCCGCCGTCGAGAAGGCGCGGAAGGTGAAGAGCGACGGACAGTTCGCCGAGCAGAAGCTCGAGACGTCCGCGACCATGAGGCCGCACGCCGCGGCGATCTCGGTGGACATGCCCCACCCCACCGCCGCGAGCCCCGGGAGTGCCGCCGCCGGAGCCATTAGCCGGCCTTCTGCTTCGCCTTCGGCTTCGGCTTCGCGGCCGTCTTCGCGCCCTTCTCGGCGCGCTTCCGTTGCGTCGCCTGCTTATTGAGGGCGGCGGCCTCGGCCGTGTCTCCGGCGGCCCGCGCCTTCGCGGCGGCGAGCTGATCCTCGCGGACCTTCGCGATGTCGACGTCGAGGTAGGTCTTGTTCGCCGCACTCGACTGCTCGCCCGTCGTCGGCGGCGGCTGGGTGTTGCCCGTCGTCGTCGACGACGACCCCGGCGACTCGGGCCCGCCGGGGTTCCCGTTCCCAGAAGACGGAGGCGTGTACCCCGACTCGCTCGGCGTCCCGCCGCCCGAGCCGCCGACCTGGCCCTCGAGCTCGGCGAGGTCGCTCTCGATCTGGCTGAGCTCGTCGGCGCTCGTGGTGTCGGTCGTCGTGCCGGTGTCGGTTGCAGTCGTGTCCGTCGTCGAGCTCGTCTGGCTCGCCTGGTACTTCTTCCACAGATACCAGCCGATCAGGGCGAGCACCGCGACGGCGCCCACCACTTGCCAGGCCGGCCGCCCGAAGAGCGTCGGGCCGCTACTCGCCGGCACCGTAGACCCACCCGAGGAGGAAGAAGTAGAGCACGAGGAGCACGATCGCCGTGCCGAGCGCGCCGACCGAATCGAAGAGGATCGCGCCGACCTCGATGGCGACGAGGACGAGGAGGAGCTTCATCGGCGCCGACAAGTCCGCAAAGTGGCGGAAGACGTCATTGATCCGGAGCTCGAGGTCAGCCCGCAACACTGAGGCGCACCTCCCGACGGAGCCAGTGGACGAGGAGCGTGAGCGCGACGCCGACGATAAAGGAGCCCCAATTCCACGCGAAGGTCGTGGTCATCCGAGGCCCTCGAAGAGGTTCCGGATGACGTCCTCCTGCGAGCCGGGCACGAGGGCGAGCTCCGCGGAGAGCGGGCCCGGCGTCTCGAGGGAGATGGAGGCCGAGGAGCCCTGAGAGTCCATCACCCCGGCCGGGTGGGCGAGCCGCGGCGGCGTGACGTGCTCGCCGGAGATGTCGAAGTCTTCCCAGTACGTCTCGCCGATCGCGAGGTAGGTGATCCGGCGGGGCCGCGCGTCGAGGGCGGCGAGCTCACCGGGCGAGGTGTAGTCGAGCGCGTCGGCGTTGCCGCGGATCGGGAGCGGGCCGGCGCTCTCGTCGGGGAGCCGACCGGCGGCGCCCATCTCCCCCGGGTACCACGCGACCGTCCCACCCGGCATGGTGGGCGTCGGCTCGGTGCCCTCCGTCCATGCCGCCTCGCCCTCGAGGTCGAGCGGAAGCTCCTCCTCGAGCGTCGGGAAGTCGGAAGCGGGAAGGCTCACGACTGCCCGGTGGCGCCCTTAATCATCTCGGTGACCGCGTTCCCGAGGGAATTGACGCCGGCCGCGGTGCCCTTGTAATTCTTCACAAGGACGTACGCGAGGGCGATCACCCCGAGGAACAGGAAGAGCCCGGTGATGCCATTGAAGCTAACTACGCGCCTCCTTCCCGCAGATCATAGCGCGGCCCCTCTGAGCCAGGCTTCCGCTTCGTCGCTCACTTTCGAGAGCTGCTCCTGCACTGAGCTCGCGACCTTCGTGGCCGCCTGTTTCGTCGGCACGGCCGGGACCGTCGAGGCGCCCGGGGCGGCCAGGGAGCCGACCGCGTCGACGAGGCCCACCCCCTTCGGATTGAGCACCAGCACATCGGCGAGCAGGAGAGCCGACGCGATCGCAGAGAGGCCGGGCGAGAAGGCCGCCACGAAGAGCACGCCGGCGCCGCACAGGTCGACGGCGACGATCCGGCGGACGTCGAAGGCGTGCCCGCGGTAGATCGCGACACCCGAGCACACGAGGATCATGAGGAGGCCGAGGAGCACGGCGCGCGGCTTCGTCATGCCGCCGCCGCGATCCCCGCGTCGCCCGCGTCAGCCGCGGCGCCCGCGTCGCCCGTGTCGCCCGTGTCGCCCGTGTCGCCCGTGTCGCTCTCGTCGCCGCCGCCGCCTTTGCCCCCCGCGGCGATCATGCTCGCCGGGAGGAGTGAGGAGACGCCGGAGGCCGCCGCCTTCACGAGCTCGAAGCCGAGCACCTCGGCGAGCGCCTTCTTCGCGCCGGCGCCCTTCGAGTACGCCGGGATCGTGCCCGTCTTCGAGACAGCGGCGCGGATGACGCTCAGGACCGAGAGGTCGTTATAGCCGCTCCATGCGGAGACGCACCCGAAGAGGATCACGAGGACGGCGACGCCGGACATCGGCTAGTCCTCTTGAATCGGCGAGCCGAGGCCCCCATCGTCGCGGAGCTTCCGCGTCGCGGCCGAGGAGAGGTACACGAGGAGAATGAGGAGCACGACGACGGCCGCCGCGCCGATCAGGATGCCGCGGTTCATGCGGCCCCCGATTGCAGGCCGGGCGTCGTCGCGACACCGAGCCGCGTCGCCTCTTCCGCGAGGAGCCGGCTCACCTCACTCGCGGTAAGGGAGACGGCGGCCTCCTCGGCGGGGCTCTTCGCGAGCTTTTTCTCGAGCGAGCTCGACAGAATCGCGAGCCCCTTCATCGCCACGGCGTAGGCGGCGCCGGCGGCGAGCACCGTCGTCGAGTGCGCGTTGAGGCCGAAGGCGGCGCCGGCGGCGCCGAGGAGCGAGTGAAGCTCCGACCGAAGAAGCCGGCCGAGCGAATTCACGCGATGGACTTGACCGCGCTGAGGAGCTTCGAGCCGAACATCGCGCCCAAGATGAAGGCGATTACGAACAGGAGCCAGGCTGGCACGGTTACCCCTTCCCGACCGTCGCGGAGACGGAGAGATGAATCCCGAGGATGATGAAGAGCGCGGCGAGCACCAGGAGCGCGAGCGCGGTCGAGGCGTCGAGGCGGACGAGGGAGAGTCCCCCGTTCGCCGCGGTCCCTTCGCCGAGAGGCATGTCCCCCGCCTTCTACAACGTCGCCGGGAAGAAGATCGACGAGGCGCCCTTCTCGGGCGGCGCGACGTCGTTGGTGATGACGTAGAGAGTCCCGGCGGCGCCGGCGGCGCCCCGGATCTCGAGCTTCGTCGACTGGAGCGTGGCGAGGTAGCCGTTGCGGAGCTCGTTCCCCGGCTGCAGCCCGAAGTCATTGTCGAAGCCGATCACGTAGATCCCGGTGTCCTGGTACCCGGCCGTGTCGAGATCGGTCGACGTGAAGCCGTAGCCGGTATCGGCGTAGAGCTTCGCCCTCATGAGAGAGACGGGCTGGATGAACACCTGCTGGTTGTCCTTCCAGAGCTCGAGCACCGGCGGCGTCACCGTGTCCGACCGGACACCCGAGGCGTCGGCGAAGATCAGGATCAGCTTCCGGACGTAGTAGCCGACCCGGTTGAGGCGGATCGTCTGATAGCCGGCGCCGGCGATCGGGTAGGTCTGGAGGGTGCCGAACTGGGTAGTGCCCAGCGCCGGCGGCTGCCTCGTGAGCAGGTTCCCGAGGACGTCATTGGCCGGCGGCTGGGACCAGCACTCCATGTAGACCTGGAGCGTCGCGGCCGGGAGCGTGTCCGGCGACGTCGAGAAGATGGTCGACGCCGGCGAGAGCGTCGCCGCGATCTGGTAGGCCGCGGCGGCGTTGAGGTTGGTGATCGACCCGAGCCCGCTCCTCTTGATGATCTCGAGCGGGACGTAGTACCAGACCTCGAAGTCGCCGTCCTCGGTGGGATCGGTCGAGAGGATGCGCGGGTCGAACGCGTAGCGGTATCCGCCGTACTTCTGGAGGGCCGAGATAAAGAAGCCCGGAGGGAACGGCCCGTCGAACGGGTTCCCCGAGACGTCGGCGACGGAGAGAGCCAGGGCGGCGAATCGCCCGTCCGGCGTCGCCTCGACGGCGGAGTGATCGCCCGCCGCGCCACCCGTGAGGGTGAGCACGAACCACAGGCCGCGGAGGAAGCCGTAGGCCGGAATGTTGACGATCCCGGTGAAGGGGACCGAAGAAGCTCCGAGCTGTACGGTCTGCTGCCCGACGAGCTCGGCGTGCTCGAAGGCGGAACGCCGGAAGGTGACGGCTCGCGCCGCCGGTGCCGTGCCCTTGCCCCCCGTGCTTGCCCCTGCTTGCTGTCTGAGTGCCGGTACTACGCGCCTCCCCGGGTTATCCGAGGCCGATGGCCCCGAGCGCGTGCGCGATCAGGGAGTCAGGCCAGAAGACATGGATCATGTAGAACGCGAAGTGGGCGATGACCAGCCAGCACAGGAAGAGGAGGAAACCGACAAAGCCGGTTAAGACGCGGCCCCAAGATCGTCGCGAGGTTCCACGGGCCCAACACTAGCGCGCTCCGGCGGCGAGGTGTCAAGCATCCCCGGCCGTCGCCGGCGGGCGTAGTCGCGGGCGGAGAGCGCCCCGAGCCCGGGGCGGGTCGCTCGAGAGCGACGGGCGAGAGCTCGCTCCCGGGCCGCGTCCCGGTAAGAGCGGAGAGGCCGGCTCACCGGCGGCGCCCGGCGAGGAGCTCGGCGAGCCGTTCGGCGGCGGCGTCTTGGCGGGGATCGCTCGCCGTGCCGCGCACGAGCCACCAGCCTCGAGCGCGCCCCGGATTCTTCCGCGGGGCGTGCGCCCGGCGCTCGAGCTCGACGCGCCGCCGGATCTTGCGCGCGGGGTCGGAGCTCATTAGATGATGATCGGCGCCCGGCACCGCACGAGCCGGCCGTCCCTTACGCCGATGTAAAGGAACTCGAAGCGCCCGAGATCGCGCACGACGTCACGGACGAGGAAGCGGTCGAGCCCGGCCATCTCGCCGATTCGGTCGGCGCCCCGGAGGTCATTCTCGCGGAAAACGAAGAGGTGCTCGACCTGGTCGTAGGCGAGGAGGGGGATGTGGGCTGATCGCTGGGAGCAGACGAGGAGCGAGACGCCGAGCGTCCGCGCCTGCTGCCACATGAGCTCCATGTGCTTCCCGAGGGCGAGCCAGCGCGGGTCGGCGGCGAAGAGAAGCTCGTCGACGTCGCACACCCACCCGCCCTCCTTCATCATGGACTCGAGGGCCTCGCGGAAGACGCGGGACGTCCGCGGCACCTGTGCGATTGTCGCCGTCGGTACCCACAGGAGGAGGCGCCGGCGCCCCTGTGAATCGTCGGCCGTCGCTCGGGGCCAACGGTTGACGCGGGTCCACCCTCGCCGGATCAGCTCGTCGAAGAGCGGGTCGCGGGGCTTCGAGGTGAGCTTGGCGATGTAGCTCCGCTTCGTCTCGAGCTGGCACGCGAGGGTGCTCTTCCCTTGCCCGTTCGGGCCGATGATCGTGACGTGCTGGCCGGCCTTCCATTTCCAGTCGCGGAAGAAGAGCGGCCAGTCGAGCTCCTCGACGACGGACTCGCGCTCGCGCTCACCGCGTGACGGCACTAGCGCGCCCCCTTCTTCTTCGCGGCTTCGTCGCGCTCATGCTTCGCCCGGAGATGATCGTCGAGTGCCCGCCGGGCGTCGCCCTCGAGGTCCACGCCGCCCGGATCCGGCCATCTGCGCCGGCCCTCGGCGAGGAGTGCACGCGCGGCCGGGTCGTGCCAACGCCGCGCCTCGGGGGGAGGAGAGAAGCCCTGAGGCTCGTGGTGCCGTGCCGCCCTGCCGCCTCGCGGCTTCCCTTGCTTACGCCGGCTCACTTCCCTCAAAGAACGGAGGCGGCTCCTCCGTGGCCGCCGGCTCGGGCGCGGCCGGTTGCTCGGCCGGCGCCGGGGCGCCTTCTCCCATTGGCCGCGGGGCCGCCGCCGTCTCCTGATTGACGCCGAGCCCGGCGAGGAGCGAGACGATATCGAACGGGGCGCCGGCGGCGGGCTCGCTCGAGGGCGGCTCGGCCGGGGTCGCGCCCGGCTTCTTCGGGTGCGGGTCGGGCGGGCCGGCGTAGGGGCCCGGGAGCCGGAGGTCGATCAGGCCGTGGTGCTTCATGATCGGAAGGAGCACGGGAAGCGTCGCCACGACGACGGCGATGGCCGGGGAGTCGAGGCACAACATCTCGAGATACTTCCGCGTCTGTGGGTACGCGTCGGCGAGGGCGCCGAGTGAAGCGCCGAGCTCGTGCGCGCCGCTCGTGATGCAAAGGCCGTCATACGGCTCGACGAAGGAGACGCCGATCCCGATCAGCCCGAAGGAGCCCTCGAGGCGCGTCGAGAGCGGCTTCGCCTGCGTCTTGCTCGGGCCGGATTCCTTCCCGGCCGACTCCTTCTTCGCCGCCGGTGGCTTCTTCGCCGCCGCGCCAGCGCCGTGCACGGCGAACCGGTGCCCGGAGAGGCCGCCCTTTGACTTGAACGGGCCGCGCTCGGCCGGGCAGAGGTCGCAATAGAAGCCCTCGGCCGCGGCGGGCCGGATGGGCGTCGCTTCGTGGTCGTCGGCGAGGACGTCACTCATGAGCCATTACCTCGTCGACGTCCTCGAGGGAGAGGCCGAAGAGCTTGAGCATCGGCTCGAGGGCGGCGCGGCCCTCGGGCGTCGCGAGCCCGGCGGCGATGGAATCGCGCACCTCCGCCGGCACCGCGGCGAGGAGCGCCTTGCACTTCAAGAGATCATCAGCGTCCATCGGGCCGCCTTCCGTATCGCCAAGCCGGGGAGCCGCAGACACGCCAGGCCGCCCAGCCGAGACAGAAGACGACGACGGCGAGGACCGCGGCAACCTCGGAGGGCTCGAGCTGCACCCGGATCCCGTGCTTCGGCCGCTTCATGAAGCGGCCGGCGCGGCCGGAGCGGCGGGAGCCGCCGGGGCGGCCGGAGCCGCCGGGGCGGCGGGCTTCTTCTTGAAGAAGGAGAGGAGGTCGCGGTCGAACCAGGGCTGGCTCGAGGCCGCCGGGGCGGCGGGCCTCCCCGTCGGGGCGCCGGGCGTCGGCTGCGTCGCCGAGCCTTCGGGCCCTACGGTCGCGCCGCCCTCGGGCATCGTGAAGATGCGGTCGAGGATCTTGTCCGTGAGCTCGTCGGCCGCGCGGTCGCGGTACTTCTGGCTCGCCTTCCACTCCGCGAGCTCCTCGGGGGTCCACCCCTCGAAGGGATCGGGAGCGGGATTCGGTTCGGGCATTAGGAGCCTTCCTTCCGGTAGACCTTCACGCCGGCGGCGTGCCGGCCGCGATGGATGCGGGCGCCGTGCTGGCCGGAGGAGTCTGTCACGATCACAGACTCCCCGCGCTCGTGGTCGTTGAGGTACGGGTACTCGGCCCGGACGGCGGCCCGCACTCGAGCCTTCTCCTCCGCCGTGCCGTAGTGGGCGACGCGGGCGAGCGCGTTGGCGGCGTGCGCCCGGTTGCTCGTCGGGCCCCCGGGAAGGTGCCGGTACGGGTAGGCCCGCTTCTCGGGGATGGCGAAGGCGTCGGCTGGGAGCCGGTCGCGTTGGGCCTGCGTCAGCTCGGCCACGCGACCGGCCCCGGCTCGATGCGCTTCATTGTCACTCGCCCACCGACCGAGATCCTACGCCGCGCCCACCGCGGCGCGCTACGATCCCCGCCGTGGCCCCTAGCGTCCTCGCCGCCGACTCCGGCACTCCCCAGCCCGACGCTTACCACTCCTCGCTTCTCGCATGGGGGATCTTCGTCGCCGGGGCCGCTGAGCATGTCTGGACACGGGCCGAGGCCGCCGCCCTTCACGAGGCCGGCATCGAGGCGGCGCTCCCGATCGTCGTGCCGCCGCAGTCCTGGCCCTGGCTTATCTCCGAGCTCGAGGTCATGGTCGAGCTCGTCCGCCAGGCCGAGGCGTGGGGCGTCCCCCGAGGCTGCCCGCTCGTCCTCGACGTCGAGGAGAAGTGGGCCGAGAGGATGGGGAGCCAGCTCCCCAACGTGCTCGGCCTCTTCGCCGGCGTCGGCCGCGCCGCCGCCTTCTTCCCCGTTGTCTACGGGAGTGCGAGAACGCTCGGCGTTGCGCGGGGCGTCGGGCGCTTCCTCGCCGCCTGGTCCCGCGAGCCTGGCTCGGCGCCGCCGCCGATGCCCGAGCTCCCCGCTGGGCTATTCGCTTGGCAGTACGCCGGGAACGCGCCCTATCTCGGCGCGGTCATCGACCTCGATTTGATCGCCGTACCGACGACGCTCATGGCGACGGACTTCGCCGTCCCCTCCGGCCTCGTCACTGTGAATGAGGAGGGCGTCGTTATGCCTGTGCTCACCCGTCCGAAGACCACCATCGCGCCGCCCGCGGAGCCGGAGGCCGTAGCGCCGACCGCGGAGGAGATCGCCGAAGTCGAGACGCCGGCCGTCGAGCCGCCCGCCGCGCCGGTACCCTACGCGGACGCGGTCGCGCTCCCGCTCCATGAGGACGGCACCTTCGGGATCGTCGACGAGTACTCCGACGTCGCCGCGGTCGGTGATGGCTACTTGGCCGTCACTCGGCGGGGCCGCGTCGTCGCGGTCCGCGTCCCCCACCTCGGCGAGCCGGGCGTCGACGGGTGCATCGCGATCACCCCGACGCCGAGCGGCGCCGGGTACTACGTCCTCACTGAGGGCGGCCTGCTCTTCCACTACGGCGACGCCGGCACAAAGGCGGCCGAGGCCGTGAAGCCCGAGACGCCGACCGATGGGTGAGACGTCTCGCGCCGCGGGCGCGGCGCCAATGTTCGGCGACAAGCCCGAGCCCGACGACGAGCTCGAGCTCCACGCGACCGAGGGCCAGCTCGCCGAGGGCGAGGGAGAAGCCCCCCCCGCGGAGATCACTAGCGACGAGCCGCCTCTCACGAGCCCGGCCGAACGGCCCCCCGGCACCGCCAAGCTCGACGTCCAGCAACGCGAGGCGGAGCTCGTCCGCCCGGAGCTCGAGGCACATGAGCCAGCCCCGGGCGGCCCCGTGCGGGAGCACCGGATTGTTCACGTCGTGCAGACGGAGCGCCGCGGCTCGGCCCGCTGGTCGACCCGTACCGTCGGCGTCGGCGTCGAGCCGGTGCAAATCCTCGGTGCCAACGTCCGCCGGCGGCGGGCCGTCATTCAAATCGCCGCCTCGACGGACGACGGCTATTTCGTCGCCTTCGGGCCGTGGGATCGGATCACCTCCGGCGTCAAGACCGACTTCTCGGGCGGCGCCGTCGGCGCTCTCCCGATTCAGCTCGGCGGCGTCTTCCTCATGCCGCTCATGGTGCCGGGCGCGGATCCGAGCCGCTTCCCGCCCGATGACTTCACGATCGAGCACGTTCGGGAAGTGTGGGCCGTCTTCATCCCCGACTCGAGCCTCGAGGCGGCCGGCGCTCACGCCTTCGTCTCGGTGAGCGAGGAGCAGGGCGACGCCGGCCTCGAGCAGGAAGAGGACGTTCCCCCCGGTACCGCCGCGGACCGTTGACGTCCTGCGCCGGGATGCGATAAGGTGCGATCGTAAGCCCACCTAAAGGAGTCCCCAATGCCAGACGTGATCTGCTACCGCACCACCCGGGAGAGCGGCGCCGTATTCGCGCTCGAGGCTGGCTTGTCATTCCTTCACCTCGAGGACGCGCCGCACGTCACCACTCGAGTCGCCGAGGGTGGCCGTATCGCGATTGAGGCCGAGGCCGAGATCGCCGGCGGCGCCTGTGTCTTGGACACCATCGTCTATCTCACGCTCGGGCAAGCCGCCGCCGTCGGCGAGGTAGCCGCCGCCGAGATCGCCCGCCTCGAGGCCCAGCGCGACGCCGAGAGGGCGGCGTCATGAGCTTCGACCTCATCGAAGGACGGCTCGCGCAGGCGACGCCGGGACCCTGGCGCGCGTTGCCGCAACACGACGAAGCCCTGCCGCCGATTGAGATCGAGGAGGCGAAGAGCGGCGCCCGCGTGACTCTCGCGTACGTTGAGACGCCGGACGATGCCGGCCTCATCGCGCACGCGCCGACTGATCTCCGGCTTCTGCTCGACGTCGTCGGCGCGAGCGTCCGGCGCGATGAGACGCAGCGCGTCTACAACGAAACGGCGTTCACGAGCGCGGGGGAGATGACCGCCGCCCGCGACGCGGCCTATGCGGCGCTCGACGCCTACGATGCCGCGCTCGCCGCCCTCGGGGAGTGCTCGTGAGCGCGCCGATCCCCGCGGCCGGCGCCCGGGAGGCCGCCCTCTATGGGATCGACCTCGAGGAGCTCGAGCGCGAGCGGTTCGCTCACGGCCCCGACAAGAGGCCAGCGCGCGACGTTGAGCAGGGCTGCTTCTTCGATGTCGACCCGACGACGGGGCGCCTCGCGGACGTGAGGCGCCGCCGGCTCCACGCCGTCCTCGTCGAGGCTTACGGCGACGACTCGGCCGGCCGCTATGAGTGAGAAGGGCCCCTTCCCGCGTCTCGCCGACGAGACTCCTCCGGACCGTCGGCCGCCGAAGGAGCTCACGTACCAGCTCGCCGCCCTCCACCCCGGCTCATGGGTGCTCGACTCCACTTGGAACGACGAGCGGCGCGCGATGAACCGTCGCCACTACCTCAGACGGTGGCGCCCTCGCCCCGCCGACGGCACCCGCTACGCCGTGCGCCTCTTCTATCGCGGCGAGGGATGGTGGGACGTGCTGGTCGCGTTGCTCCCCGAGCGAGATCTCGAGGTGCTCTCGTGAGGCCGGCCACCGCCGCCGAGCTCGAGGCTCTCGCTCTCCGCGGGGCGCGCGAACCTATCGGGTGCGATGTCTCGGGCTACTCCGACGAATTCGCCGCGGGCTTCCTCGCCGGGCAAGCGAACGCGCTCGAGGCCCTTCTCCGCCGGCTCGAATGCGATTGTGCCGCCGGATGCTCGGATTGCTGCTCATAAGCGCCCCGGTGAGGACCAGGGCGGCCAGCCCGGCGGAGCCCCCTCTGCCGGGCCGGCGCCCCTCTCCCGACGGCGCACGGGCCACGAGAGCCAGCCACAACACTAGCCGGACCTTCTTCCGCGGTGGTGACTGTCTCGCGATCGGCGTGCTCGACGGCGAGCTCCTTCACGCCCTCGGGCGCCCGGCCGTGCCGCACGGCCTCGGGCCGGCTTCACACCTCGGCGATTGTGCCGACCTCGCTCGCGCCCACCAGCTCCGCCAGCTATGGCTCACGCCGGCGGCGCTCGAGGCGCTCGAGCTCCCCGCGTCCTACGGCCGCCGCGACACGCTCGCCGCCTCATTCCTCGCCCACCCGGGCCTCGTGGCTCCGGCCAGCCAGCTCTCGCTCGCCCCCCGTCTCTCCGTGTGGGGCGGCCCTGGGGACGCGGCCGTCGAGGTGCTCGTCCCCTCCTGGGAGCGGCGGCGCTCGCCGTGGTCCCCTCTCGCCTACGCGCCCGCCCTCCTCGCCGAGGTCGTCGACTTCACGGACGCGACCGGGATGATGTGGAAGGGCTCCGGCGCGATCACCTCCGACGCCTGGCTGCGCGACCACTACGGCCGAAAGCTCGAGCCGATGGACTGGCCGCCGCCGGCGCTCGACTCCTCTCTTGAGCCGAGTCTCTACGTCTCACGGCCGCCGCTCGAGGAGGAGCGTCGGGCCCGCTACGTCATGGCCTTCGACGTGAATGGGATGTTCCTCTCGGCGGCGAGCTCCCTCGCCCTGCCCGTCGGCCCGTATCAGCACATCTCCGGCGTCTATGCCGACCCGAGCCGCCCGGGCTACTGGTGGGATGCTTCGCGCGGGTGGATCACGACGCCGACGGGCGCGGCCCTCGCCGGGGCGGGGGACTCCTGCCCACTGTGGCCCGAGGCTTACTTCTGGCCCGAGTCGCACCGTTGGCTCGAGCCCTGGTACCGCGCCCTGCGCGACGGGCGGACCCGGCTCCTCGAGACGGGCTCCGTCGTCGCCCTCGAGGCCCTCAAGGCCGTTTACCGTGAAGGCGTCGGCCGGTTCGGCTCCGTCTCTCGCACGAAGGAGGCCGACCCGCTCTTCGTGCCCTATTGGCGCCACGCCGTACAGGCCGAGGCGAGGACGCGGCTCGAGCGTCATATCCGCGCGCTCCCTCAGTCCCCCGTCGCCGTCGACATCGACTCCCTCTTCTTCCTCACCTCAAGGAGCTCCCCGGCCCGGTTCGCCCGGGCGCTCGGCCTCCGCCTCGGTGACGGCCTCGGGGCCTTCCGCTTCGCCGGGATCGCGCCAGGGCGCGCGGCCCGGGAGATCCTCGAGGATCCGACGGCTCGAGATCCCGTGAAGCTCCTCCGCGAGCTCGTGAAGAAAGGAGCCCCAAGTGCAGATGCGTGACGCCGGCTACTGGGAACGATTCAGGAGGGCGAACCCCGGCCTTCACGGGCAGGCCATCGCCCGGTTCGCCGAGGCGTGGGCCAATGAGATGGAACGCCAGGTCGTCGTGTGCGCCCCCCCGGGCATGGGGCCGCTCACCGTGGCACAGATCGCCGCCGGCGCCCTCGACTACATACGGGAGACGGGCCCGGGCCTCTCCCCCTTCGAGCACGGCGTCGCCGTCGACCTCCTCGGCCACTCATGGGAGCACGGCCCGGAGCTCCTCGCCTGGCACAACCGCGTCGTCGCCGGCCCATCGAGGCGCTCGGGGCGCTTCGCCGCGCGAGCGACCGCCGAAGGCTCGACATTGAACCCCGCTTTCTATGGCCTGATTCACCCGACGTGGCGCCCGTGGCGCCGCCGGAGGAGGCTCGCCCGCCGTGCGCCCTGAGGACTTCCCGCCGGGCTTCGCCGTCCCCGAGCGCCAAGCCGCGGGCGTGAAGACGTGCCTCGCCTTCATGACCGCGAGACGGGCCCGCGATGTCGAGGCATGGAACGGGCTAGTCCGATCGCTCTCCGGCGAGGAGGCCGCGGACGCCTTCATCATCGCCGTCGGGATGCTCGAGGCCGTCGGCACCTTCATCGAGCTCCTCGGCTTGTGCCCGCTGGGCGAATTCTGGCCGCGGTTCGGAGAGGTGCTCGCGATGGCACCGACCCGGCCGCCGAGGCCCGCGTAGTGCCTAAGCCCGGGACGGAGCTCCGCCGCGCGATGGAGGCCCTCCTCGAGGGCGGCGTCGCGCTCCGGCACGAGCCCCCGCCGGGATACGCCGGACTCCGCGAGCTCTACGGGAGCAACGCGGCGATCGCCGACGCCGCCGGCCTTCCGACCGCCGGCCGGGCCGTCGCGGCCTACCGGGCCCGGTACCCGCACGCCCGCGCGACCTCGCTCGCCCGCGTGAGCCGTGACGCTCGGCGAGAGCGCCAGGGCTTCCTCCGCAATCTCCAGCGTTACCAGCGGGGGGAGCGCCGGCCCGACAAGATCCGCCCCGTCCTCGAGCGGCTCCGCCGGCGAGGGATGGACCGGCTCCGTCGCCAGGGTGTCGAATTCCGCGACGCGACCTCGCTCGCCAAGCTCGCCCGCGTGATGGTCGACCGGGGCGTGACGATCCCGGCCGGCTGGTGGGGCGTCATCCGTGTCTCCGACGACGAGCGCAAGCGGACCCCGCCGGGCGTCGCCTTCTACCCCCTCGCGACGTTTGCCGTGCACGTCGAGCGCGGGGAATGGGCCGTCGCCGCCGAGGATCTCTTCGACGCGTGGGGCCACGCCTACGGCCTCGGGGCGTGCGACGTCCTCGAAGTCGAAGACCTCGAGCTCGAAGCCGGGCTCGATCCTGATGCCAGCTACGGCCCCTAGAGAGGAGCTCCCGTGACCTTCGCCGACAAGCCGAAGAAGATCATCGAAGTCCCGGTCCACGCTCCGGTGCCGAACACCGTCCCCGCGCCCGAGCCCGAGCCGGTGAAGGAGCCGGCGCACCCATGAGCCGACGGCCCCGCGATGCTCGAGGGCGCTTCCGGTCCCCCGGCTACTCAGTCGGGAAGATCGGCGCGGGTAAGAGCGTCATGATCCCCGGGCCCGTGACCGCCGCCTTCCTCGAGGACGCGGCGCGCCCGCCGGAGGAGGAGCCCCTCCCTGTCGAGGAGCGGGCCGACGGGATCAGCGTCCGCCGGATCGCCTTCATCGTCTGGAATCGCGAGCTTCGCCGCTTCCGCTTCTCACCGACCGGCGACGGCGCCTCGACCGGCGACTACGGCCGGTGCTCCTCGATGAAGTGCTCGCAGGGCCACACGAAGCCCGAGCCGGGGTGCGTCTGTGGCTTCTACGCCTTCCGCTCGCGCGTGCTCGCCCAGGAGGGCGCCGGCACCTACGCGACCCAGGCGCTCCTCTCGGGGCGGATCCTCGAGCACGGTGACGGCTATCGCGCCGAGCATCTCGACGTCATGGAGATCGAGCTCCCCGAGCTTTGTGTCGGCTCACAAGATCCCGGGGCCTCATGTGGCGAAGTGGCCGTCACCCTCGCCCTTCGCCGCGGTTACTCGGTGCGGGGGGACGCCTCGACAGTATGGGCGCTCGTCCCTACGTGCCGGAAACACCTCGAGCCCGACGCGCTCACCGTCACGGCCGAGGAGCTCGAGAGGTCGCTGGGCGTGCCCGTGATCGCCGGCTTGCCCGGCCAGTACCGGGAGAGGCCGACGAGCTCCTCGGGCCCCGTAGCTGTCACCGTGGCCGCCAACCGGGACGATCTCGCCGCCGCGCCAGGCCACGGACCGCTCGCCGACCTCCTCCGCGCGTGGGGCTACCAGCCGCCCCTCGGCGTGTGCGATCTGCTCGCATCTGGCAACACCCACCAGTGGCCGATCTACTGCCGCGACCCCTCCGTGGTCCTCTATCTCCAGGTCACCCAGTGTGAGGGCTACCTCCGCGCCCGCTTCATCTGGTGCGGCAACCCGACCCGCGAATTCATCATCCCGCTATGACCACCCGGGCCGCGTCTGAGATCGCAAGGAAGCCGAGCCGCTCGAGCTGTTCGTGCCCGGCGGCTCGCCGTATGAGGAAGGAGGCGGCGGGCTAGAACAGTGACACCGGACGGCCGGGCCCTCGAGCTCGGCCGGCGCCTTACGTAGTACGGCTCGCCGGCGTGAACCGCGCCGCCGCTCACCGCCCTCGGCGATAAAACAGCAGGGGACAGGGAGAGGAAAAACCTGTGGACAACAGGGCCCT
>Ga0187857_10001894_pt1 | contig 19989 bp, 18 predicted proteins | sample June2016WEW_8_10_FD_132984 | JGI IMG/M metagenome (GOLD analysis project Ga0187857, IMG submission 132984) | Peatland microbial communities from SPRUCE experiment site at the Marcell Experimental Forest, Minnesota, USA - June2016WEW_8_100 | ecosystem: Environmental > Terrestrial > Soil >... | reverse complement strand
TTTGGCCGATCGCAGGCGGTCAATTGCACCAAAAAGGGGCATTGACAATTTTGCAGCAAGTCTCTAAGGTTGCTCCCGTCGACGGCTGAAAGGGTTGGCTTAAATAAAATTTTGCCAGTCCGAAGTAAGCTGAGTGATCAGCCCAGCGGGGCAACCCGACAGGGCAGCCAGACCTGAAAAAACCGACGGCTCTGCGAGGGGCAGTTGGGGTTTGGGACCGCGAAAGCGGTGATCGCATCAAGGGCTGTGACGGTACGTGCCTCCACGCTGATGGGCTCCCTCGCAGGAGCTGGCGGCTAGAGCACAACCAATGTCACAGCCTTTACCTTTTCCCCCCGCTTTCTTATTGCTGCAAGGCTGGTCTCTTCTGGGTGCATCCTGTCTCAGCGCTTCACAACTTGCGGAAAAAGCAATTCCTGATCGAGAGCCGCGCCCTCAGCGGCTAAAGCCGAATTCAAAACAAAGCAGATATCGCAGCGGTGAACCGCTGCGCCACCCAAAAACGCAGTTACCGCAGCGGTAAACCGCAGCGCCACCGAAAAGCAAGGGCAGCGCCGATTTTTTCCGCAAGCTTATCAGCGCCCGGCGTGTGCTCTTTGCGCTCGCCGAGTTTTTCCGCAGCCTTCCAGGCTTTACGCCACACGCCGGCCGCTCACCAGGTTAATGACTAGTATCACCAGTGCAACCACCAGCAGCAGGTGAATCAGACCGCCGGCCACGTGGAGGCTGAAACCAAGAACCCACAGAATCAGAAGCACAACGAAAATTGTCCAAAGCATGTTGATCTCCTTTGCTCTTTGAGCGTCTCCAACGATGAGCGTCCCCGAACAATCATCTATCTTGTCGCAGGAGCGAGCGACTTTCCGCACTCCAGGCACGACGACTTCGCCCGCGATGTGATTAACCCGCAAAACGGGCACATCCTTTGCGATGAGAAACCACGAACCGGTGGAGTAAGGGATGCAAACAGCCTGGAGACGGTTGCCGTGATTGAGGCAAGCCGTCTGCGGAAACGATCGCGCAACCGACGAAAAGCGCGTTCCATCAGCGATCCACCTTTTTTCTTTCTCCCGATGCACGGGTGGTTTTGTGATGAGGCAACTGGCTGGAGCGCTCTTGAGGAAGGTCTCCCTTTCCGCATCTCCGCCACACTTACGATGACACGCCAAGGTTAGTTATTCTGAGCAAGATTGCTCACACCTGCGAGAAGCGGCGGCGCATTAGCACTGGAGAAGATCTCAGTGAGAGCAATCGGGTTCCCTGAGACCTTAGCATCAAAATAAAATGGGCCGCCAGCCAAGAAGCGGTGACTCTTCCTTGGCTATCGGCCCATTCGATCCGGACTAGGATCGGAGGTGATACTTATATGGTAGACTCTCCCGCTCGATTGTCAAGGATCAACTTCGAGCGGTAGTGGGCTCCTTTGCAAAGTAGCCCACTAGCCTTACAGCCCCCAACATCATCTCAATTTGCGAATTCCCCGCCAAACGCGCTCCAAATCATTGACACCTTCCTCGCCGCAGTGTTAGATTTATTGTTTTTAGAAGCGGCTCTTCTTCCAGCGAAATCAGCCAGCAGGGTCGGCAAGGATTCGATCCTCAGTTCGATCATCAGAAAATGGACCAGACACTCCGACAACTAGGCCAATTACTGCTCGGAGCCGTGCCCACCGTCATCCTTCTGGGAACGCTTTACATCCTTTACACTTTCCTCGTCCATCGGCCGCTGACCGCCGTGCTTGCTGAGCGCCGCAGCCGTACCCAGGGGGCCATGGAGAAGGCGCGCGCCGATATCGCCGCCGCCGAAGCCCGCACCGCCGACTACGAGCAACGCCTGCGCGAAGCGCGCCAGAAAATATTCAAGAACCAGGAATCCCGCCGCCAACAGGCCACCCAGTCCCGCAGCCAAGTCGTCAATGATGCGCGCACTCGAGCCCAGGATCAGGTCAAGCAAGCCCGAGCCGCCATGGAAGAGGATAAGCAGCAAGCTATGTCAAAGCTGCAATCGGACGCGGCTCGACTCGCAACCGATATCGTGCGCAGCGTGCTGCGCCCGATGGCATCGCCCAGCCAGGTCGGTAGCGAATGAAAATGAAACTAGAACTCGTATCAGCGATAACGAAGCTGAGAACGCTGCCGAGATTTTTCCGCCCGTTACTCCCCCTCGCCCTGCTGGTATTCTCAGTCGCCGTTCCCTTACGAACTTTCGCCTACGCCCAGGAACAATCCGCGGCACCGTCTTCCCAGCAGACACCTGCGGAGCCCACAAAAAAAGAAGGCGACCAGGCTACGCCCGACCAAAAGACGATCGGCGGAGAACTGGCCGGGGAGACCCGTGAGGCAGAGGGAGAGGGGGAAGAAAACGTAAACCTAAAACACGCCGCCCCGGTGCGCTGGCTGGCGCGCAAAATAGGTCTGAACGTGCATCAGGCGCATCTGCTGGCGCTCTTTCTGAATTTCGCCATCATTGTCGTCGTCGTAGTTTGGGCTGCGCGCAAGTTCGTGCCGGGCATGCTGAGAAACCGTAACGCATCCATCCAGCATGCGTTGGAAGAAGCGCGCACTGCCAGCCAGGACGCGAATCGCCGGTTAGCGGAAATCGAGAAACGTTTGCGCCAGTTGGATGTCGAAATCGGACAGATGCAGGCCACCGCGGAAAAGGAAGCGCAAGCCGAGGACGTCCGCATCCAGAAAGCCGCCGAAGAAGATATTCGTAAGGTCGCGCTGGCCGCGGAGCAGGAAATTGCCGCCGCCGCCAAGCAAGCCCGTCGCGAACTGACCACACACACCGCTGGCTTGGCCATCGCCTTGGCCCGCAAGCAGATTAACGTCGATTCCAATACCGACCAGATACTGGTTCGTACCTTCGCCTCGAAGCTGACATCTCGGTCGCCACATGACGACGACGGCGGAAAGGACGGCCAGTAACCTTGGCTTCCGTCGTCGGAACTTACGCCCGCGCCTTCGCCGATGTAGTGATGACAAAAAGCAACCTCCTCGATCCCGCGCGCATGCTGCAGGAATTGCACGGCATCGAGGCCCTGCTCAAGGAAAGCGATCCGTTGCGCCGCGTCCTCGAAAACCCGTCCATCCCCGGAAACAGCAAGCGCGCCGTGCTCGACGCCATCACCCCGCGCCTGGGCACGACAAGACAGGTACGGAATTTCGTGGCCATAATCACCGATAACAGAAGACTTCCGCTGTTCAGCGAAATCCTGAAGCAGGTAGAACAGGAATTGGACGACCGCCAGGGCTTCGCGGAAGCGCAGGTAAGCAGCGCGCGCCAACTGAACGACCCGGAGAAACAAATGCTCGAAGTCGAGATCGCAAAGATGACCGGGAAAAAGGTCCGCGCGCGCTACGCACAGGATGCCTCTCTACTAGGCGGCGCCGTAGTGCAAGTGGGCAGCACCATCTACGACGGCTCAGTAAAAGGCCAGTTAGAAAAAATTTGGGAGCAACTGGTGGAGGGCTGACGGCTGCGAGCTTCGAGCCGCGAGCTTCGAGCAGGCCAGTTCGTTCGGAGTTCGTAGCCCGCAGTTCGAAGCCAGCCGGGACGTGGCAAAGAGTGTCCCGGCAACAAAAGAACTGAGAGCTGAAAACTGAGAGCTGACAGCTGACTTTATGGCACAAATCAAAGCAGACGAAATCACCCAATTAATCCGCGAGCAAATCGAGCATTACGAATCCAAGATCGCGGTCGATGAAGTGGGCACCGTCATCACCCTCGGTGACGGCATCGCCCGTGTCTACGGCCTTGACAAGGTCATGGCGGGCGAGTTGCTGAGCTTCTCACACGGCGTCGCCGGCATCGCCATGAACCTCGAAGAAGATCAGGTGGGCGTGGTCATCCTCGGCGAATACACCGAGATCAAGGAAGGCGACGAAGTCAAGCGCACCGGCCGCATCATGAGCGTGCCCGTGGGCGACGCCCTGATTGGCCGCGTTGTGAACTCGCTGGGCGTGCCGATTGACGACAAGGGTCCGATCGCCACCGATAAATTCATTGCGCTCGAGCGCCTTGCTCCCGGCGTTATTGACCGCCAGCCCGTGCGCGAGCCCATGGCCACCGGATTGAAGGCCATCGACTCCATGATCCCCATCGGCCGCGGACAGCGCGAACTGATCATTGGCGATCGCCAGACCGGCAAGACCGCCGTTGCCCTCGACACCATCATCAACAGCAAAGGCAACAACCTGATCTGCATCTATAACGCCATCGGCCAGAAGCGCTCGTCGATTGCCCAGGTGGTCAAAATTCTCGAAGATGCCGGCGCCATGGAGTACACTATCGTGGTCGCCGCGTCGGCTTCCGAACCCGCTCCCATGCAGTACATCTCTCCCTACGCGGCCTGCGCCATGGGCGAGTTTTTCCGCGATGCCGGGCGGCACGCTCTCTGTATCTACGACGATCTTTCGAAACACGCGGCCTCCTATCGCGAGATTTCGCTTTTGCTGCGCCGTCCTCCCGGCCGCGAAGCCTATCCCGGAGATGTTTTCTATCTCCACTCGCGTCTGTTAGAGCGCGCCGCCAAGCTGAGCGACGCAAACGGCGGCGGATCGCTAACCGCGCTGCCCGTTATTGAAACCCAGGCGGGCGACGTTTCGGCATACATTCCGACCAACGTGATTTCGATTACCGATGGCCAGATTTATCTTGAAACCGACCTCTTCAACCAGGGCGTCCGCCCGGCCGTGAACGTCGGGCTTTCCGTAAGCCGCGTAGGCGGCAGCGCGCAGATCAAGGCCATGCGCCAGGTGGCCGGAACGCTGAAGCTCGAACTAGCCCAGTACCGCGAACTCGCCGCCTTCGCCCAATTCGGCAGCGACCTCGACAAAGCCACGCAGGCGCAGCTCAATCGCGGGAAACGGCTGGTTGAACTCCTGAAGCAGGGACAGTTCTCGCCGCTCCCCTTCTCGAAGCAGATTCTAATCATCTTCGCCGGCACCAGCGGTGTGCTCGACGACATGCCGGTAGAACAGGTGCGCGACTTCGAGAAAGATCTTTACAAGTACGTGGAAACGACAAATCCAGGCCTGCTAAACACCATCATGGAAAAGAAGATTCTCGACGACAATCTAAAAGCGGATTTGTCCAGAGTAATCAAAGAAGCAAAACAGCAGTTCGTAGATGCCAGGCAAGCAGTAGCGAAGTAGGGCAGAGAGGCCCCGTGAAATTCGTTTTGTGGGTAGCGACGCTCGCCATTGCTTCTGTGGCGCATGCTCAAAGTGCTCAGGACGCGAAGAGCAAGGACGTTCCCGAGTTCCTGCGGCAGTTAACGTCTACCCGTCAGACTATTGCGGACGGGTACGTTCGCTGGAGCGACGCAACGAAGGCGAAGGATGTCGACGCGGTCGTAAGTTTGTACACCCATGACGCGACGATACTGCCCGACGATGGGGAGCCCGTATCTGGAAAGGATGCGGTCCGCGCGTTTTACAGGGACTGGTATGCGAAAAAGGACAAACTGGTAGAGCAGAAGTTCGAGAACATAAATTCTGTGCAAACCGGCGACCTCCTGATTGACAGTACAAAATATTCGGGGATTTTGATCAGGGACGGCAAAGAGGTAGTTTTCAGGGGCAAGAGATTAGTAATTTGGAAGCGCGACTTTCAGGGGCCATGGAAGATTCTCCGGGACGCCTGGAACAAGTCTCCCATGTCCAACGACTAACGACTAGCGACTTAGCAATGGCCAACATTCTCGACATCCGGCGCCGCATCCGCAGCGTGGTCAACACGCGGCAGATCACCAAGGCTATGAAGACCGTCTCGGCGGCTAAGTTGCGCCGTGCGCAAGAAGGCGCGCTGGCGGCGCGTCCCTATTCGCAGATGCTCACGAACGTTCTCAAATCGCTCGTATCGCGAGCCGATGTCTACGATTCCGTCACCGGACTGCCGATTCATCCCCTGCTCGCCGAGCGCCCTGAAAAGAACATCCTGCTGATCGTAGTCACCGGAGATAAGGGCCTGGCTGGAGCGTTCAATACCAATATCCTGAAGATGGTTTCGAAATTCATCGAATCAAAACCGGATCAGAATATCGACATCGAATGCATCGGACGCAAGGGCCGCGATTTCATGCGGCGACGCTACCCGCCCGCACCAGAACGGGCCTCTGTCGATGGAGCGACGGGCGTCTCGCCCGTCCAGCCGGATGCAGAAGTCGCTCCACCGCGCGCCGGTCGCGTGCAGATCGTTGGCGAGTATGTCGGAGTTCTCGGCAAGGTCGAACACAATTTCGCAAATACTCTGAGCGAAAGCGTGATTGCCCGCTACTGCCGCCGCGAGATTGACGGCGTCTACATTCTCTTCAACGAATTCAAATCGGTCATCGCGCAACGCCTCGTCGCCGAGCGCCTGCTGCCGATCAAGGAGATCGGCGAAGTCGACGTCCAAATGGCGGAGGAGCCTTCCGAGGAGGAGCGCAAGAAGCGAATCGAAGCGGCGAAGACGGCACACGTTGGTCTTCGTCCAATCGATACCACCGCCGTCGATGAGGCCGCCGCCAGGTTCGCGGCGGCGCCGGTGGATTACATCTACGAGCAGACTCCCCACCAACTTTTCCAGGGAATTTTGCCGAAGTACATCGGCATTCAGATTTTTCATGCGCTGCTCGAGTCGGTAGCCGCCGAGCACGCCGCCCGCATGACGGCGATGGATGCGGCAACGAGCAACGCCAGCGATATGATCGATTCGCTCACGCTGATCATGAATCGCGCGCGCCAGGCAAAGATCACAAAAGAAATTATAGAAATCGTGAGCGGAGCGGCCGCGCAGTGAGAACGCTGCCAGCTGCTAGCTACTAGCGGCTGGCAAACCTGTGAAGTCAGAAAAGATTTTGATTGCCAGTAGCCAGTAGCTAGCAGCTGAGGTGATATGTCAGAAAATATCGGACACGTAATCCAAATCGCAGGCCCCGCCGTCGACGTGCAGTTCACCGAAGCGGCCATGCCTCCCATCTATGAGGCCCTTCGCGTCGTCAGCGAGGGCTTCACTGTGCCTTCTCCGATCAACGTCATTCTCGAAGTGCAGCAGCATCTCGGCGAAGGCCGGGTGCGCTGTGTCGCCATGGAAGCGACCGACGGCATGGTGCGCGGCATGAAGGCAATCGATCAGGGGGGACCCATCTCCGTTCCCGTCGGTCGCGGCACGCTCGGCCGCGTGATGAACGTCATCGGCGAACCCGTGGACAAACTCGGCCCCATCGCCTTTGAAAAGAGAATGCCAATTCACCGCCTTGCACCCGCATTCGATGAACAGTCGACCACAGCCGAGATGTTCGAGACCGGCGTGAAAGTGGTAGACCTGATCCAGCCATTCTTGAAAGGCGGAAAGATTGGCCTGTTCGGCGGCGCCGGCGTCGGCAAGACCGTCGTCATCATGGAACTGATCAACAACGTAGCCAAGCAGCACGGCGGATTTTCCGTGTTCGCCGGAGTCGGCGAGCGCACCCGTGAAGGCAACGACCTGTGGCTGGAAATGAGTGAGTCGGGAGTCATCAAGCCCGGTAAACCCGCCGAGTCAAAAGCCGCCTTGATCTATGGCCAGATGACCGAGCCCCCTGGAGCGCGCCTAAGAGTAGCGCTAACCGCTCTAACCGTAGCCGAATATTTTCGCGACGAAGAAGGCAGCGACACGCTGTTATTCATCGACAACATTTTCCGCTTCACTCAAGCCGGCTCGGAAGTATCAGCCCTGTTAGGGCGCATGCCCAGCGCCGTGGGTTACCAACCCAACTTAGCTACTGAGATGGGGGAGTTACAGGAGCGGATTACTTCTACTAAGAAGGGGTCGGTGACTTCGGTGCAGGCGATTTATGTGCCGGCGGATGATTTGACTGATCCGGCGCCAGCCACTACGTTTGCCCACCTGGATGCTACGACCGTGCTTTCGCGTGCGCTTACGGAGATTGGAATTTATCCGGCGGTGGATCCGCTGGCTTCTACCTCACGAATTCTTGATGCCCGAATTGTTGGGCAGGATCATTACGATGTGGCGCAAATGGTTAAGAAGACGCTGCAGACTTACAAAGACCTGCAGGACATCATCGCCATTCTGGGCATCGACGAACTTAGCGAAGATCAGAAGGTGACGGTTGCTCGGGCGCGGAAGATCCAGAAGTTCCTCTCGCAGCCGTTCTTCGTGGCCGAGCAGTTCACCGGCACTCCAGGACGCTATGTGAAGATCGCCGACACGGTAAAGGGCTTCCGCGGCATCGTGGAAGGGAAGTACGACGACATTCCCGAGCAGGCTTTCTACATGAAGGGAACGATTGAGGAAGTGCTGGAGACGGCGGAGAAAATGAAGGCCGTGGCAGCGTAAGATTCAGTCGCTGGTCGTTAGTCGTTAGTCGTTGGCAAATGCCTAGCGGCTAGTTCTGAGGTAACGACGGACGACTAACGACTAAAGACTAATGACCGAATGGCTAATACTTTCCAACTCGAAATCGTTACTCCCTCCCGGCTCCTGGTGAAGGACGCGGCCGAGGAAGCGCAGATCCCCGGGGTGAGCGGGTATCTGGGGATTCTTCCTGGGCACGCTCCGCTGATTACCGAGCTTGCGGTTGGGGTGCTTACTTACAAGGCGAGTGGCGCTACGCACACGCTGTCGGTAGCGTGGGGATTTATGGAAGTGCTGCCGGACAAGGTGACGATTCTGGCGGAGGCAGCGGAGCGTCCGCAGGAAATTGACGTAGAGCGCGCGCAAAAAGCGAAAGACCGGGCGGAACAGCGCCTGAAGAGCAACGATCTTCAGGTGGACTACACGCGCGCCGAAGACGCATTGCAGCGCGCGGACACGCGTCTGAACGTTGCGAAAGAAAAGTAGCGGCCTTCCCGCGCGAGCACTAGAGCCCACTCTGGTGCTGGCCGTCCAGCGGCCCACTTTTCGAAAAACGCGAAAACTGGAGCACCCTCGTTTTCTTCTCTGCTAGCGCTAAGAGCAATGTACGCCTTCTGCTAAACTCTTCAGTTCCTTTCGCGGCGAGCGAGGCAATATGGTAATGCAGTTGGTGGGAGTGATTGGGGCCGGCACAATGGGCAATGGGATTGCCCATGTGTTTGCGCAGTGCGGGTTCAACGTGGTGCTGTGCGATGTGGACCAGCGATTTTTGGATCGAGGACTCGCGACGATTGCGAAGAACCTGGATCGCGAAGTGGCCAAGAACAAGATTTCAGCGGGCGACAAGGTCTCCACGTTGGGGCGCATTACGGCGGTGGTGGACCGGGCGAAGCTGGCAGATTGCGATCTCGCGATAGAGGCGGCGACGGAGAAGTTCGAGATCAAGGCGGAGATTTTCCGCGAACTGGATCGCCTAATGAAGCCGAGGCCGGAGGTGATTCTGGCTACGAATACGTCTTCGATTTCGATCACGAAGATTGGGGCGCTGACCGGGCGCGCCGGCAAGGTGATAGGAATGCACTTCTTCAACCCGGTGCCGGTGATGAAACTGGTCGAAGTGGTTCGAGGCCTCGCGACTTCCGAGGCCACGTTTGAGACGGTGCGTGAACTGGCGGTGAAACTGGAGAAGACGCCGGTCGAGGTGAATGACGCTCCAGGATTTGTTTCGAACCGGGTGCTGATGCCGCTACTGAATGAGGCGATGTACGCGGTGATGGAGGGCGTGGCTACGGCGGAGGCGGTGGATGAAGTGTTCAAGCTGGGGATGGCGCATCCGATGGGGCCGCTGACCCTGGCGGATTTTATTGGGCTCGACGTGTGTCTGGATATTATGCGCGTGCTGCAGGAAGGGTTGGGAGATCCGAAGTACCGCCCTTGTCCGCTGCTGATCAAGATGGTGGATGCGGGCTGGCTGGGACGCAAGAGCGGCCGCGGGTTCTACAGTTATTCGTAGGACAGGAGATCGGAGATATGACGACAGCCCGGGGCGGAATTCTTCCGGCAAGAAAGCCGGGCGGCGACACTTTTTACTATTTACTGGCGGCGCTGTCGGGAGCCCTGGCGGGGTGGTTGGATATCAAAGTCGGCGACCTGCTGCTGACGGCGATGGTGGTGCTGGCGGCGAACATGCTGCTCGGATTCCTGACCCCGCGCAGCCCCTGGCGCTGGGTGGTCTTGATAGGAGTGTTCGTGCCGGTGGTGGAGTGGCTGGCATATTTTTTTCTTACGCAGAAACCAGAGCGGGCGCAGATCTATGAATCATTTCTGGCGTTCCTGCCGGGAATCGCAGGCGCGTACGGTGGAGCGGTGGGGCGGGGCGTGGTGGACAATTTGTTCCCGGGGAAGTGAGTCTCATTTCGCCATTGCCGCCGGATTTGCAATGTGGGCGGCGACCTAGAAAAATCTTCAAGCTTTGTGCCTGCGAGGGGGAGTTTCCGCCAAAGGTACCGGCCCCCGAAAAACTGTTCCCGCTTCCACAGCTGCTGGGGGTAAGCTACGGCTATGGGAGTGTCGGTTTCGGTGCTGGCGAGCGGCAGCCGTGGGAACTGCGCGCTGGTGGCGACGAGTTCAACGCGCGTTCTGGTCGATGCCGGGCTTTCGGGCCGCGAAACCTTCAAGCGGCTGCGGGCCATCGCTGATCGTGACGGGGAGCGCACCAAGGAAATTTCCGCGATCCTGATTACGCACGAGCACTCCGACCATGTTGCCGGACTGCAGCGGCTGGCCACCAAGCTGAATGTGCCCGTCTTCCTGACGGCGCCGACGCATCATGCCTGGAGCCGGGCGGTGCGCGACGCGGAGGGCGCGATTCCGGAACTGCCGAAATCGGAACATTTTTCTGCCGGGCGCGGCTTTCGCGTGGGCGACATTGAGGTCATGCCCTTTACCATTCCTCATGACGCGGCCGATCCGGTGGGCTTCACCTTTCGTGCGGAAGGCGTCAAGATCGGTTTTGCCACCGACCTGGGCAAGATAACGACAAACGTGAAGTATCACTTGCAGGGCTGCAACGTTATGGTGATCGAATCGAATCACGATATAGAACTGCTGCGCTCGGGTCCGTATCCGTGGTCGGTGAAGCAGCGAATAATGAGCCGGGACGGGCATCTGTCGAATGAGGCGCTCGCGGAATTCTTCTCCAACGACTATGATGGAGGAGCCGAGTACTTGGTTTTGGCACATATTTCTGAGCAAAATAACCATCTCGAAAGAGCTCGAATGTCAGCAGAACAGGCGCTGGTCGGTCGTCGGGGGCTGTGGCACAAACCCGTGCTGCTGGCAACCCAAGCGGAAGTTCTCGAATCCATCCGGTTGTAGCCTCTTCGGTTTTAGCCTCTTATGAGCGAGTGTGTGGAACCGATGGTCGGGAAAATCCTTGCGGGATGGCGTTACGATATTTCCGGCCTGGCTCCGGAGATGCGCGGGGACTACGAGTTACATTTTGCCAGTTGTGAACGTTGCCGCAGCCGCCAGAAACTGCACCGCATCATCGATATTTCTCTGATTGTGCTGGCTTCGGCGTCGGCCGCGGTGTTTCTGCTGGCGTTTGCCGTGATCCGGCATTTTGGACTGCGCCACGCTTTCTGGCTGGAGGTGGGCGCGCTGGCGGGCTTTGCGCTGTCGGCGCTGATCTGGCTGGTCGTGGCCGTGGCGACTCCCGCGCCTATGGCGGTGGTGGATGCAGCGAAGCTCGGCGCGCGACACGTGCATGACCGGCTGCCGGCGGAGATCCGCGAGAAGCTACCGGAAGAACTGCGGATGAAGATCACGGGGTCGTGACTGCTTAGCAGGAAGAACCCAATCTCGTCTCAGATTTTCTGAGAGTTCGCCCGGTTTCGAGCCATCACGACCATAACCTACGCCTAACTCCAAAGGCTAGTCCGACCGTAGGTCCGATCTGGGCTAGTAACGGCGGTTCACATATGCAACTTACAAGTGATAAAATCCCCGCATGCCAAAGACACTAATTCAGTCAGTAGTCAAACAACTACAGCAAGAACGTTCGCGACTTGAGAGCGAACTCCACCGCGTAACCGCTGCGCTAACCACCTTCGGGAAAGTTTTCCTGGGGGGAAGCAAGCGAGGCCGAGCAAGTCGCAAGAGACGAACCATTTCGGCTGCCGGACGCAAGCGAATAGCAGCCGCGCAGCGAGCACGATGGGCAAAGGTTAAAGCGGCAGCCAAGAAAAAATAGGTACGCCGTCTTCCGCCGAGGGCGCCCCACGAGGCGGAAAACCTGATCCTCCCGCTGAGACGCGCCCAACGCGCGGGCGCGTCAGTTCGGGAGATCTCTCAACACTGCGGCCACAAACCCGGTAAACTCCCGCACGTCTGCTTCGGTCGTGTCGAACGAACACATCCACCGCACCACCGACTCCTCTTCGCTCCACACATAGAAGAAGTAGCGTTCCTGTATCTTCTTGATCGCCTCCCGCGGAATTTGCGCGAACACTCCGTTCGCCTCCACCGGATATACAATCTTGACTCGCTGAATTTTCTTCACTTCCTGTTCCAGCAGGCGCGCCATGCGGTTCGCGTGCTCGGCATTTCGCCGCCAAAGATCGTCCGTCAGCAGCGTCTCCATCTGCACCGACAGGTAGCGCATCTTCGACGCCAACTGCATTCCCTGCTTGCGCACAAACAAGAAATCCTGCGCCAGTTCCGGATGGAAAAACACCACCGCCTCCACGCCCATCAGCCCGTTTTTCGTCCCGCCAAACGAAAGCACGTCCACTCCCAAGTCGCGCGTCGCCTGCCGCAGAGTTAGACGCTGCGCTGCCGCGGCGTTTGAAATCCGCGCTCCGTCTACGTGCAAAAACATTCCGCGCTCGTGGGCAAACCGCGCCAGCGCCTCAACTTCTGCCGGCTTGTACACTGTGCCCATCTCGGTCGCCTGCGTGATCGAAATCACCCGCGGCTGCACGTGATGCTGGTCGCCAATTCCGTGATACGCATGCGTCACCGTTTCCACCGTCAACTTCCCGTCCGGCGCGGCCAGAGGCACGAGCTTGCAACCCGTAAACTTTTCCGGCGCGCCACATTCGTCCGTATAAATATGAGACAGCTCCGGACACAACACCGCATGAAACGGCCGCGTAAGTGCCTGCAGGCTCAGCACATTTGCCGCCGTCCCATTGAAAACAAAAAACACCGCCACATCGGCGCCAAACTGCTCCCGAAACTTTCCGACCGCCGATTCCGTGTGCGGATCGTCCCCATACCCCACCACATGCCCCTGGTTAACCTGCCGTATCGCCTCCAGCACCTCGGGATGCACTGCCGCATTGTTGTCGCTCGCAAAACTTCGGCTCGGTCTCATAACAAAACAATTTAGCAGAAGGAAGAAATCTTCGGTGCTTCGTGCCCTTACCGAGAATCTATAATTGTTCTAGTATTGCTGCGGTCGGGTCGCTGCGATGACCAGGCCCTGAAGGGACGTCTTATTTCCCGTGGAGACGCGGCTTGCCGCGTCTCCACATCGACGATATGTCTCGATTCTCCGCAAGTACGCCATCTTTGATGCGGTCCGGGATTCTGCCCGGCGCAGTTCTAACCGCGCTTCTTCTTACGACCGCCTGCACCAACACGAAAGCAGCCAAGGCTGCCGACCCGCAGGCGATGCCGGTTAAAGTTCAAACGGCCAAGGCGCAAAAAGTCGACGACACGACCGACTACGTCGCCACCTTGAAATCCCGCGACTCCGCCGTGGTCATGCCGCAGGTCGAAGGCATCATTACGCAGATCGTTGTCCACTCCGGCGACCACGTCGCGGACGGCGCTCCCATGATGCAGATCGATCCCGCCAAGCAGCAGGCCACGGTCAAAAGCCAGGAGGACGCCCGCGCCGCCCAGGTCGCTCAGGTCAAATGGGCGCAGCAGAACTACGACCGCGTCAGCGGCCTGGCCAACGCCGGCGTAGTCAGTAAGCAGGATCTCGACCAGGCGCGCGCCACTCTCGACGCCGCCCAGGCGCAATTGCACTCACTCGATGCTCAGGTTAGCGAGCAGCAAGTCCAGTTGCACTACTATCAGGTGGTCGCGCCGCGCGCCGGCATTGTCGGCGATGTTCCCGTCCGCGTTGGCGACCGCGTCCTCACCACTACTACGCTCACCACCGTCGACCGTCCCGGCAGCCTCGAAGCCTACATCTATGTTCCCATCGAGAAATCTGCGCAGCTGAAGCTGAATCTTCCGGTTCAGATCGTCGACGCTTCAGGAAGCCCGCTCGCCGCCAGTCGCGTCACCTTCATCTCGCCACAGGTGGACACCGCGACGCAGACCGTGCTCGTCAAGGCGACTATCGCAAACTCGAACGACAGCCTGCGCACCGCCCAGTTCATTCGCGCCCGTGTGGTCTGGGGCAGCCAGGAAAAGCCGGTGGTTCCGGTCGTGGCGGTGTCGCGAATCGGCGGCCTCTATTTCGCTTTCGTCGCTGAGTCTGACCAGAAAGGTGGATACGTAGCCCACCAGAAGCCGCTCCAGATCGGCCAAATCGTCGGCAACGACTACGTCGTCCTCGACGGCGTAAAACCGGGAGACAAAGTGGTCGTCTCCGGCACCCAGTTTCTAGTCGATGGAGTACCCGTAGTCCCGCAAGAAAGCAGCAGCTAGCAAAAGTCCAAGAAGCTTTCTCGAAACCAGCTCAGACAAATGACAAGCAGCACGCGCGAGACACAGGCAACCGAGAGCTGAGAGCTGAGAGCTGAGAGCTGAGAGCTGACAACTGTTTCTTATGGTCGACTTTTTCATTCATCGCCCGGTATTCTCAACCGTCTGCGCTCTGTTGATTATTCTCGCCGGCGCGGTCTGCATTCCTACGCTGCCCATCGCACAATTCCCCAACCTTGCGCCGCCGCAGGTCGGTGTTACCGCCGTTTACACCGGAGCGAGCGCCCAGACCGTCGAGTCCGCCGTCACCACGCCGCTAGAACAGCAGATCAACGGCTCGGAAGGCATGAAGTACATCACCTCTTCCAGCGACAACAACGGCGTCAGCTCGATTACCGCGACTTACGATCTCAACCGCGATCCCGATCTCGCCTCCGTCGACATCCAGAACCGCGTCAACACTGCTCAAGGACGTCTCCCCAACGCAGTCAAGCAAGTCGGAGTTACCGTCGCCAAGACCTCGGAGAATTTCGTCTTCGGCGCCGCCGTCTTCTCGCCCGACGCTCGCTACTCCACGCTCTTCATGAGCAACTACCTGGATGTCTACGTCCGCGACAGTCTGAAGCGCGTTCCCGGTGTGGCCGACGTCATGATCTTCGGAGAGCGCAAATACTCCATGCGGCTGTGGCTCGATCCCGTTCGCATGGCCAGCCGCGCCCTCACCGCGGACGACGTAATCAGCGCTCTCCAGGAGCAGAACGTTGAAGTCGCCGCTGGACAAGTCGGTGCACAGCCCTCTCCACTCGGGCAGCAGTTCCAGATCAGCGTCCGCGCCGTCGGCCGTCTTTCCGAATCCACTCAGTTCGATGACATCATCCTGAAGAGCAATGCCGATGGCACTCTCGTCCGCCTGCGCGACGTCGGTCACGCCGAACTCGGCGCCGAAGACTACAGCTCCAACCTGGACTACAACGGGCACGAATCGGTTGGTATCGGCATCACCCAGCTCTCTACTGCCAACGCCCTCGAGGTAGACCGTCGCTGCATTGCCGAACTTGAACGTCTTGCCAAGCGCTTTCCGCCGGGTATGAAGTATGAGCTCGCCTTCGATACCACCGACGCGGTCAGCGAATCCATTCGCGACGTAGTCTTGACCCTCGGCCAGGCCATCTTCCTCGTCATCCTTGTCATCTTCTTTTTCCTCGAAGACTGGCGCTCCACCATTATTCCGGCCGTCACCATCCCGGTGTCGCTTATCGGCACTTTCGCTTTCGTCAAACTGCTCGGCTTCTCCATCAATACACTGACCCTGTTCGGCATCACGCTCGCCACCGGCCTGGTGGTCGACGACGCCATCGTCGTGATAGAAAACATTGAGCGCCACTTGCAGAAAGGCGAATTGAATCCCCTTAAGGCCGCGTCTGACGCCATGGGGGAAGTCACCGGAGCCGTCATCGCCACTTCCCTGGTGCTGGTTGCCGTGTTTGTGCCGTGCGCCTTCTTTCCCGGCACCACCGGCATTCTGTTCCGCCAGTTCGCGCTGACTATCGCCTTTTCAATTTCGATTTCCGCCTTCAACGCGCTTACTCTTACACCCTCGCTATCCGCGCTCCTGCTCGGTCGCGAGCACGGAGAAAAAATTTGGTTCTTCAAGCGTGTCGACGGCCTCCTGAGCGCGATTAACAATGGCTATGTTCACGCCCTCCGCGCTTTTCTGCGTTTCGAAGCCGTCGCCCTGATCCTGTTTTTCGCCGGACTCGGCCTCGCTTATTTCATCTTCCGGCAAGTGCCCCAAGGCTTCGTCCCCACCGAAGATCAGGGCTACCTCATCGTCGTCATCCAGGCTCCGCCCGGAGCATCGCTCGAATACACGCGGAAAATCGGCCAGCAGGTGACCGACGTCACCAAGAATTATCCTGAAATCGAGGGTACCTTCTCCGTCGCCGGCTTCAGCTTCGGAGGCAGCGCGCCCAACGCCGGCCTCGTATTTCTGTCCCTCCGGCCATACGCGCAGCGCAAAGGCCATGACCACACCGCCGCCGCCCTCCTCGATCGACTGCGCGGCCCCCTGTTCGGAATTTCCGGCGCCATCGTCATCGTCTTCGAACCGCCCGCCGTGCAAGGTCTCGGCCAGTTCGGCGGGTTCCAATTCGAACTCCTGGATCAGGGCAATCACACTCTTCAGGATCTCGACAAAGTTACCCACGACCTCACTCGCGCTGGCTTTGGGCGAAAAGACCTCGCCGGGCTCTTCACCACTTACACCGCCAGCGATCCGCAGTTTGTCGTCACCATCGATCGCGAAAAAGCCAAGAGCCTGCACATCCCGCTCAGCCAGATCACCGACACCCTCAGCGTCTACATGGGTTCGGCCTACATCAACGATTTCGATTTCAATAACCGTTCTTATCGTGTGTACGTGCAGGCCGACAAGCAATTCCGTTCGCATCCGCAGGACATGAAGCAGTACTATGTGCGCTCCGATTCCGGCGCCATGGTCCCGCTGGGAAACTTAGTCAGCATCAGCCAGACCGCCGCGCCCCAGGTCATCGGTCACTACAACCTTTTCCGCGCGACGGAGATCGACGGCTCTGCTGCCCCCGGCTTCAGCTCCGGACAAGCCATCGAAGCCATGCAGCAGCTCTCCGCGAAAACCTTGCCCCAGGGTTACACCTACGAATGGTCGGGAGTTTCGCTCGAAGAGTTGGCCTCGGGATCGACCACGCTCATTCTCTTTGGTCTCGGAACGCTGGTGGTCTATCTCACGCTCTCGGCGCAGTATGAAAGTTTCGTACTCCCTTTCATTATTCTGCTAGCCGTGCCTATGGCATTGCTCGGTGCGCTTTCCGCCCAATGGCTCCGCGGCCAGCAGAACGATGTCTACTGCCAGGTGGGACTCGTCATGCTTGTAGGCCTGGCGTCCAAGAACGCCATCCTGATCGTGGAGTTCGCCGAGCAGTTGCGCGAACGCGGCCTGACCATCGTCGACGCGGCTGTCGAAGCCGCCCGCATCCGCCTGCGTCCGATTCTCATGACCTCCTTCGCCTTCATCCTGGGTGTTGTCCCCTTGGTAACCGCCAGCGGCGCTGGAGAAAATGGACGCCACTCCGTAGGCACCACCGTATTCGGCGGCATGATCATGAGCACAATCCTAAACTTGTTCTTCATCCCAGTGCTCTATCTCTTGATCGAAGGCTTCAGAGAGCGCCGCCGCAAATCCAAAACCGCCTAAGCAAGTGTGGGTTGTGTGGGGACGGGCGCCCTCGCCCGTCCAGCGAGCGCAGCGTGGCACCTGCAGTGGTCACGGCAACTCCGCTCGCTATAGAATGGGCGGGCAGGCGCGCCGGTCCCCGGCGCAAGAAAAATGCGACTTCGCGTCCCTTTCCAGCGTCTGAAAAGTGCGAAGAAGTTGAGGGCCTCTAATCATGTCGCAAAAAACCGTGCATGAGGTCAAACCAATGAAGAAATCGCTGCTCGCAGTTCTTGCTCTCCCATTGATTTGCTCAATGACGATCTTCTCGATGGCGGCTCTCGCCAGTCCCGCCATCCAGGACAACCGACCAACTGGCGCGCTCGATCAAAAGAGCCTCGATCGCATCTACAAGGAAGTCCGTCATGAACTCGTGATGCTTCCTTACTATGGAGTGTTCGACAACCTCGCCTACAAAGTCGACCCTGACGGTACCGTGACCCTGCTCGGCCAGGTTTCGAATCCCAGTCTCAAGTCCGACGCCGAAAAGGCGCTCAAGCGCATTGAAGGTGTCGAGAAAGTCGTCAACAATATCGAGGTCCTGCCCACGTCCATTGGCGACGACCGGATCCGCCGCGCTGCCTACCGCGTCATCTATGGCAACGCCGCCCTAAGACAGTACCAGTTGCGTGCCGTTCCGCCCATTCACATCATCGTCAAGAACGGAAACATTACCCTCGAGGGCGTGGTTGCCAACAAGATGGACAAGCAAATCGCCGGCGTGCAGGCCAACAGCCTTCCCGGAGTATTCTCGGTGACCAACAATCTTGTAGTCGAAGAGCAAGAGAAGAAAGACGACAAGAAAAGATAATTTCGCAAGCTTGCCAGTGGAGAGCCGGGCGCGTCCCCGCCCGGCTGGACCCTTCGACTGCGCTCAGGGCAGGCTCGCGGGGAAGCCCGTGATTGCTCTGTGCTCCCCTGTGTCCCCTGGGGTTGAGGTTCTTCCGCAATCCGCAAATCTGACGTCTGCAATCTACAATTATTTATGCCCCCACCCGGATCGCAAACCGCCGATCCCGGCGAAATCGAGCGCGCCGCCCAGTTTCTGCGCGCCGGCGGTCTCGTTGCTTTCCCCACCGAAACGGTTTACGGTCTCGGCGCCAACGCTCTCGACGCCGAAGCCGTAGCCCGCATCTACGCCGTCAAAGGCAGACCCGGAACCAGTCCGCTCATCGTGCACGTAGCATCCATAGATATGGCGCAGTCGCTGGTTGCGCACTGGCCGGAAAACGCCAATCGTCTGGCCCGTCGATTCTGGCCCGGTCCGCTGACGCTGGTGCTAGAAAAGCAGCTCGAAAATCAGCCAGTAATTCCTGCGATCGTCACCGCTGGCCTACCCACTGTCGGTCTCCGCATGCCCGCGCATCCGATCGCGCTTGCCCTGATCCGCGCCGCTGGCGTTCCGCTGGCCGCACCCAGCGCGAACCGCTTCGGCGAACTTTCTCCGACCACCGCCGACCACGTCCGCCGCAGCCTGGGCAACGCAGTAGATTTCATACTCGACGGCGGACCCTGTCAGGTCGGCATCGAGTCCACCGTGCTCTCGCTAACCGAGCCCAAGCCGATCCTGTTTCGTCCAGGAGGAATTTCGCGGACCGAACTGGAAGCGATCATCGGGCCAGTGGTCTCGGCGCAGGAGGTTCAAGCCGGAGCGCTTCGAACCGGAGCCCATCCTGCGCCCGGCCTGCACCCGCGCCACTACAGCCCGCGAACCACTTTATATTTAGTGAGCAATGGAAAAATGCCCGCCCAGGGCCGGGGAATCTACCTACAGCACGCGAGTCCGCCTAACCGCCCGGACATCAAGACCATCCAGATGCCAACCGCAGTCGCCGACTACGCCGCTGCTCTCTACGAAAAGCTCCACGAAGCCGACACGGCCAACGTCGACTGGATCGCGGTAGACCTGCCTCCAAATGCGCCCGATTGGGAAGCCGTGCAAGACCGCCTACGCCGCGCCGCCTCGAATGAATAGAAAAGAACTCAACGTCAAGTAATTGGTGTAGTCGCCATATTACTCGTTGACCCAATGACTGGGGTTTTGAGCGCTAACGCCTTCCATGAGAAGGCCGGTCGGAGTCAAGTGGGTTCATTTGTTTTTTCGCTGGACAATGTTTTTTCTCCCCGCCGAGTTACCACTGTCGCCACCCTTCCATCCGCACTCTTTGTTGAGCGGTTTGCGCTCGGTGCAAGTTGGGTGTTCTCGTTTCAGCCGGTGCTGCCACCTG
>Ga0187857_10001888_pt1 | contig 20040 bp, 17 predicted proteins | sample June2016WEW_8_10_FD_132984 | JGI IMG/M metagenome (GOLD analysis project Ga0187857, IMG submission 132984) | Peatland microbial communities from SPRUCE experiment site at the Marcell Experimental Forest, Minnesota, USA - June2016WEW_8_100 | ecosystem: Environmental > Terrestrial > Soil >... | reverse complement strand
GCCGGCCGCGCCACCACCACCACCACCACCACCACCAACGACTCGATCCGATGACTGGTTCGCGCAACTCGCCGGACCTGATTTGCCAAGTGCAGAGAACAAGGGCGGGTTCGGCTTCCACCCGATGTTCTGCTTCGCAGACGCGACCGGTGAGGCATTGTCGGGAGTGCTCAGGCCGGGCAATGCCGGCTCGAACACCGCCGCTGACCATGTGAGGGTCCTCGACGAGGCGATCTCTCAGCTGCCCGACGATGTCCAAGCTGGCCACCACGTTGGCGAGAACGCGTCCCTCGTGCGACGCGAGGTCGTCTGCCGGACCGACTCGGGCGGCACGACCGCGGCCTTCACCACAGCTCTGCGGGCCCGCAACATCGGGTTCTTCACGAGCGCCATGACCAACGACCAGGTCCAGGCCGCCATCTTTGACGCCGAAGGGATCGAGGAGGTGTGGGTGCCGGCGCTCGGAAAAGACGGCGAGGAACAAGACGGTTCGTCGGTCTGCGAGCTCACCTCGCTCGTCTTGTTATCGGCGTTTCCGAGCGGGACAAGGCTCATCGTCAGGAGAGAGCCGCGGCATCCCGGGGCCCAGCGCAGCCTGTTCCCGTCCCTCGAGTACCGCTACTGGGGCTTTTACACCGACTGCGAGGGTAAGCCCGCTGAGCTCGACCTCATGATGCGCGCCCATGCGCACGTCGAGAACCACATCGCCCGATTGAAGGACTCGGGGCTGTGTCGCTTCCCCTTCTCGAGCTTCGAGGCCAATGCCAACTGGATGGCCGTCGTGATGCTCTCAGCGGACCTCGTCAGGTGGTTCCACCTCCTGTGCTGCGACGGATACTGGAGTTGCGCCCGCCCGAAGGCGCTCAGATGGGGCCTGTTCCACGCACCGGGCCGCATCGTTCGCACTGCCCGGCGCAGCATCGTGCGCATCCTCGAGCACTGGCCACAGGCAGGCATTCTGCTCAGCGCCTATCGCCACATCGAAGCCATCACCTGATCGCTTCGAGATCGCGAGCACCGGACGAGCCTGGACCTGCCACGCCCACGATTCGGGTGATCAGTGCGGTCTTGGCCAAATGCGGGTCCCCAGGCCTCTCCGGTCACCGGAATCGTCCGGCAATCTCTCCGACCGACCTCAATCGTGAGCGGCACTCGATCCTCAATGCCCCGCGTGAATGATCGGGGCTAGTACCGATGTAGAGCTCTCCGTTCGGAGCGATCGCAAGACCGAAGAGCCAGGACGGCCCGCCAAAGGAGGCGCTGAGCGCCGGCACGGGCTTTGAGCCAAGAGGCACGGTGCCGCCGCCGGCGACGGTCTCGATGATGCCGTCGGGCAGGATCTCGCGAATCCTGTCGTTCCCCTCGTCGGCGAAATAGACGGTGCCGTTCTTCGCGACCGCGATTCCCGAGACGTTGTGGATCTTCGCATCGACTGCCTGGCCGCCATCGCCTGAAAAGCCGTGCTTGCCATTTCCCGCCACCACCTGGAAACGACCGTCAGAGAGCCGTCGCAGAATCTGGTCACGACCACCGTCTACGACATAGAGAGCGCCACTCGGACCCACCGCCAGAGCTTGGGGTGTCTTTGGTGAAACGATCGAGCCCGCCGTAGCTATGTCGCCGGTCGCAGGGCTAATGCCTTTCGAGCGTGAGACGACTTGGCCTGTAGTGGTGTGACTGAGGGCCAGGCCAAGCCCACTCGCGAGTGCCGCCACGACGACCACGAGGCTGGCCCTCATCCAGCGCCGTCGCCGAAGCCGTTTCGCCTCTTTGATCAGCGCCTCCGCGTCGAACTCGGTCACGGCGCGGCGGTGGGGTGCGAGCAGGGTCACGCTAGCTCCGGTTGTTCACTTGAGTCGATGGAGCTAAGATTAGTAGCACGATGAAGGATGTCAAGATCGATCCGTCCAACTCGCTGCCGCTCTTCGAGCAGGTCGCTGCCGAGATACGTCGCGCGATCGCCGACGGTGAGGCCAAGCCCGGTGAGCGCATGCCGCTGGCCAAGGATCTCGCGACAGTGCTCGGGGTCAACACGAACACGGTGCTTCGTGCCCTTCGCCAGTTGCGCGAAGAGGGACTGCTCGAGTTCCGGCGAGGTCGAGGTATCACCGTCGCAGGGACTCCGCAGCGCGGCGCGGTCTTGGCGAAGGTGAACGAACTCGTCAAGTTCGCCAGACAGCAAGGCTATCGACCAGATGAGTTGATCTCGATGATCGAAACTACGACCTAGGGCGACTCGTCACCCTGCTTCGCGAAGAGACTCCTCCGATCGGCGCCAGCACTTTGGATGCCGAAGCGCTCATCAAAGAGGCGCGGCGACTTCGTAGGTGACGTTGGCTGATCGGCATCGCTGCGGTCCTTCTCGTAGTTCTCGCAGGAGCAATCGCTTACGTGGTTAGCCACAGCAAGCCGACAAAGCCCTCCCTGACGACCGCGACCTCACAACCGTCAAGGGAGGGTGCCCCAGTTGCCGGTGCGGTCGTGACCCCGAGGCAGCCGGGCAAGCTCGCAGTAGGTCCGAACGGCGACCTCTATGTCATAGACGGCGGCCGCGACGAGATACTGCGGCACCTGCCAAACGGGACGTGGAGCGTCGTCGCAGGCGATGGCCGCCAAGGCTTTGCCGGGGACGGCGGTCCGGCCATCCGCGCCGAGCTGCGGGTAGGCACATGGTCGGGAATCGCCATAGCACGCAACGGCACCAGCTACTTCTCTGACAGTGGGAACGGTCGGGTGCGCGAGGTGTTACCGGACGGCATCATCGAGACGGTTGCAGGCGGAGGAAGGATTCCCCTCCCGGACCGAGCGGGCGAGAAGGTGCCTGCCCTCAGAGCCGCCTTGCCTGACCCACTGGGCGTGGCACTTGGGCCGAGGGGCAGTCTCGCCATCGCCGCACCGCTTGTCATCTCCCTCGAGCGCGACGGCGACCTCACCTGGATCGCTGGGGCCAAGCGGTTTGTTCCGTGGTGCAAGACTTGCGACATCGGAGAGGACAACTTCTACGATGCCGATCAGCTGGCCTACGACGGTGCCGGTGACCTACTTGTCTCTAGCGACAACATCCCAGTGGGTTACGGCGTCGCGGAGGTGCGAGCGAACGGAACCATTCGCGATATAGGTGGCGCCCGGGGGGAGGGAGGCGAACCGCCCGCCATCTCGCCGGGGCCAGACGGCAGCGTCGTCGTCGCGGGTATGTCTGGTCTGTACACGATCGCGAACGGCAGCCGGAAGTTTCGGCTGGTTCCGCACACCTTGAACTCCGCGCGCGGGTTCTCAGCCCTCTCTCGGGCCCTCGGCGGCCATTACGGTCCTCGTCATTTGAGTTATAGCTTCTTCGGCGGTGACGGAATCGTCGAGAGCCCGAGCGGGATGATCTACGCGGACGCAAGCCCGTTTCCTGCCTTGGCCTTCTATCGCATCGTGGAGCTGACTCCATCCGGTACCGCCAAGGCTCTTTTCAAGTCTTAGCTGAAAGCCCCCTCCCTCGCCGTCCGTGCGTTCGGCCTTCGCGGCGCGCCGCCCAGTCATCAGGCCCGCCGCGTCGCCAGCGCCAATGTCGGCGTGAAGCGAACCCAGATCCGACCGCCGTCTGAGGTCCGGTAGGTGGGAGACAGTCCCAGGACGTCACTCGCTTGGATCCAGATGATCCCGGCTTCCGGGCTGACGAAGTCGAAGGTCTCGTATTGGTTGAATCCGATGTCGGAGTGAACGGGCGTCCAAGTCGCGCCTGCATCGGAAGTGGTGTACAGGACATGACCGGTGGCCCCGCCCTCAAGACTCCCGGGCACGACGAATCCGTGGCGTGCGTCCACGAACTGGACGATCCAGGACCTGCTCCGGTTGACCGGCAGGGACACCCGGGCCCATGTCGCGCCGGTGTCATGGGTCACAAAGAGCATCGATGCGCCACCGACCGTGAGGAACCCGGTCGAGCCGAAGAACGTCGGCGGTGACACGCCACAGCCGTCCGAGCACGCGGCAGGGACCGGGAGATGCTGCTGCGTCCAGCTCGACCCTCTGTCATGGGTTGTGAAGAATCCCAGGGAACCTGCGTTGCAGTACTCCGTGATCCAGCCGTCGTTCGGAGTGGCGAACACGATGCCGTTCTTGTCGCAGTCCGTAGTCAGTCCCCCGAGGCTCACGCCCGAGCCGACAAGACTCAGTGTGCGAGCAACTAGGAACCATCTCCTGCCCCCGTCGGTGCTGCGGTAGATCGCCACGGCGTCCTGACCCATGGCGGCCCCGAGGTTCTCCATGTCCCAACCGTCCTGCGCGTTGACGAAATCGAGCGACCCGAGGTGGTCAAATGTGGAAAGGCGGGTCCAGCTCGTTCCACCGTTGGAGGTCGAGTAGAGCGTCGTCCCGACGCCCACCCACGCCCTTTCGGCATCAAGGACGAACAGGTCGCTAGCTGAGCTGGGAGTAACCCGCGTCGTCGACGGCGTGACGTCGGTCCATGTGACCCCTCCGTCGGTCGTGCGCGCCGGCACCAGCGAGGATGGCGCAAGCGACCCGGGGTTCGAAGTCCAGCGAAGGGCCCATCCGATCCGGGACGAGACCATCTGCAGCGAGTCGAGCCACAGCGGCGTCACGGTCGGGGGTTGGGAGGCCGGCGGTGCCGGCGGGCGGCAGACGTCCTGCCGGCAGGCCACTAGATCCATCCTCGTCAAGGTGTCCTGCCCGCTCGCCAGCCAGACCGTACGCCCCGCGGCCGCGATCGCGCCCGGATCCGAGCCGACGACGATCGGCCGACCCACGACCCTGTCGTTGACCGTGTCGATCCGCACGAGGTGGACGTTGGCCCCGTTGAGAGTGGCCGTCACCCAGAGCGTGCCGGGGGTCGCCGCCATCAGGCCCGACCCGTAGAAGATGGGCAGCTCTCCCGAGCCGGGGAACGAAAGCAGTTTGATCGTCGTGACGACACGGTTGGTGCGGGGGTTGATCCTCACGACGGAGGATCCGTTGGAGACCCACACGGCCCCGTCGCCAGTCGCGACCAGCCCGAACAGACCGGCGCCCCGGACACGAGCCATGACGCGTCCGCTCGACAGAGAGAGCCGCAACAGGCAACCGGAGAGGCATTGCTCGTTCACGACCGACATCCAGGCGGCGCCCTCGCCCACAGCGAACCCGGGCCTCTTCTCGAACGGCAGCGGCAGGGTCCGCACGGCCAGGGTGCGGGGGTCGATGCGGACCATCCCTGCACGATCGAGTGTCCAGAGGGCCCCGTCGTCGAAGGAGAGGGTGGACGAGACGATCGGGATCGTGCCGGTCACCTTGCCCGTCGCCGGGTCGACCCGGAGAATCCCAGAGTCGTCCGTGACCCACAAGCTGCCGGCTCCGTAGGCAAGGTTCGAGAGCGAGGCGGTGGCAAGTGACAGGATCGGTTCGCTCCTGTCGGTGGCGGGATCAATGCGGTAGAGGGATCCTCCTGAGGTTGCCCAGGCAGACCCGTCACCGGTGGTGACGCCATAGACGCCACCTGCCGGGCGGAACGTCGCCGTGAGGACGGGACGAAGCGCCGCTGCCGCCCGCGGCGGGCTGCCTTTGCCTATCGAGGTGCCCGTCGACATGCAGGCTGTCAACAGCGCCGCGGCGCCGACGAGCACCGCCCAGTTGAGCCGCGAACTGCGCATCAGTTGGAGTTGTACTCCTCGCAGACGTCGTGGGGTACCGCGCCCATCGGGCCGAAGTCCTCTTCCACCCCCCTCCGTCTGTTCGCCCGCGTGGTCCCGCCTTGGCGGGTTCGCCGTTCGGCGAGGCACTGAACCAGGACGGTTTTGGAGGGAGTGCGGGTTCGCGTCGGCGGGCCGATGGCGGGGATCTCCGACTGGTCCTAGGTGCTGCCCGGAGACAAGCGGTCCGCGGACGTACGCTTGCGATCGTGAAGGCGTTCGCCCGCCTGACCGTCGTGGTCTTGGTCGTTGTGGCTATCGGCATCGGCGTGAGCGCCTCGTCGTGGAATCAGCCGACCTACGGGCCTTCCTGGGGTCGATTCTCCATCGAGTTCCCGTCCGCGCCGACTACGCACATACCGCGAGAACGCGACATCTGGTTCGCGAGTGACGTGACGCATGGTGTGCACGAGTCGGTCGACGTGCGTGTCTTCCGGGCCGATCAATATTGGTCAAGCGCAGCTGAGCAGGAGCGCGAAATCGACCAAATTGTCGGGCAGGCGGCGACCGTGACGCGCGGTGATGGAGTCACCGTGATCGCCCCTCCGCCCTTCTGTGCCGGTGTCTGTGCTGATGTCGAGTTCGTGCGAGAGGGACCGACGGTCTGGGCGGTCCAGGCTGCGGCTTCCAAGCAAGCTGGACCCTGGGTTAACCCAGATTGGCATGCAGTCTCCGGTCCACAAGACGAGAGCCTCAGCGCGATGGCCAGAGGCTTGTTGGCATCATTCGAACCCGCGGGGTAAGCCCTGTGAGACCTCTGCCAACCCGTGCGCTACCGCTGGGTCGTGGCGGCTTCTTTGGCTACGCCGGGTGCGTGCCTAATGAGTGTGCCCGCACTTTGCCCCCGCCTCAGCCGAAGCAGGCCTCCGGTACGTGGACGGCGAGGACCCTGCTCGACGTGAAGCTTGTGACCTGGATAGCCACGAGGATGTGGCCGACCAGAGCGACCGGCGTCCAACTGGGCGCTTGCTTTGCTGTCCAAATCGCGGTTGCGCGTAGCGATCCTGTCGTAGGCGCGAGGCAGGTCATGCCTCGATAGCTCTGGAGCAGCAAGAAGGCGCCGAGGTCGTAGGCGGTAAACCCTCGGTAGGCGGTGGCAGAGGGTGGATCGACTGGCAAGGCACCTTGGGGCAGGGCCATCGGCCTGAGACCGTCGGAGCTCAGCAGGCTGACCGACGAGAGGTAGCTCGTGATCCAGACCCCTCCCTCAACAGGCGTAAGCCCAGCCGTGCCGCCCGACAAGAAGGGCTGTCGACGCATCGCTAGCACTTGGCCGGTGATGGCGTTGAACTTCCTGACCAAGCCGCGCGCGTCATTGGCTCGTGAAACATAGCCAAGCGCATAAAGGATTCGGCCGTCGGGCGAGAGCGCCAGCGACGCGCCGTCAGCCCCGGCGTCCTCTTTGCGGACGATCTTGCCGGTGGCTGTGTTCAAGAGCAGAAGCACGCCGCCGTCGTTCATCCACACGTCATCGGTACCACTGACCCCGGAAGTCACCGAGAACCAGGGAATGTTGCCGAGAAAAGGCAGCTGAACAGGAGGACCCAACTGCAGCGTTGACGCGTTGACAGTTCTCAGGGACCAACCCCCGGTGACAGTGCCCTGGAGAGACACATCCCGTGCCGTGAAGACGACAATCCGCCCCCCGACGGTCTCGATGAACGAGGCAGCGGACATCACAGGCCCGACCTTGAGCGCCCCTGAGCGCAAATCGAGGCGAACAATGGGTTCCGAACACGGTTCGATGCAGCCGTTGATCGCGAAACCGAAAGCGAATGTCTTCGATGACGCCGCGGAGCCCGGGATGACAACAGCAGTCTGCGGGGCGAAGTTTGCACGGGCGATCACATGCTCGGGCCACGGGCCCTGAGAGACAGGGGTGGGCGTCGCGAGGAGCGTGACTCTGATCGGGGACGGAAGCTGTGTCCCGTGCGGTAGGCCGAAGGTAACGACCTTCGTGGTGTATCTCCCTACAGGAAGTGGCGGCATGGTCTCCGGCGGAATGCACGCTGGCAGCTGCGGCGTCGCCTCGCTGAGCGTCTCGGTGCAGCCCTGAAACCTGGCTGAGATCGGGGCCGCGAAGCGGTTCACACCCGGCCTGAGGTGGACCGTCGGACTGCAGGCCATCAAGAAGCGGAAAGCGTTGTAGCTCACCCGGTTGTTTGTCAGCCCTACGAAGAGCCATCCGTCGGCGGCGCAAGTATTGACGGTGATCGTTCTGCCGGTGGTGTTCGTGAGCAGCGCCTCAGCTCGGATCGGGGTGCCCGCAACCACTTGAGTCGTACTCAGGACAAGTCGGATCTCGACCGGAGATGGTTTCCTGCTGGCCGAAGAAGGTCTGAACGAGCCGAGGATCGTGCGCGCCGTCGCTCCTGAGCCGTAGCCGACGTTCCAGACCGCGGGGAGAGAGACCTGAGCTCTTCCGTGGTCGACAGGTTCCAAGGCCGATGGCGTTGCCTCGGTGTGCACCGCGAGCACTGGACGAAGCAGCGATGGTGTTCTCGTGGTGGTCGGCTTCTGCCCGAGGAGTCGACTTGTTGATGTCGTGCAGGAACTGACCATCAAGCCCAGTCCTGCCAACGCGACGAGAATCGACACACGCTTCGCGGTCACGACTTCAAGAAGCTCCTCGGCAGCAGTTTCGCGTATTTTGTTCACCTAAGGCTCTCGACGCCGCAACCATTTTTCTTGGTGGCCATGACGATGATGCTCGCCGCGTTCACGGCCAGAGGGGAGGCTTCCGTCTGAGTCGGTGATTGCAGTACTCCATTATCCGATATATCATGATTGGAGAGTCGTAGCGAAGGGCAGGTCCACATGACGGTCGAAGGGATTCGCGGGTCGTCAGATCGCAGCATCCTCGTTCTCACCAGCCTGGCCGGTGGCCCAAAGCATGGCTATGGCCTTATCAAGGACATCGAAGGCTTTGCAGGCGTGAAGCTTGGTCCGGGGACTCTGTACGGGTGCCTCGCCAAGCTCGAACAAGCGGGTCTCGTTGAAGCTCTGCCCGCAGAGGACCGTCGCCATCCCTATCGCATCACCGCCTCAGGTCTGCAAGCGGTGAGGGAAAGGCTCACCGAGTCCGCCCGCATCGCCGAACTTGGGTTGGGCAGAGTTGCGGGAGCCATGTCATGAACAGTTGGCTGTTTCGCTCGCTGGTGGCGCTTTACCCCAAGGCTTGGCGGGAGCGCTACGCCGATGAGGTCGGGGACCTCTCCGCAGAACTCCTGGAAGCCGGTGAGACGACACGATTGCACCTCGCGCTGGAACTGGCAAGGTCGTCCCTAGCCGAACGGGTCCGCTCGTTGCACAGGGGTCGTTCCATGGTGGTGCTGTCTGGCAGTACGGCTCTTGTTGTTGTCGTGGTGGCCGCCTTCCTAGCGACGAACGGCTTCGGGCTTGGCGGACCGTCCAGGCCGAGAACGACGCCGGTCGGATGGGTCCCGGTCGCCTACCGCGCGGCGCAGGTGTCGGTTCCGCCGTCAGCTGTATTCATCAGTACAGAGGCGGCCGGCATCGGTTCAATAATGCTTGTCGCCACATCAGAAACCTCCGGCGGCGTCTGCTTGGGGTCCGCTGGTCCTGGAGGCACATATGTGTGCCTTCTCCCCCTGCGCCAGGTTCCTTCGGCCTATGCAAGCAAGAGGCCCGCCATCCTCGGCGGCGTGCCCGTCTACCTCGGCCCGAACGGCGACTACTACGTGCCGTCCCTGGGCGTGGCGATCATGGCGATTGGCCCCCTGGCGCGCCGCATCGTCGACACCTTGACCCGTATTCGGCTGCCGACGGCACGCTGCATGCACGCGAACCCGCAAAGGGGCTTGTACCGCCCGAGTTCGGAGGACTTGTTAATCACGGGAGACGCCACGCCTCCCGTCTTGTCTCGCGTGACCGCGGTGGTGGCCTGTGGCAACTGAGGCGAACAATCAGCGCCAGAGCAGTTGGACAAAGCTGAATGGTTGACCCGCGAGCTGGCACCGAGGCGGTTCGCGCGTCAGACATCACTTCTCTAGGTATTCTCCGGTGCGAACGCTTCATGAGACGGGGGTCTCCCCTGATGACGGTGACGGCGGCCCAGGTGGCGTGGCCTTTGCTCCGTCAGGTTCGCTCCGGGCACACTCACGTCGACCCAGTTCGCCGGTGAAACGAACTGGCCGGCTAAGAAGTGCTCTGCGGTGGCAGGCTTGCCGCACTTGTGTACACCGGGGTCGTCTGAGAGCCCTGGTCTGAAACGCCGAGGCCGGTGCAGTCATTGACCTGCGGGCATTGGATGTCACCGATTGCCATGAAAGCGTCGACCTGCATGCCGCTCGGCACGCTCGACGGAACGGCGAAGGTAACTCTGCTCCAACTGACGCCCCCGTCGTGGGTCACGAGCACGATCGCCGAACCTCCGTTCGACCCGTTGTGCCCGAAACTCTGCGGTATGTCCGCTGAGCCGGCGACGAAGCAGTCTTCGTCACTAGGACAAGCGATGTCGGACAGGAACGGTTGCGGGGCGTTCGCCGGCAGCGCCTCGGGCACCCACGTGAAGCCACCGTCGCTCGAGGCGGCGATGTCGCTCACGGTGGTGGTGCTGTAGCTGCATCCGACGACGCCGTTCTTGGCCTCTTCCGCGGCAGCTTCTGCCGCCGCTGCTGCTGCCTTGCGAGCGATCGCCTGAACGGCCGAGCTCGGAACAGTCGAGGGCGTCGGTACCTCGGTCGTCGTGGTCGGAGAGATTGGAGGGTTGAGAAACTGCTTCATCTTGGAGCACTGGGGAGGGTTCGGGGCCTTGATGGCAATGTTCCCGATGACAAAGCAGTGCTCGGCGTCCGCACAGGCGATCCGCGATAGTAGGTAGTAGATGCCGAAGCCAGCCGGGAACGCTCCGCTCGACCAGTCCGTGCCTCCGTCGGTCGTGTTAGCCACCACCCCGGCCGTCCAGTCGTTCACACCGAGACGATCACTTGTCCCGATAGCGACGCAGTCGGTTGCCGTCGCGCAGGCAAGCGACTCCATCGACTCAGCCGGAGGAAACGAGGAGTCTCGAAAGCTCATCCCTCCGTCGCTGGTCGACAGGAACGTCGCGTCGATTGGCGTGCCGTTGGGATCGGCCGCCGTCGCGACCAGCCCGGCACAGAATGAGGACGATGGGCAGACGAGAGTGTAGAGCTGGCCCTCGCCCCCGGGCAGTGAGTTGATCGTGAAGGAGTGCCCGCCATCTGTGGTCGTGACTAGGACCGGTTCGCCGTAATAGGTGGCACCGCCTGCGCAGCTCTCTGCGCTCGGACAGGCGAGCGCCGTCGTGAAGACCACGCCTGAAGGGACCGGGAGCGCGCTCCAGGACTGCGCCCCGTCGTTCGAGACATACAGGGTGTCGTAGTCTGCCGGACCGCTGCTCGAGGTGGCATTGTCACCCGTCACGTAGCAGGTGAGCGCCGTCGGGCAGGTGAGGTTTCCTGGCTCCGGCCCGGTCGTGTCCCGTTGCCAGCCCTCGCTCGTGATATATCCGGCAAGCCGCCAGGCACCGGCGGGCGCATGGACAATCGCTTGGGCTCTCGAAGCGGGCAAAGCGCGCGCTGCTTGCCAGGGGGTGTGGATCGGCAGTGACGGCCCCGGAGCAGCGGGCAGGAACGTGACGAGCAAGCCGGCGACGAGGCCAAGACTCGCAGCTACCGTCATGAGCACGATCGAGCGGGGTCGCCGAAGAACCCGGGAGCGAGATCGATGTCCCGAAGCAGAACGCCGCCGGCCGCCGTCTGGGGACACGTCCGATGCGCTCACCGGCCGTATCGACGGCTCCTCCTGTTCAGTTGCTGCAGCCGCGATTGCCGCCCGTGCGCGCACCCAAGCGTCGGTCGACGGCTCCGGGAGTTCACCGCGGAAGCGTCGGAGCAACTCGATCTCGTCAGTCATGTTCGTTCCCTTCTGAAACAGCGGGAATGTCGGCGCCCTCGAATTCCCACAGGTCGAAATCGAACCCGTGCAACTCCTCACGCAGGGCTGCGCAGGCCCGCGAGAGTCGCGAACGCACCGTGCCGGGCGGAATATCCAGCGCCACCGCGATCTCCTCGTGGCTCAGCTCCGCCCAAGCGTGGAGGAGCAGAATCTCGCGCTGTTCGCCGACGAGCGTCCGGAGCGCAGCGGCGATGCGCGGGGCCACAAACGAGGCACTCAATCGCTCGTCGGGAAGCGATGGGTTCTCGCGGAGCTCCGTCTCAGCGCGCAGTCGCGAGTCGAGGTCGAGCAGGTGTTGTTCGGCCCTCCAGTGATTACGCAGCAGATTGGTCGCGATGCCGTACAGCCAGGAGCGCAGCGAGCCGCGGACAGGATCGAAACTGGCTCGCCGGCGAAAGGCCGTCGCAAAGGTCTCAGCTGCGAGGTCGTCGGCTAGAGGGACGCCGACCCTCCGCGCGATGTAGCGGTGGATGGCGGCAAAGTTCTCCTCGAAGGCGCGTTCGAAGGATGGGAGCTCGAGGATCGGCCCTTCGTTCCCCTCTGGATCCGGTTCTCTGTCTCGCGCTCCCACTACTACATGATTGTCTCCGCGTGCCGTGGCGTTCCCAAGCTCGGCGATCGGATACAAGAACTTCGTCTCCGCTCTCGTCACTTGGGCGAGCTCCCCGGGCAACCTGTCGTTCGATGTGCCGTTCCGCGAGCACTGGGCGACGACGCTTGGTGGCATCATGCCAGTAGTGCGCAGACTCGGTGCGATCGCGACAGTGGCCATGACGTTGATGCTGGCCGCTTGCACGAGTTCGACAACACCCATGGCAACGACGACGGCCGTCGCAAAGAGGGCCTCATCAGCTGCGCCAGAGTCAGAAACGGCAGCCGGAATAGAGGAGACGTCATCGATCAGCGGCAGCCGTTTGACATACCTCGCGATAGCCTTTGCAGGACGGCGCGACGGCGCGATCCTGGAAAGCGCCGCTCCAGTGAAGGTACCGGGTAACTGCGCTCTTGGTGTCTCCACCACCCGTGACGGGGCGACTCGCTGGTCAGGACCGCTCGTGTTCGGCAACGGCGCGCCTTGTGCCGACAACCTGGCCTCAGGGCAGGAGTCGCTTTCGGTCACGAGCGACGGCGCCTGGTGGGTGACGATCGGCAACAAGCTCTACACCGGAACGCTCGCCGGGCCCGCCGCCAAGGACGTGTCATTACCCGGTGGCGCCCAAGCCTGTTCGGTGACCGCGTCGGGCGCAACGGTCTACGTTGCGATCGATCCGAGCGGCAGTTGTTGGACCCCGGCAGGGTTGCTCCGATCGACCGATTCCGGAACGAGCTGGTCGAAGGTCCCATCGTTGCCCGTCGCACTCGTCGGCTCGCCCAGTGTCGGTGCTGTGGTGCTTCCGACGGCCGACTCGGTCGTGGCTATCGGATGGCCACCGGTGGGGTCTCCTCCGAAGATGCTGGGCTCGAGGGGTTCCCTTGCGGTCGCGCAGAAGACCGGCGACGGAGCGTGGTACTCGAGCATCCTGCCCTGCAACGCGGGTCATGGGAAGACCACGGCTTGGGCAACGGGCCTCGTCACCTCGTCTGGGAAGCGATTTGCCGCTGCTTGCCTCGGACCGGCGTCAGGGGGTACGACAGGGATCGAGATCGTCACCTCGAGCGACGGCGGTCACAAGTGGTCCGAGCGTTGCGGCTTCTCGTTGTTCGGTCTTGGCAACACGCTGAACAAGTGCCCGGATTACGGGAGCCCGACCGGCATCGCCATCGCGCCCAACGGTGAGCTCGTGTTGTCTGACGACAATGTCGGCCTGGTGGCGTCTTCGGACGACGGTGCATCCTGGCGAACCGTTGTCTCGGCCTTCGAGGGCGCGCCCTTCATCGATCTCTCGTCGACCGGCGGCGTCCTATGGGCTCTTACGTTCGGCCCCGGTCCCGTGACCGTCGGCGCGTGGTTGGCATACTCGACTAACGGCGAGAGTTGGCATAGGGCCAAACTGCCGACGACATAGCTAGCTCACCGCGCGCTCAGGCACTCCGATACCCGAGATCCTTTTCAGCGTCCTCGTCAAGTGGTCCGGCGAGGGTGTACTCACGAATCGGTCACCGAGGTGCTCAGACACGTTGCGCCGTACGTGGCTTCGACGCCGTCAGGTTTCACGGTTGCTGGCCCGGGTGTTCGTCTTCGACCGCTTCTTGATCTCCTTGGCCTGATCAGGGTTCAAGATCTGCCAGAACGTCTGGCGGCTGACCCCGAGCTTCTGTGATGCTTTGGTCGGCCCGATCGCCTCACCGAGGCGTCCGGCGAGCTCGCGTCGTCTTCCGGCGATTCGGGAGATGGCCGCGTGGTGCTTTGCCGTCTCGCTCGGAAGGCGCAGCAGCTCCTTCACCACCCGGTCCATCTCTTTGTCGTCCATGACCCGATGGTATGCGTAAGGGGGCTGATGACGGTACTTGAGAGCTGTCCGCCGCTCTCCTGGTGGTCAGTCGGCCAAATGAGCTGGTGTGTTCCGGCCGCCCAGATCGCCAATTCCGGGGCGCCTGCATCCCGGCCAGCGACCGAGCATTCTGTGTGCCCCTGAGCCGACGGCCGGGAACACCTCGGGAACCAGAATATTTGCGATGCTTGTGGGAAGTTCCAGCGCACACCGTGTATCGAATCCGAGGTCGTCATGCTTCCAAAGGTCTCCGAGTTGCTTGTCCTCGAGGACCACCCGAACGTTGATGCTGTCTGCATCCGCGTCCGGTTGATGCCTGACGTAGAAGCTACGGAGCTCGCCCGAAGACTCGCGATCGACATCGTGCGACGACTTACTGAGGCGGTTCCCGAGACATTCGATCGGTGGTACGCACATCTCAACGGTGGGCAGGCGCTCGATGAGACGGACAAGGCCGTAGTGCTCGGGTACGTCGGTGCCGACTTCTCGAACGCCGCCGATGTGACCCGCGTCGAAGGAGCGGTGGTTGAGCATCTCTGGGCATCGGTAGCCGACTCACTCGACGGCGGCTGGGGCCGGCCGCTGTACGTGGAACACGACCACTTTTCAGTGATCGACCACGGCCCGGACGGCCTCTCCACCTACGATGTTGGCGAACCTGATCTCGGATTCCGCCTATGGGAGTCCAAGCGCCACGCTGCCGAGAGAAAGGTCACGTCGACCATCTCGACGGCGGCACGACAGCTCCGCGACCACGGGACCGAATACCTAGCCCGCATCTCAAAGGTGCTCCAAACGAACCCGAACCAGCGGGTCGCCCACCTCGGTGGGACGCTCGTCCGAGCGTGGAAGGAGGCCCGCCCTACGGCCGCCGTGGGAGTGTCCGTCGGACGCTCAGCCGGTGCCGACCTGCCTGATCGACCCTTCATCGGGCTACGACGCAACTTCAGATTCGAGGATCCAGCCCGACGAGAAGGCGTGGTCATCGAAGTGCCAAACCTCACGGTGTTCGCCCAGGACGTGCGGTCCACCGTCCTCACTGGACTGGCCTGATGGAGCGCGCGCTCGACCCTGCCTTGCTCCGCGGCGCCCTCGGGGACATCGGGAACCTCCCAAAGGCTGAGGAGCTCAGGCAATTGCTCGCTGACGCCGAGGTAAGCGCGTTCTTCGTGCAGGATCAGGAACTTCCGCCTGCGTTGATCGAAACCGCCTGGGTGCTGCACCAGGTCGGAACCGTGCGTCCGGCATTGCAGATCTACGAGCCTGAGCGACAGGTTCAGGCCAACAGCGTCGCAGCCCATATCTTCGACCTGGCACTCGCGCGGGGACTCGTCCCAGGCGAGGAGTTAGTCACGACGTTCGCCGCGCAGGTGTCGTCAATTCGAGGCGACCGGACACCGAACGCCGCCGCCCTAGGCGCCCGGCTCCCTGTACCGGAGGCGTCCATCGTTCGAGAGTCGGGCCGGGCATCACTCGAACTTGGTTGCAGCCTCTTGAGTCTGGTGCGGGCAAGCACTTCGGCGCTCCTCCGACGTCTCAACCTGGAACTCGCGACGATCGGAGGAGGTGACGACGACGCCACGTTCGTAGAGACGCCGCTTGCGGCCGCCGCCTCTGTCGTACGCGGAACTCGCTTTCTACTGCGATACCTCGCCAACGGGGACCCTGGCGATCTCGCGTCTGCCCGTATTGAGTTCGAACGAGGCGTGAACGACATTGCGGGCCGCCGAGACCTCGACTCCCGGTGGGTTGCTGCCCATCTGCTCGATCTAACTGACGATCTTGGCCGTTCGTCGGTGTGGGCAATCCTTCCGTCCGACACGCCGCCTGTTGTCGGTCGTGCGATGACCCTTGGAGACCCGCCGATCATGACTCTCTGGCCGCCGCAGATCTCGCTGCTGCAGGACGACGCGCGCAGTCCGTTGAGGGCCGATGTTCGGCGCTCGGTCATGACGTTCCCCACCAGCGCTGGCAAGACGCTTCTGACGCAGCTGGTCGTGGTGAACCACCTGGCGACCGTGAATACAGCCGTCTGCGTCGTCGCGCCGAGCCACAGTCTGTGCCGCGAGATCCGCCAGGGTCTGGACCGCCGACTCTGGGTGCTTCGCAAAACCGTCGCCGAGGACGGCCCACTTGGCGACCCGACCACATTGCGAGCGCCGGTCGTAGTCATGACGCCGGAGCGCCTTGCTGCCCGACTCCGCTCCGACGGCGCGGAACTCCTGAACGAGTTCGGCCTTTTCGTCCTCGATGAGGCGCACCTCGTCGCTGATGAGGCCCGAGGCTGGACGTTCGAGACAACTATCAGCCGTCTTCATGAGTTGACTGTCGATACCGGCCATCGACTGATCGTCGTCTCCGCGGCGCTCGGTGGGACGGCGACGGTGCGGACATGGCTGGACGTCAATGAACCGCCGTCGAACACGGCGGCGCGCTGGCGGGGACCGAGACGGCTCCACGCGACGTACCACACCCAGGAGTATGGGGTCGTCAAAGTCCTCCCCGCTGTACCACCGAAGCGCCTCGACCGGCACGTCCAAGAGATGGTGGGCATCGTCAGTCTGTACGTCGACGCTGGCACTGCGACGGCCGTGCGGGGCCATCGTGTGGGCGACATAGTCACGTACGGGAAAACGACGGAGAAGCCGAGTCGGGCTGAACAGCTCAGCCTGGTCGTCAACCATGCAGCACGGACCGGCTCAGTCCTCACCGTTCACGCAACGAAGGTCGGCGCTGAACGCCTAGCCCAGGCTCTTGCCGCAGACCGCGAAGACCGGCCGCCGACGCAGCTGGTCCACCTCGCGGAGCAACGGCTCGGCCCCAGCCATCCACTCGTCGCCGTGCTCCGTAAGGGCGTCGCCTACCACCACGCTGCCCTCCCGGTTGACATCCAGATCGAGATTGAGAACAGCGTCCGGTCGCGCGAGATCGACGTCGTGTGCGCAACCACGACCCTCACCGAGGGCGTCAACCTGCCGGTCCGCACGGTCGTCATCGCTGAGCGCGGTTACTACGACGGCAATGAGAACCGCTTCGTTCCTCTCATCGATGACGCCGCGATGATGAACGCTGCCGGTCGTGCCGGTCGAGCCGGTCGCGAAACCGAGGGATGGGTGATCATCGCCTACGAACCCTACGCACCGACCCCGCGTTCAGCGTTACGGCGCCTCGATGAGGATCAGGACGTCCATAGCCGACTCAACACAGAGAGCGCCCTAGCAGCGCTCGACGCCTATGAGGCGCTCGTAGCTGATACGGCCGGTGTGCTGCTCGACGACGTTCCTGAGGAGGTGGATGCGTTCCTCGGCTACTGCTGGTACCTCGCCGAGGTGTCCGCGGCGCTCGATCCATCAACTCGAGCCGACGCCGTCGTTGCCGGACTTCAGAAGACGCTCGCATGGCAGCAGCTGACCTCGAGCGTCGTCGAACGCTGGGAATCCCTCGCTCGCAAGCTGACTGTGACGTTCGAGGTGACCGACCTTCAGCGGCGCCGGCGCTGGGCGCTGACGGGAACGAAGCTTTCGGCGAACCTCGTGCTCGAACGGGTCGCCGTCGCGGCGCGTGCAGGGGCCATGGACCTGCCTTGGGACCGTACCGTTGACCCGCTGAGCGTCCTCGAGGTGCTGCTCGTTGGCGATGGACTCTCGATGTTGCTGTCGCTCCTTCCTGAGCGGGACAGGCGGTTCAAGCGCCGCCGGTACGGGGCGATCCAACTGATCGACGTCGACATGCGGGCCCTCGTGCTCGACTGGGTGGCAGGAGTCGAGCTGTCAGTGCTCGCCGACCGGTACCTCTCAGACGTCACGGGTGACGACGCTGACGCCTTCAAGTTCGAGCAGCTGGCCTCCTTCCTCACGAAGGTGTGCGAGCACCACCTGCCGTGGACGACCGCGATCGTCATCGAATGGATTCATCAGGAGACGGGTGTCGAGCTCTGCCCTGGCTTGCCCGCTCACCTTCACTACGGCGCTCCAACGACTGCTGGCGTCGCCCTTATGCTGGGGGGCATCCGATCCCGACGGTTGTCGGTGGCCATCGGTAAACGAGCCGCCAACGAGAACATCCCAGATGAGAACCTTCGGGCATGGCTGGCCCAGATGGGGCTCGCCCAGTGGCGGTCCGAGTTTGAAGCGGCGCCAGCCGAGCTCGCCGACCTCCTCCAGTTCGTACGGAACCCGGCGGCGAACATCGGTCAACCGCTTCTTGACGGCTCGACCGTCCAGGTTCCCTGCTCTTTCAACGACGGCGTGCTCGTCGGCCAGGAACTGTCGATCGCATACCTCCTCGACGAGGAGCCACCGCGACCGCTCGTGGTGATCGACAGAGAAGGAGAAGTCGCTGGGCAGCTGCACCCCTCGGTGTATCACGACGTGAGCATGCTGGTAGACGCAGGCTTCCAGGTATTCGGCACGGTCGTCGAGGTCGACGGCGGACGAGCGCTCCAGCTGCGGCTGGACGTCGAGTAGGCCAACGTGGCCAGTTAGCTCGCAGCTGGGTACCCGGGGCAAGATGAGCAGTCGCACGACCCCAACGTGCGCTTACGCCGGGCGATCGCGGACAGAACGCTCCCACAGAACGACAGCCTCATGCGGCCGCCGCCGGCGCCAGATCAGACGGTTACGCGAGCGCCTCGGTAAGGCGAATCACGCTTCTTTTGTACCCAGGCATCACCTTGGAAGGTGATGCCTGGAGGCTCTGCAGCCCCAGATCTCCCAGTGTTCGTGGTGCATGTGGTACAAAAACTCGTGGTACACGTACCACGAAAAACGCTGAAGGGTGCCACCTGACAATCGGTGACTCTCCGGGACTATGGTGCTCATTTCTATGACCAGTTGGATCCGCCTCGCCGATCCGCGAAGGGCATGCGGCGAGAGCATTGCCGCGTTCAGCCCGGTAACTCCGAGGACGCCGGTCGAACGGACTGGCGATCAGCCAGTCCGCGATCGAAAGGCTCAGGCAGCCTTTCGGTAGTACTCGTGGATGAGCCCACCGAGGCGATCGCGGCGTCCGATCCCGCTCGGCTCCGGGCTCAGTGCTCTTAAAGGTTGTGGCCCTCCGGGTGGTTCGAGCCCGAGGCTTCGGTGCGGGCGCTCCTCGTTGTAGTGCTTCACGTAGGTAGTGAGCAGCTGCTCGAGATGGCGTCGTCCGAGGACCATGACGCGGTCGAGGCACTCGGCTCGCACGGTGCGGATCCATCTTTCGGCATATGCGTTCGCCGAAGTCGTCAACTACATCTGATGGAGACGGTCAGACCAGAACCGTCCGGGTGACGCACCCATTCCATCCGTGGTCAGGCCGGGAGTTCCTGTTCCTCTCCGTCGGCCACAACTGGGGCGAGGACAGGGTGTTCTTCCTCGATGATGATGGCGTCAAACACTCGTTGCCCCTTGGCTGGACCGACGCGGCGTCTGTTGACGTGTTCGTCGCTCTCGCCACCGGGCGCAGCCCGTTTCGCGTCGACGACCTCATCGTGCTGGCGGATCTGGTGGTGCGGCTGTCTCGAGCTGCCGACGAAGACGTGTAAGGCGAATTATGCCGGTGGTGTAAGGTGAATTACGCCGAGGCAATCGAAAGGTTCACTGGTGCTTGCTGGTATAGATCGTTAGTTCGCCCAGTATGAGGGCAGTAATAGCGAACTGATGCCTTGACACCGTCCGATGAGAAGGCATAATGATACTTACACCAATGTGGTTCGGAAGGAGAGCCGGTGGCCAAGAAGGCAAGTGACCCGAAGATCGAGACGCTTCAGGCGCAGCGGTGCTTGAACCCCCATCCTGAAGCAGTGGTCGACGAAGCGTTCTCGGCCTCGGAGTTCCTCGATCCCCGGGACCTCGTGCAGGTGAAGTACGAGATGGTGCGCCGGGTGCGGGTCGAGGGCGACACGGTCGTCTCCTCGGCCGCCGAGTTCGGGTTCTCCCGGCCCTCGTTCTACGAGGCGGCGGCGGCATTGGACCGCGGTGGCCTGCCCGCCCTTGTCCCGGCCCGTCCCGGGC
>Ga0187857_10001886_pt1 | contig 20048 bp, 29 predicted proteins | sample June2016WEW_8_10_FD_132984 | JGI IMG/M metagenome (GOLD analysis project Ga0187857, IMG submission 132984) | Peatland microbial communities from SPRUCE experiment site at the Marcell Experimental Forest, Minnesota, USA - June2016WEW_8_100 | ecosystem: Environmental > Terrestrial > Soil >... | reverse complement strand
TGCAGCATCGCGATCAGTTTCCGGGTGACGCAGGTGGTGGACATCGTGCGCGGGGTGCACGCCATGATCCCGAAGAGCCTCTTTGCCGCCGACCTGCGCAAGCAGATCGTTGTCGTGTAACGGCGCCTCGAACATCTGAGCTATTGCGTCTGGTTGCGCCCTGCGTGCAGAACTAGCTCCAAGCTGTCCTCTGCGTGCATTTTGACGGCTGCGTCTCGGCGGAGTTCTTCCAGAGTTGCAACGGAACGCACAAAGTTGATTGGGCCGTGCATGAAGGCGATGGAGCCCAGTACTATTGCTGCGCCACGCCGAGCAGCATCGCCGGGATGCGTTGCAAATCTGAAACACTTCTCTTGAACCCATTCCGGGGGTTCTGTATAGGACGCCGCGATCAGTGCGTGTGGAATCCACCCCGGGTCATTACTTGCGAACTCGGCTTCGAGTTCATCCCGCGACATCTCTGGGGGCTGCTCGTAAATGAGGTTGTTTGGCAACTAGCGCCATTCTAACTGTTGTAACCGGGCGATAGCGCTCACGACGAGGAGAGGGTAGTCCCGATTCTGGTCGTGTCCCGGGAAAACCGGAGACCCACCCACTCACTATCTAGGATGGGGGTCGAAATCCCGGCCCTCGGCTGCCAGCCGATCCTGCGGGGTGTTCAGGTTGAAAAAACTCTGCTCGGAAAAACCGGCTGCCGCTAGTTCGTCCTCTTCGATCACGCGGACAGACACGCTGGAAAATGCCGCATCGATCTTGTACTTCCCTGCCCGCAGAGCCTGCTCGGCGGCGACGGAGAAGTCGCGGCGATAGACGGCACAGAGCGGCTGAAGTCCCTTGCTGGTGCGAGGCACGGTGACGATGGCATGGCTATCTGCGTCTTCAGCGGTCGCGAAAAGAAACGAGAGCAGTTCACGGGAGACGAAGGGCATGTCCACGGCGAGCATCAGGTTCAGGTTGGCTTTGGAATGCACGAGCGCGGCGTGAATGCCGGCGAGCGGACCGCATCCGGGAAAAATGTCGGCCACGACGGATCCATATTTAGCGGATTCATACTTAGAAGCTCCGTATTCCGCAAACCTGGCGGGGTCGCCGACGATCGCGACCTTGCCGCAGACCGGGCCCATGATGGTGAGCGCGCGATCCAAGAGTGTTTGGCCGCCAAAATCCAGAAAGGCTTTATCCGCACCCATGCGAGAACTTTTGCCTCCGGTGAGAAGAAAACCCATACGCGATAGTTCGTTTTGTGCCATATGGAAAAGCATAAGGGCTAAACCGTGATGCACAAAAGTAACCTACTTTGTCGCACGAAGCTAAGGGGTAATGATTTCAATGAACTTAGCAGCCGAAAAGCACCCAAAAACGACGCTAGTTGTGGCCATTTTGCGTCCAACTTGTGTCCAACTTTTCAAGGGAAAGCACGTCCCGATTGCCAATCGGATTTTGAACCTTGTGGAGATGATATGCCGGTACTCGCCGCTGATTCAACCTTGCACCTGCTGGTAATGCTTCTGGTGGTTTTGTACATCGGAATCCGCGTGCTGGGCCGGAAGTAGATGTCCCAGCTGGGGTCAACTCCAATCACATGCACTATAATCTCGCTTGTGGCTATTTCCGAAAAAGAGATCAGCGAGGCGTTGCTGCACATTGCGGAGCAATTCAATATTATTGATCAGCGTCTAGCAAAGCTTACAGTCTCCGTTATTGCACTGAAAGGGACTGTAGCCAAACAGATGTCTCCGGATGATCCAGAAGCACTTCTAGCGCGGATTGAGAGTTTAGAAAAGCTTCTTACCGAGCGCGACCCAACTGCCGCAGCACGTCAAGAATTCTCCGACGTAATCGAAGCCGTCAAACTTTTAGAGAAGCACGGCGGACCGAAACAGGCTTGAGACTCAGCAGTGAAAGGTGATCGCAACGCACCGTCTGGGCCGCGCTACGGGCACCGTGACCGGCAAAGTACGCCCAATTATGGCCGATTGTGCCCGTCTTGGTGCGCAATTTGGTGCGCAATTTATTTTCGCTCGCTGTTCTCTCGTTTAGCCCAGCGCGCAAGAGAAACGCTGCCAGCGGGGCTGTGATCGCAAAAGCGGGGCGTTCCTGCGAGATTGCTTGAACTCGTTCCGCTGCTTGTGGAAAAGTCCCCTACAAATATTGGCTCGCCAGAAAAACCGTCGCTGTTGGTGTTTTTTCCGAGTAGCCTTGGATCAGAGGAGGAACGCGCCATGATGAAAACTCTGCGGACAAGCCTTTCGGTGTTCATACTTATCTCAGCCATGCTTGCCGCTGGCAAGGTGAGTTGGGGCCAAGAGATTAGCCCCTTGTCAGTCGTTTCATTGAGCCTCAAGATTTTTCGAAATGAGGCGCAGATTGGCACTGCAACAGGATTTGTACTCAAGAAGAACGACAAGAATTACCTAGTGACGAATCGCCATGTAGTAATAGCGTGCGGGCAAGACGTTAACCCGGCAAATATCGGTGGCTGGATTTGCGCCAACAAGCTTGCGATTCTTCATAACCGGCTTGGTCACCTAGGTATGTGGCTTTGGGTAACGGAGGACCTCTTTGACAAAGACGGGAAACCACGATGGCTTGAGCACCCCACCTTGAAAGGTGCAGCGGACCTTGTTGCGCTGCCACTAGCGAACACAAGCAACGTGCAGTTCTACCCATTGGATATCGGACTAGCAAAAACCGATCTTGTTCTATCACCGGGGGAATCCTTAAGCATTGTTGGCTTTCCTTTTGGGTTGGCCCAAGAGGGCGGATTGCCGATTTGGAAAACTGGCACAATAGCGAGCGACCTAGATATAAATTATGGTGGGAAACCCGTGTTCCTAGTAGACACGACATCGAGACCGGGCATGTCCGGTTCCCCTGTCTATGCGATACGCACCGGGGCTATTAGTACTAAAACCGCACTGAGGGTTTCATCTGGGCTCACTGTGGAATTTCTCGGCGTCTATTCCGAACAAATACCGGCTGCGGAATTAGGTGGTGTTTGGAAAGCTGAGGTCTTAATGGCCCTGCACGATTCGTTGCCATAGTCACCGGAACATCGCAAAACTTTTGCTGGTTGGCCGCGCTGATCGTCACGCGCAACAAGCCGCCTAGAACGAACATTGGGCCCTATCGCCACAGCGGCGGCAGGGCCCAATGCCTTTTCTCCACCGGAATGGGTCACTCGCGCAACGGTACAGCGGCAGGTTGCAGTTCGCTCTGTTCCAGTGTTTCCCGAGATCAGACTGATCGTAGCATGAGAGTCCAAGGCCCTGAAAGGCTGCGCCAGTCGGGGACCATGGGTAGTGGCTGAATTTGGCGGATTAGAGCTTGACAAATGGTAATACAATTGCGTCTATGCGCGCATTGCGAACAATAGCGATTGTGGTCACACTGACTCTGGCGTGCTTTAGCGAGTGTCCGTCCTCCGCTAAGTGTCCATTCGATGACAGCCAGTCCTACTTCACAGGTAAGACTGAGATGATTGCCGGCCATCTGTGGGGAACGTACAAGTGTTTCGCACGCGGGCATGAATTTAAAGTTCGCTGTGATTAGAAAATAGAAAAAAGCCCGGATGCCAGTCCGGGCCGCCTGCCTTCTCATGCCCACATTAGGGCCGGAGCATTGGTGTTGTCAACTCATTGTACGGCAGCTGGCTCTGCAAGTAAGGTATACGGCCCATCTTCCCGACAGCGCATACCTAAGAAACGGGAAAACTCCGCCAAGTCCATTTCTCGCACTGGAATATCATCCGCTGAGAGTGACCAGAAACTAGTTGTGCGTGGATCGAATGATGTTTGTTGTCCTTCACCTTCCAAAACAACTTCAGTTGGTGATACTGATAGAACTCGCACCTCGGCATTAGGAATAAAATCTGCGAATTCAAAAGAGACGAAACAAAGGGTTGTCGCGTGTGTATGCCAATTCCTCAACATTTCTAACGCAAGTTCGGACGAGAGCTTTTTCCTTTTGCTCGTTTGGAACTTTGGTTTCAAGTTAGCAACCTTTCTAGCGGCCAAATTTCGGTTGCAATGCCAGCGGCCATCGCAGGCGTTACTCGCAATGATGAATGTAGACGGCAGAAATTATAGTGCGCGAAATGCAAAGCACAAGCCGCCTTCAGGTGCCGGAGCTTCAGAGAAAGCGTTCGTCAACCGCGTGAATCGGCGCATTTGCATTCTCATGGTTAGGGTCTGACGTTCGATGTGCGATGTGCAGATTCGGTCGGGATCGGGATCGCCGGATCGCACCTTGGAGATAACCTCGACGATTGGCGATTGTGAAAAACTTCGGAATTTCAAAGTAGCCCACTACCGAACTATGGCCCAAGTTGACTCAACCGGTGTCAGTATCGTACAATTCAAATGCCGTAAACCACGAAAAAGGAGTCTAATGCACCACACCATTTTTACGTCCGCGAGTCCGGGCTGATCGCGGCGATCCTACCTGTTCACTAGTTCTCCGCGTCAGCTTCCAAATTGGTTTCACAGCTTTCACCAGCAGACCAACCAGCCTGCGCCCTAGGCTTGGGCTGAAGCTCGCACCAAAAGGAGAACAAAAATGTCTAAAAAGCAGCACGCTACAACTCGCACCGCAGAAACCGCCAGCATTTCAATACTTACCCCGACCCCGAAGCAACTTGCCAAAATTCGAAGCCTTAACCCAAAGCAACTACAACGTTTGCGTAAGGCGCTACAGGGAAACGTTGGCTTTCTTTCTATCGCTGAAGCGGCGTTACGCCAGTGCGAAGTCTTTGAAGCGGATGCCGACAAATATCTAGCGCTGGCAACTGCACTCAAATACACGCTGGCGACCACACTCAAATACAAACTAGATAGTGGCCGCAGTGGCCGCGCGGTCATACCACATCGCGCAACCAAGCCTAGGGCGGTGCTCCCTGAGCGCACGAGCAAGCGGAAAGGCGGCCAGCAATGAGCAAACCGAACCGTTATCAACCGCCGGTCAATACAGGAGGCATTTTAGCAAACGCACCGTCCACAAAGGTAACGATGAAGGTCTCCGATTTTGCAAAACTGCCAGTACATCCACTCGCACGTCAGATGCGCGAGCAAGTTAGCGAAAAGTTTCAACGCTGGCTCGAAGAAAACGGCATGACCGCGGAGCCAGAGCGCGGCTTTCCGGTAGGCGAGTACCTAGGTGATCTGGACGTGACCAATGCGATGCTGGCCGGGTTGGCCAATATCAACCCGTTCATCAATTCGATCAACCGGGTTACCCGTGGCAAGTACATTGTGTGGGCCGATTTTGACTATGCAGGTGATGGCCATTTCATCGGTCTGCGCATGGAACCGCTACGTGAGACGGTGAACGAGGTGACGCAATGAGCACTGTACCCACCCGAGACGAAGCAATTCAGTTCGGAAAGGAACTGAGCAAAGGGCACACCATGTCACTAGATGAACTTGAACAGTTGGGCAGGAAGTTCTGGTACAGGAAATCAATTGCAAAGCAGAACCTAGAGGCAATGAAGTTGGGTGCAGCAATTCTCAAGGCTGGTATGCGGAAGTGAGCAAGCAAGCCGCTTGAGATTAGCGCCGTGAACCCTTGGGCCGTGCGATCTCGGGATCGTGCGGCCTAACCTTTCTGCAACCAATCTGGCACAGGTTTGGTCAGGTTCGCAAATCAAAAATGTAACAAAAACGTCAGCATGGTAATGCAGATTTTCGGCCCTAACTGTCCGATTTTTTTGAGAGCAGTTATGTTGCCAAACACGCACATATTAAAGTGCTTATAAAGATAAATAAGTCTGCAAGTGCCATTGATATTGTTGCATAAAGGTATAGGATTAAATTGGTCCTAGGGCTAACAGGCTGGCAGTTCGGGCCGTAAGTCGTACTCGCCTGAGTCGCAAGATGAGACACGGGTCTTCGTGGTGAGCAGTGCGCTGAGTCCCGAGAAGACGCCAGAATCCGAGCCGAGAGCGATCTGTAGCACGCACCGTGAAGACGTGAGCGTGCACTCTTTCTTTTCCCCGCCCTAGAAATGCTGTTGCAAAACGGACCCGCTGTGTTACACTACTTTTGGACTAAAACGGTGTTGCAAACAAAGATACTTACAAACGCAGTTTTTCAACCCATTTTGTTACAGGAGCATCCCTTATGGAACAGATCAAAGTTGCGCTCTATGCACGGGTCAGTACATCGGACACCGGGCAAGATCCGCTGAATCAGCTTTTGCAGCTCCGCCAGTTCGCGGCGCAACAGGGCTGGCAAATCGTCGGCGAGTACACCGACGAGCAGTCAGCCAAGAACGGAGATCGACCGGGATTCAAGACCATGTGGCGGGATGCCGAACGGCACAAATTCAATGTGTTGTTGTTTTGGTCGCTGGACCGGCTAACGCGTGAGGGTACGCTGGCAACCCTGAAATACCTTGAGAGGCTGAAAAATCTTCGCATCGGGTTCAAGTCTTATACCGAGCAGTACATTGACTCGCTAGGCACGTTCTCCGATGCGATCATTGGCGTCATTGCTGCGGTCGCTGCACAGGAAAGAGTTCGGATCATCGAAAGAACCAAAGCGGGCATGGAACGTGCCCGAAAAGCTGGCAAGAAGTTTGGGCGGCCCCATGTCGATGCGTCAATCGCAAGTCGCCAAACTCTTTGGCGCAGACGTAAGGCCGCTGCGACTGCCGCGGTCGGGCAGGAAAACCCCACGACGGCGACGGTCGGGTAGCTGTGGCCGACGCAACCGCCATGGATAGAACCGGCGAGTCAGCTGTAGCGCTTGCCAAGCGGCGGTACGTCTCTTGAGAAACTGATAGCGGGTCATGATGGAAAAAGGGAACTGAACCCGTAGAATGGCCAGTTCCCTTGTGAACGTGTCGGCCCGTAAGTAAAACCAGTAGCACGCCGCGACGCTGGGCTTACGGTCCGACTGACCACGCGCTCGCCGTTCTGCAAGCATGATCGGAGTCCCAGCACGCAAGCGAATCGAAAACTCTATTTTCCGCCTTTCGATACTGGCGAAAGGTTCACCGGATGCAACTGCGCTGCAGTGCGTGGCAGGTTCAGAGTTGCGCCAATCGTGGCCGGCGAATCGTCGCCGTCTGCATCTTCGGTTGCCAGCGGGTACAAAAGCATGTCGCCGGGATACGTGCTGTTGCTTTTTTGCATTCCTGATTGCTTGTAAGAGCGTGTTGCTTTGTAGTTTGGCATTGCGTTCCCTTTCTTAAAAGGGGCCGGGCCGGTTAGCACGACGGCCCCTTATTGTTTCCGACTAGGGGAAAACTTAAAGCGCAGTGCGCTTAAGCACCGCGGCCAGCATCTGCAAGAACGAAGTCATGTTCAGCGATGCAACCGCACCGCGGAACAGATCACACTCGGACTTGGAAAGCTGATCGCTGAACAAATCCATAGCCTGTTGCATGGCTTGGGCCGTACTACCGCAATTGCGATACTCAACATTCACGACCTTGTAGGCCCGACCGATCCACAAATCATCGAAATATTCACCGGCTTGGCTGGTTTTCGTAAGGGTCGCTGGTTTCGGTAACTGGCGCGGCGGTGTCGGCACGGTCGCAAACGTTTTCTCGACCAGCTGGCCGGTAGTTTCGTCGATCTGCTCGACCGTTCCAAGCAGTGCATCGCGGAATTCGTTTTCCATGGCTGCGACCGCCAGCCGGTTTCCGGTGCTGCTTTTGGTGGACTCGTACTTATAAAGTTCGCGGTCGATAGGCAATGGCGGCAGTTCGAGGTTCAGAGTGTCGTCATCAAGGTTAAAACTGGCACGGAGTTCAGCCGCAAGCGAGTGGTCGATCATGGTTATCCTTTCAAGCCTAAATGCGCGCGTTGCTGCGCGATCCGCATCATGGCCGTCGTAAACTGACCGCGCAGAACGGCGATTTTATCGGGCATGGTGCGATAGATTTCAATGGCTTCCATAAGTTGTGCGCGGGAACTGTCGCGCTCGTTTTCGAGTGCAACCAATTTGGCAAGTTCAGATTCCCGTAAGGCCGCCGCGGCCCGTGCAGCGTCGGCTTGTTCGCGCTGGACCCTTTCGGTCGCAACGCGTTCAAGTTCCTGCTGGTGGGCCTGTGCCGCATGAGCACGCTGATTTAAAATGTTGGTCACGGCAGTTTCGATCTCAGTTTGCAAGGGCATCTTGGGTCGTTTTCTCCTGTTCCTTTTTCGGCCAAGGTTGGCCGCAGTAGTAGCAATGACTTTCGTCATGCTTGAGCCTGAACTCTTTTAGCAGCCGGTCGCACTCGGCGGCGGTCATTAGGCCGGGACCGTCGGAAGCCTTTTCCGCGGCTAAGGCTGCGGCTGCTTTTCGTTTGTCCAGTTGCGTCAAGGCGCGCGTGGCGGCGCTGATCGCGGAAACCATGCGTGCTGGATCTCCGTTCACACTGGCCATTTGATAAGTTGCATCTGCGCGTGCCAACCATCGCTCAGCCAGTACCGTTGTACTCTCGGGTTCAGTAGTTTCAGTCACGGGTTGCGGTTGCAAGCACCGGTGTTTGTGCCTTGAAACCTGATCGCGCGAGTATCCGGCCACTTGTTCCACCACACTCTTGATCGAAACGCCAGCCGAAAGCAGCGAGTCGATCTGCTGTTTGATCGCAGGATCGGCAGCGCAGATCGCGCAACGTCGGGGTCTACTCATGGTGATCACCTTGGGCCAGAAATGCTTTCAGCGCGCTTTGCCGGATGCGGTGCTGGCCACGGCGTGCGCCTTTTCCAGATGGATTGGGCCGCCACGCCGGTAGCCGACCACTTAGAATCAGTTTTCGTAAAAAATGATAGCTACAGTTTCCCAATGCCGCGCGCACTGTACGCTGATCGAGTAAGGGGTCGGCAAAAAGAAATTGTTGATCTTTGCGTTGCTGTTCGATTGCCCGAGTCAATGCCGGGTTGGAAGCATAAGGCATAATGATCGACCATAGCATGGGTTATCATAACTGTGTCAAGCCTATTAGTGTCACCTATCGGTCAGGGACGCGGCCCGTACTAAGTGGGGTCACGGTCGTCGGGACCGTACACCGGAGAAGTACCGCGGCGAGTTACATGATGGATATGACGGATGTGATGGATTAGTTGCAGTATGTAAATTGTACTTAGTGGCTTGTGACGGATATGACGGATGTGACGGATTGTTTGAATATGAAAGTCAGAAAATAGAAGTCAGTTTCGACGCCGAATGATGGATGTGACGGATATGACCCGTCATTTCCCTTATGAATTAGTATGCGCGCGCGCGTCACGCGTATAAAGGAGATAATCCGTCACATCCGTCATTTCCGTCCTAGTGTAGATGATTTAAAAGACTTACTGATTTTTGAATCCGTCACTAGGTTTTACTTGTACTTTTTCGGTAAGCACTTATAATTTTATGGTCCGGCGACGGTCGGGCACATTCCGCGGCGGGTGGGGTCGGGGAGCCTACGCTCGACCCCATGCCGCTGCTGCCGTAGGCAATCAATGAGCAAACCTACCGACATTCTGTACCTGAGCTTGGACGAAATCCGCCGCCGCTACTTTCCCGAGAATTACCGGAAAAAGCAGATTGAGCACGCAGAAGCCATGGCCCGTGCGGCAGCCCGCGCGGCAGAAGAAGAAAGGCTGAAAGTTCAACGGGAACACAACGCCAGCACCATCACTGCCAAACCCACACTCGATACGGCCACAGCAGCCCGCGAAGTCTGGACCGGCAAGGATTACGAACTGGCCCGCAAGGTGCGCGACGAACTAGGTGCAAACTATACTCAGGCTCAGCTTACCGCCGCGCTGGCGGTTGCTTGTGAGCGTTACCAGAAAAAGAATGGCCAGTGTTACATCGTCAAGAATCTGCGTGATGGTCTGCGCCAGCGCGATGACTGGGAAGACAGCAAAGCCCGCCGCCAGCGATAATCGCCACTATATAGCCGCGATAGACTCCCTTTAAAACGTGTGGCATCCTGCCTCTGTAACTGGCGCAAAGCCCATTGAGCCAGCGCAGAAAGGGTACAAGGATGAGCACTACTCAGGAAACGCAACTGTTCTCCCAAGCCAGCACCGCCCGCCGCTGGTCTGTTTCCAAGGATCACATCGCTCGATTGATTGCTACTGGCGCTTTGCGCAGCGTCACGATTGGCGCGCGGCGATTGATCCCACTTAGCGAGATTGAACGCTGCGAGTTACACGGCTGCGGCATCGCCAGAAAGCGCCGCGCGGCTGTTGCTGCGCAAGGAGTTTAAGAAAGACTGGTAAGAGTTAGTAAGAAAGGCCGCGTGGCGCGCTACCTGTCCGGCTACCCGCCACGCGGTGAAAGGTTAGTATGAGACACGAGCACGATAACACCGCTTTTGCCTTTACGCAAGCATTGAATGTGGATCTCTCGGCTTGGATCGAAAAGATCATTGCCCGCGGATCAAATAACGGAGAATCTTTTTGCGTGCCGGTTTCACGTTCGCAAGTGCTGCGCTGCGGGCACTGCTTGCAATCGATTTCGCAGATGCAGTTAGCGAGCGGCGAATGGTACGACGCCACGGTCACGCTCGACCCTGCCGGCGAACCATTGGCCGATCTGCTGTGTCCGCACGATTGCGAACCGCCAGAGCCGCCGCAACCGTCGAAAGAACAAACCCAAGAGCAGCGCTGGTTGGATGAACTCCGCGCAGCGCGTGACTCGAACAGGTGGCCGGAATGACCGCCACGGTCGCAGCCGATACCGCGGAGATTCTGCGCACGCTGGATATTCTGCACCAGTCTGGGCAAGTTGTGGAGTTGCGCTGCCCGAAAACCAGCAAGGGCACGATCTCGGGTTATTACGACAATGCCGAACAGCTGGCCAGTCGGGCCGCTGCGCTGAGTGGCACCGTGCCCGGTGTATATATCACGCTGAACCCGGTGCATCCCGATCTGCTTTGCCGCCGCGTCAATCACACCGTCGATTACGCCCGTGACACAACCACGGACGCGGATATTCTGTCGCGGCGCTGGTTACCCTTGGACTTTGATCCTGTCCGAGCGGCTGGCATCAGTGCCACCGACGCAGAACACGATGCTGCGATCCAACGCGCTTCGGATGCCCGTGACTGGCTTCATGGTCAGGGCTGGTCTGATCCGATTCTTGCAGATTCGGGAAACGGTGGTCACCTGCTGTACCGCATTGAATTGCCAAATGACGCGGCCAGCCTTGCACTCGTAGAACGCACGCTGAAAGCCGTGGCGCAAAAGTTCAGCGACCAAACGGTCACCGTGGACGTTGCGGTCGGCAACGCCGCGCGGATCTGGAAAGTTTATGGCACACTGGCGGCCAAAGGCGACAGCACCGCCGCGCGGCCCCATCGCTTTGCTCGCCTGTTAGGCGGTGCGCCATGGAACTGAAAATGGTCACCAGCGAACAGCTAGAACTTGTCGCCGCGCAAGTCCGCGAGATCCTGCCAGATCGTTCCGTGGCGACGGCAAGCAACGGAAAAGGCTTTGAGATGCCCGGTTGGCTCGAAAGGCAAGGGCTCGAAGTCGCATTCTCGGAGCCTTGGAAAGATGGCGCAACAAAGTACATCCTTGCGCAGTGTCCGCTCAACCCTGAACACAAGGGCTCGGCCTTCGTGATCCAGTTCCCGAGTGGAGCCCTTTCCGCGGGTTGCCATCACGACAGCTGCGCTGAATTGGACTGGAACAAGCTGCGTGCGATGTACGACCCCAAGCCGGAATCGCCTTTCGGCAGCGATGACGCGCTGGCGCTCGAATACAGTGCGCAGCACTCTGATGATCGCAAGTATTGTGCCAGCACGGGCAATTGGCTCGGTTGGACCGGCGAGCGCTTTGCCACGGATGAATGTCTGCAGGTGCATTCCGAGATTCGCACGCTGTGCCGGACAGCGGCCAAACAAGCAAGTAAGGCCGAACAAGCGCGACGTTTGGCCAGCGCGGCAACGGTTTCCGCGGTCGAACGCTTGGCGCGCAGCGCGCCACAACATGCGGTCACCATTGAAGAAATGGACAGCAATCCGTGGTTGCTGAACACGGAAGCCGGAACGATTGAGTTGCACAGCGGCAAGCTGCGACCGCACCGCCGCGAAGATCTGATCACACAGTGCACCACGGTCAGCGCTGGCGGCGATTGTCCGCAGTGGCTTAGCTTTCTTGCGCGCGTTACGAATGGTGACGCGGAGTTGCAGCAATACTTAGCGCGCATGATTGGTTACTGTCTGACCGGATCGACCCGTGAACATGCGTTGTTTTTCTTGTATGGCACCGGAGCCAATGGGAAATCGGTTTTCCTGAACACCGTGACCGGCATCCTTGGACCGTATGCGCGCACGGCCCCAATGGAGCTATTGATCGCCAGCCGCAACGCGGCGGATCGTCATCCGACCGACATTGCCGGACTGCGCGGCGCTCGGTTGGTCACGGCTACGGAAGTTGAGAAAGGTGGCAGGTGGGACGAGCCGAAAATCAAGCAATTGACTGGCGGTGATCGGATCACGGCCCGAAAGATGCGTCAGGATTTTTTCGAGTTCACGCCGCAATTCAAACTGTTGCTTGCCGGTAATCACAAACCTGCACTGCGCGGTGTGGATCAGGCGATCCGCCGCCGCTTTAACTTGGTTCCGTTCACGGTCACGATACCAGCGGCAGAACGTGACCCGGAATTAGGCGGAAAACTTCGGGCCGAGTGGTCCGGCATCTTGGCTTGGGCTATTGATGGCTGTCTGGAATGGCAGCGCCACGGCTTGAATCCGCCAGCGTGCGTGCGCGCGGAAACCAACGATTACTTCTCGGACGAAGACTCGATTGGTCTCTGGATCGCGGAACGCTGCATTCTGAGCGCGCAAGCCACAGCCACGGCGAGCGCGCTTTACCTAAGCTGGAAATTATGGGCCGATAGGGCCGGTGAATTCATTGGCAGCCAAAAAGCGTTCGGGCAAAGTCTGAGCGCGCGGAACGGGATCAGCCGCATACGCACCGCCGCGGCATGGAAATACAGCGGTATTCGGTTGCGCGAAGTTGACGATCCCGTCGATCCTGACGATCCTGCGGCGGCAACGGTTACGAACGTGGAGACAGTCCAATGACCTACATCTATCGCGAACGGCCAGAGTGGCGCTGGAGAAGCGGCTATCGGTCAACGGGCAAGGCCAAAGTAAGGAAACCCGCGAATCCGAACAATAAGTGCCAGATCTGCAAGCACACACGCGAACAGCACATTTGGGACACTGATGCTACTCCGCACTGTGGTGTGGATGGTTGCAGTTGCTCGTTCTTTCACGGGCCGCATAGCTGCAACAAGCGGACGCATCCGTCGTTGCTCTGTCCGCAATATAAGCAAACTCAGCCCGAACCGGCCACGCCAACGGTTGACGATTACGACCGTTGCGCCAATCCGGCTTGTCAGCACTGGAAAAGGGATCACTGCACTAAGCACAAGCCCGGCATGGTGAACCGGCTGAAACGTGGCGAACTGGCCTACAAGATTTTGATCAAGCCTGATGGCGTGGCGTATGGTTGCAAGCACTTTTCGCTGGACGATCCCGCGTGCCAGTGCACGAGCACCAGTTGCTCAGCGACTGAAAACGGACAAGATTTTTGCGGCTGCGAAAAGTTTCTGAATCCGCTGCTCAAGCCGAAACCCGAGAAACCAGCGAAACCGCGCAAGAAAAAGGCCCTTGCCGAGCCTGTGGCTGTACCGCCAGCGGTCGTTGCGACCGATAGCGCGTCGGAAACGGCTGTGAGCAATGAACCGGCCAAAGTGCGCAAGCCACGCGTTGCGCGGAAAAAGAAACCAGCAGCCGTGACCGGTGAATTGTTTCCACCGCCACCGCCTAGTAACGGTCAGATTCTAGATCTTTTATCGGAGAACGCAGAATGACAGCCCTTGCGACGGTCAGCATTCGGGTTGCGTGCAAGCTGCTCAACTTGAGCAGCCACGCGGTGCTCAGTTTGGCCGAACAGGGTTACTTGGAACTTATTATCGAAAACAATCGGCGCATGGTCACGAAAAGTTCAATTCGAGAGTACTTGCGGCTGACTCGCAAAGGCGGAAAGCCATGATCACGTTTTGCATTCTTTGCAAATCGGAGATTCCGGCAGTCAGGCAACGCCGTGGGGCTGCGACCTGTTCGGTCGAGTGCCAGCGCGAACTTCGCCGCCAGCGCCGTTCTGAGCGCACCTTGATGTTTTGTAGGCTCTGTGGCCGCCGTGGCCGTCAGCCAAAGATTGTAGGCCCTGTGCTCCATGAGCACAGCGCAGTTTTAGAACCAATAGCACCGGAAAACCAGACTGAAAGGAAAGCAGAATGAAAAAGTACGACCTGAACCCGGAATATATCGCGGTGCGGATCGAGCCGGACGATCCCTTTTACGATCCCGTGGCTGTGGCCTATCGCGTAATTGAACGCGAAACCGGCAATTGTTGCGGTGAACCGTTCGATTCTCTCAGCGCGGCGCTGAAATTTGTGGAGCAGCTGCGAGACGACGCAGAACAGGATGCGGAGAACGCCGCATGGGTTGCGCGGGTTGTTGAGTTTCCCGATGTACGGTACTGGGTAGATCATCAGGCCGATCAGGGCCGCGAGATCACGTGGGGCCAGCACATCTACTTTAAGATTTTCTGAACGCAGTGAGTAGAAAAAGCATAGCAGCGAACCCGAAATGGCAACCGTTATCAACAATTCGATGCCAGCCGCTCATGCTACACTGCCGTCGGCAATCGCGGACGGGCTTTCCGTGGAGATTCAACGGATGGCACGTCGCAGATTTCAAAGAGGCACAGTGTTGCTGAGCGGATCACGCAATCCGGCATGGATTGGCCGATACCGTGAGGATGTGATCGAACCCGATGGACGGGTCCGGCGCATCTGTCGCAAGGTTGTTCTGGGATACAAAACCGAGATTCCTACCAAACGGCTCGCGCTGCGCGAACTGGAAACTAAACTTGGTGACATCAACAGCTACAATTACCAGCCTACTCGGGCCGCCACATTCAAACAATTCGCCGCACTTTGGCGAAAGGATGTCCTGCCCGAGCACCGCCCGTCAACGCAATCCAGTGTGGACAGCGTACTGCGCAACTGGCTCGAACCCTTTTTCGGTTCGTACCCATTGCGCGAGATCCACACGCAACTGGTGCAATCGTTCATCCGTCAGTGCAACCGCAACGCTCGCACCGTAAAGAATCAAATCCTGATTCTGAAAATGGTTTGGAAAAGTGCAAAGGCATGGGGCTACGTCACGCACAACCCGTTCGATTGTTTGATCCTGCCTAGGCGAATGCCGCCAGCAACCGGCACATTCACCTTGGACGAGATGAAACAGATCATTGCCGCCGCACCGGAACCTTTCAAAACGATGTTCTGGCTGGCGGCTGAAACCGGAATGCGCACCGGAGAAATCCGCGCCTTGGAGAAAAGCGATCTCGTACCCGGTTCGCTGCGGGTACGGAAAAGCGTCTGGCATGGACACGTGACGGGAACGAAAAACGGCAAAGAGCGAGTCTTTCCGATTTCACCGGCACTCGAAGCTAGGCTCAGAATAGCAAGGGGGCCAGCCGGTTCCCTGCTGCTCTTTCCCAATCATCAGGGCAACACGTGGAACGCCGCCACGCTGACCCGCATTCTGCACCGCATCCAAGACACGCTCAAAATTAAGCGCGCTGGGATGCACGCTTTCCGGCACGGTAACCTTTCGCTCATGGACGGGTTGTCCGTTCCCATGAAAGTTCGTCAGGAACGAGTCGGCCACGCGGCGGGTTCGCAGTTGACGCTCAACACGTACACGCACGCAAATTCAGCCGATCACCAATTGGCGGTGCAAAAAATTGGAGAACTCTTGTGTCCGCCAACGATCCAGTAGTTGTGTCCAACTTGTGTCCAGTTGTGTCCAAAACCGTCAGTTTTCGGCCAAACTAGGGACAGTCACTGAAGTAACCTATTCAGAACGGCCAAGCCGTCGGAAGATGAAAGTGTCTAATTAGCAGTCCGTCATCATGCCGCAAAAACTCATGGATGTTCTCATGCTGGGACACTGTTCGCACGAGTTTTCCTGGCCGCGCCGGGCGGCGAGTGGAGAGTACTACCAAGTCTGCCTGCTGTGCGCGACCGCTTACGAGTATGACTGGAAGACCATGCGTCGCGGAGGCCGGGTGGAGCAAGGGACGGCGGAGACCACCGCCGTGCGACGCCGCTCCGGTCAAAGGCACCCGACCTGGATGCCCCGGGCACGCCGCCTGCGAACGAAGATTCCGCTTCGATACCGCGGAAAAAATCTCAGTACCTGGTACGAGGGAATGATCCAGAACATCAGCCAGTCGGGGGTGCTGTTTAACGGCCCGCAGCAACTTCCGGCGAATGCGCTTATAGAACTGATCTTCGAGATGCCCGAAGAAATCTCCGGCCAAAAGAACAGCAATGTACTTTGCCAGGGGAGGCTGATTCGGGTGAAGGACGCGGTTGACAATACCGAGGACGCTTTTGGACTGGCGGCCTCCATCCTCGATTACAAGTTTCTCCACAAACACTGACCGGCGACACTGACCTGCGAACGGGGCCCGAACGCGAGCGGCTTGCCGGGTCGGCATTTTCCTTCCTAGTCTCCTTCCAACCGTCGCGCGTGCGGCGGTTGCCGCGCACCCTGGGGGCTGCTAGAGTTCTCTCAGGACATCGAAAGCCTCTTGCCCACTTGGTCTAACAGCGCTACGCCCGCTATTTGGCAGCGCTCTTAAAAAATGTCTGAAATTGGAGCTAATCTGAAGAATTGGATCGCGCGGAATCGCTATTCGGCGCTGGTGCAATACCTGGGAGCCGCGCTTGCGATATGGGTGGCGCTCAGCTGCTGGACGCTTTCCGTCGCGCTGCAACGCCATCTCTTTATACTTTTGCTGGCGGCGGTGATTTTTGCGGCTCGCTTCCTGGGCTTTGGCCCCGCGGTATTCTGCTCGCTGGTGTCCACCGCTTGCCTTGATTTTTTCGTTGTACCGCACTTCGGTTTCCGCATCGGCACGAGCGCGGATCTGGAGCGGCTGACGGCTTTCCTGGCCATTTCCATGTTCGCCGCGAGCATGGCTCGGCAGAAAACCTTGGCGGAATTGCGCGCCGATCGCACGACCCGCGAAATGGCTGCGATCGTGGAATACTCCAGCGACGCAATTTACAGCTCCCGTCCCGATGGCACGATCACCAGTTGGAATCGCGCCGCCGAACAACTCTATGGCTACACTGCCGAGGAGGCAGTGGGGTTGCCGGTGGCACGATTAGCGCCGCCCGAACGCCTCGACGAAGTGGAACGCAACCACGCGCTCCTCAATAGCGGCGGGCACGTGGCTCCCTATCAGACCGAGCGCATGCGGAAGGACGGCACCCGGTGTCCCATACAGCTGTCGGTGTCGTCACTGCGAAACGCGCGCGGCAAAATCGTGGGAACGTCGGCCATCGCCCGCGATCTTTCGGCCGAGAAGCAATCCGAAGAAGCCATGCGCCGCAGCGAAAAGCTGGCTACCGCAGGCCGGCTCGCCGCTTCGATTGCGCACGAGATCAACAATCCGCTGGAGGCCGTCGTCAACCTGCTTTACCTGGCGCGCCATGACTCCAATCACGCCGCGGAATATCTGGCCCAGGCCGAACAAGAGGTGGGACGGGTAGCGCGATTGGCACAACAAACTTTGGGGTTCGTACGCGATGCCAGTTCTCCGAGTTCGATGGATCCTGCCGCTATCATGGACGAAGTTCTGCAGTTGTATTCCGGCAAACTGGTGGGCCGGCATATCCGCGTGACGCGACGCTACCGCAGCCGTTGCGAGATCGCGGGCTACGCTAGTGAGTTGCGGCAGCTACTGGCCAATCTTCTGGTGAATGCGGTGGATGCGATGGCGGATGGAGGTTCTCTGCAAGTCCGGGTGGCGATGGGCCGCGACTGGTGCAACGGCAGGGAGGGAGTCCGCATAACGGTCGCCGACAACGGCAGCGGGATTCCGCGCGACAAACTGCGCCAGATCTTCGAACCTTTCTACACCACGAAGAAGGACAGCGGAACCGGGCTCGGGTTGTGGGTCTCGCGCGGCATTGTGCAGAAACACGGGGGATCGATTCGGGTGCGGAGCCGGGCAGAGGGGCGCGCGACCGGAACCGTGTTCTTGATCTTCTTGCCCCAACAGCAGGAAATCAGCCGTGCGGCATGAGCAGCGCTTCCTCTTTGCTCACAATGACTTGGAGGCAGCAAAAGTACAGTGACCTTCGTGCTTAGAAGGCTCTGCCCGAGCGGCTTATAATCATTTAAATCCAAGCAGACTGGGCACTTAGCCCATGTGGAACCTTGTCACGTGGAACCTTTTCTTGCACCTGCGATCTTCGCTCTTGGGCTGTGCTTCGGCAGCTTCCTGAACGTGTGTATCTACAGGCTGCCGCGCGGCAAGTCGGTGGTAACGCCGCGGTCTGCGTGTCCTCATTGCGGAGACCTGATCCCGCTCTACCACAACGTGCCCGTACTAAGCTGGCTGATTCTTCGCGGAAAGTGCCGCTCGTGCAAGGCGCCCATTTCGCCACGCTACCTGCTGATCGAACTGCTCACGGGATTGCTGTTTCTTGGCTGTTACACGCATTTTGGCCTGACGCTCGAGATGCTGAAATGCATCGCGCTCGGCTACCTGCTGCTGGGCCTGATCTTCACCGATGCGGAAACCAAGCTTCTTCCCGACGCGATGACTCTGCCGGGGCTGGTTCTGGGAATCTTGTTCAGCCTGGTGGTTCCGGTGAATGACCTGGCTTCGCGGATCATGCCTGGCCTGGTATCGCCCGCGCTGAGAAGCGAGATTTCGTGGCGTATGTGGTCGCTGTCAGACTCGTTGCTGGGAGCGGCGGTCGGCGCCTCGTTTCTCTACGGCGCGGCAGCTATCTACCTGCGCGCCCGTGGGGTCGAAGGGATGGGATTCGGCGACGTCAAGCTGATGGCGTTGATCGGCGCGTTCCTCGGAACCAAGCTCACGGTATTAACGATTTTTGCGGCATCGCTGGCGGGTTCGATATTTGGACTGAGCATGGTGCTCGCAGTCTGGATCAAACGGACTCGCCGCTTTGAGGCGCGCGGCATTGCTTCGGGCATTTCTTCGCGCTCCTCGAAAGAGGCTCGACGGCGCGCGTGGCAATCGGCGCGGCTGGCACTCCGCTTTTACGAGATGCCGTTTGGCGTGTTTCTCGGCAGCATGGCGATCTTGTCGTTCCTGTTTGGAAACCGGCTCCTGCAATGGTATTGGAGGACGCTGTGAGGCTGCTGGCGAATCCGCTGGTCAATCCGATGTTACTGCGCATGGGCCTGCTTCTCTTCGCAGCCGTGGCGGCTTTCGGGTTGGGCTTATTCCTGATCCGGCGCCTGCGGAAGAATCTCGCTGATGAATCCGAATCGCGGAATCACGCGCCGTTGGCGGCAGAGGGCTTGCCCGTGCACGCCTATCACGCCGTCATTCAGCAACTGAAGCAGCAGAAACATGAACTCACCACCCGGCAACTGTCGGAGCGCAGAAAAGCCAAGGCCTCCGACACGCTAAGCTCGACCATACTCTCGAACCTTTCCTGCGGCGTTCTGTTTTTGAATACCAGCGGTCTGGTGCGGCAAGCGAACGCGGCGGCGCGCACCCTGTTGGGATTCGCCTCGCCGGTGGGACTACATGCCGACGATCTTTTCCGCACGGCGACGTTGCGCCCGGAAGACATGCATCTGCAAAACAATGGGTCATCTTCAGAAGCGAGCGTCGAGCAAGCGCTTGCCCCCGCTCTGGCGGGGAAGTCGGCAATTCGAGGTTTGGTGCTGAATTATTTCACCCGGGATGGAGAGAGCCGCGTACTCGAAGTGGCTGCTTCTCCCGTTCTGGCCGAAGACGCCAGTCTCATGGGCACGACTCTTGTGCTGACAGACAAGACCGACATCGAGCGCATCCGGCACGATCAAAAGGTACATCAGGAAATCTCTTCGGAACTTGCGCTGGGACTGCGCCATTCCCTGACTACGATTGCGGGATACGCGCAGCAGCTGGCGTGCAGCCGGGATGCGGAACTGGCGCGCCATTTGGCGGATGGCATCGCCCACGAAGCGGCGCAATTGGACCGGACCATTGGCAGCTT
>Ga0187857_10001877_pt1 | contig 20107 bp, 15 predicted proteins | sample June2016WEW_8_10_FD_132984 | JGI IMG/M metagenome (GOLD analysis project Ga0187857, IMG submission 132984) | Peatland microbial communities from SPRUCE experiment site at the Marcell Experimental Forest, Minnesota, USA - June2016WEW_8_100 | ecosystem: Environmental > Terrestrial > Soil >... | reverse complement strand
CCCAGGGTGTATCACCCCAGGAGCGCCCATGCGGCGAGGGCCCGAAGGGTCGTTCGGCGGTGTTGACTTGCCAGATACCATTGGCCCCGTAAGTGTGCCCGCCCGCCCCGTTCAAAATGGAAGTCCAGAACATGAAGCGTTCAACCTCTTGTCGGCTGCGGGTTCCACTCGCCATCGGCCATATATTTCGTATTCGTCTCCGTCCCGCGCGCCCGGTTGATTTGCGAGGCGAATCCCGCCAACCCATATTTCAAGCCCCCCTCAAAGACTTGGTCCTTGTAATAGAGGTTGACGTTGAATTGCATGCCGAGCATAAACAATGACTCGAAGCTGATGATCGCCACACGAGTGTGCCAACTTAACCCAGCCGTTGACTCGAGAGAACGACGAACGAGCAGATTAACAGCGCCGTGGAAAACCCCATCAGCATTTTCGGCTTCACCCCCGAGCCCCTCCACTCCCCCGTCACCGCCCCCCATGTATTCGAGGTGAGAATGGACATGACGACAATCAGCGCCCAACCGTACACCGCTCCCCCTCGCCCCATCACTGAAGCTCCGTACCCGTAAAGCAAGATGGCCCCAAACCACAGCACACCCATGAGGGAAGACCGCAACCAGGAACTTGCACATTCCGGCCCGCTCACCAATAGACCCCACGACCGGCGACTCCAGATCAAATACACGGGATACCCCGCATTGAGCAGAAGCCCTCCCAGAAGGGCCGGAATCCAGATAGCCACACTGGCCAGCAACCTCGGCGTACCCTCCGAGAGGGCGTTGCGGGCAAGGGGAGCCCCCACCACAAAGCCGATGTTAAGCATGGAGGCCAGTATACCCGCCAGAAAAGCCACCAACACCGCCCACACGGATCGACTGGGCTTTCCCGGCTGGGAGGAAAGTAGGCCCTGCGCCCGATCTCTGCCCACCGAGGCGCTCGCACAGAGGGCAAGGCTCACCACCAACAACGAGAGCCCTCCCAGCAGCCAAACCAGGTGGCGCAAATCAACCTGTATCGCCCCGGTCAATACCGGCCCAAGACTGCCAAGAAAAGCCAGGGTCCCCGAAACCAAAGCATTGGTGATCGCCATTCCCAAACGCGGCAGGCTGACCCCAAACAGCAGAGAGCCGAGGCCAAACAAGACGCCGAAAACGCACACCTCACCCGCCAGCCGTATATCCCTTCCCGCCAGTCTGGCAATCATCCCGGGAGCCAAGACGGCCCCCAGCACTACGGGCAGCAAACCCATGGCGCAAAATGAGTACACCAGCCAAATGTGCTCCCATTTCCAGTACCTCATACCCTTGGAGGGACCAGCAAAGGAACCATTCGACATCCCGGCCACAGTGACAGCAATTATACCCTTGAGCGACGCCCCCAGAACCATATCGGCGGATGCTCCTCCTCAGTCAGAGTGGAACACTTCCTCAAAGTAAGGCGTATCGGTTGCCTCCAACAGTTCGGACATTGCCTTGTCCCACCTTCGTTTGACGTCTTTTTTCAGCAGCCGCGAGAATGCTTCCTCAACGTCCTCGGCCTCCAAATACGCGATCACGGTTCGCCCTGAAATGAACGTGGAGTGGTTTCGTAGCCCGGCCTCCCGAGCCGCCTGGATCAACTCCGGCCAGACATTGGCATGAGCGTGGCGATACTCCTCTTCTTTCCCTTCCTTTACCATCAAAATCAATGCGCGACGTTGCATCTGCATACCTCCTTGTTAGTTGACTGTAAAGTAGCAACCCCTTTCACTATCACGTTGGTACTCTCGAGCCACGGAGACTACGGCGTGGACGTGTTCTGAAGGGGTGTCGTAAGGAATATCATTGATAAGTAGAATGAAGCGGCCGGTGATACCCCCCTCCTCGATAAACCTCCGCGCCCGTGCCTTGATCTCCGACACGGGGCCCTTGCATATCAAATACGCGTCGAGGCCCATGAAGAGCGCGACGCCGGCCTGGTCGGCGTAGCGCCTGAAGAACGCCGGTCCGAGTGCCGTTACGTCGGGGTCGAGTACCTGAATGACCGCTGGCGAACCTTCCCTCTTGATATCCAAGAGCTGTCTGGGATCGGAGAGGGAGCTCTCTCCCCACAGGCCGGCGAGCCTGATGCCACCGACTTGCTCTTCCAACCTTTTTATGTAGTTGAGACAAAACTCCCGCACCAGTTCTACGGACAGGAGCGGAGGGGAGGCCATGGCATCCGAACCCGTAGCGACCTCGTTTCGTCCGCAGTCCGTGCGTTGGCAAATGATCCAGGGCGCGACCACCTCCTCTGTTAAGAAGCCCAGCAGTCGGTGGACCTTATCAGGCGCTGTCACGACAGCGAGGATCAGGTTTGCGAGTCCCAGTAGGTTTGCAGCCAGCGTGAACAGTCCGGTGAAACGAATCTTGGGCGAGAGTCCGAGATCCAGCAGACGCCGGTTTATCTCGAGGACATAGGGCATTCGTCCGGCCCACCCCATTTTGATGGGCCGCAAGCTCCTCCAGGCGTCCACAGATCCGAGGAGAGGACTTTGGGTGTCCACGGAAGGAATTTCCTTCTCTTCCCACATGAGTTTAGCACCCAAGGCCTCCGACTCAATATTGTAGGTATCGTAGTGGATGGTCGGCGCGTCTATGCTGTAAAACTCATCGGCCGCCAGTTGGCATTCCAAAAACGTTTTGGCATCGGTGAAAAATTGCAGCGTCGATTGGCCGGCGAGTCGCGCGCTGTGGTGGGACATCTGCGCATAAACGGGCACACGATCGGCCACGCCCGCAGTGCCCTCCTTGATCCGATGCAGGCCTTCCTGCATCCTGGGCGACATTTCTAGCACGGCGCTCTCTCAGTCCGTTAGAGCCAGGCTGGCATCCAACCGACGAACCAGTTCCGCGCGATCGATGGAGTTGCCGTTCCGTACCCGGAAGGCCTCGTCGAAGGCGCTGTGGGCCTGCTGATCGTCGTCTCCTCTGCACGCTCCACTGCTATAGGAGGCCCTTGTTACGGTAGTGCTTTCGTGCGTCCTCCAGGATGCGTTCGATATCCTTGTCCTGTTCCGCCGTAATAGGGAGGGGTTTGTGGGTGGACAGAATCTTTTCCATTCTATCGGTAGCTCTGTCGATGATGCTCTTCTTGCCCTCTGTGATCCACTCGTCGTAAGAAAGCCGGTCCGCCACGGCAGGAACGAAATACTCCTTCTTCCAGCGGGTCCGGGTGTGCTCCTCGCCCAGGTAAGAACCAGGGTTCGGCCCCACCGCGTGGATGAGCTCCAAAGCCATAGTGTCTTCGTTGACTTCAAAACCTTCAATGGTCCGTCCAATAATGTTGGCGACGTCATCCTCGATGACTGCCAAGATGGGGTTGCCGGACAGTTCCGCCGTTACCCCTCCGTGCAGGATGAGAGAGTTGGCCCCCGAAAGCGCGGACACCATTGCGGTATGGATTTTTTCGTAGGCGCACTGGTAATCGACGAGCTTCGAGTTGGAGGCCATCGCTCCACAGTTCATCGTAGGGATTTTGTATATCTGGGTCCAAATTTGGTTGAAAGCCATCTGGTGCAAATTGACTCCCATGGCGCAGAAGAGCAAGCCTCCCGTCTGCATGTCCATAGGGTTCACAACATCGTTGGCGATGATTCCGGTCCGCGGTCGCATGGATTGAATCAGCACCACCGCCCCCAGAAGTTCGGCATTGTTGGTGATGGTCGCTCCCGCCACCGTTGCCGGTGAACTCCCCCCCATGACCGATCCAGCGGCGATGAACATGGGAAAGCCAGCACCCGTATACTCGAACGCCGCATTTATCGCGTCCTCCGGGTAGGCCAGGGGAGCAGCCGCTTCGCATACCCCGATCAGTTGCATTCCGGCCGCTTGAGCGAGTTGGGTTTCGAAGATGAAGGTGTCGGTTGCCTGTGCTCCCCGGGAGACCTTGGAAGTAAAACGAATGCGACTCGCCAGACTCCTCGGACACAGCATCACCGGCTCGACTCCTTCAACCTCGAAGTAGGGACTATAGGAGGAGAACCAGTCGACGGTCCCGAGCGCGTCCAAGAGGAGGATGTACTGGTCGTTTTCCTCCTGAGTGGGCATCCGTACGTCCCCGGTTTTCGCGTCGGTGTAACGAGCCCCGCCGGAACCCATAAAATAAAGCGTGTTCCCGCCGAAGCACAAATCATTCTTCGGGTCCCGAGCTTTGACCGCAAAGCTGCTTGGGGTCATCCGGATGCACTCCTCCACCAGAGAGGGTGGGATGCGGGCGATTTTGGTCTCATTATCCACCTTACAGCCCCTTTGCTTCAGTACGTTCAGAGCCCGCACGCTTTCGAACCTAATCCCCGTCCTTTCCAGAACGTTCAGGGTGGCCCGGTGGATCGCCTCGACCTGGGAGTCTGTCAAAACCTTGATAGGGTCAAATCTTCTCTGAAAGCCTTTACGCATAAATCTTCCTCCTCATCTGCCGATTAGCTGGCGAGCAAGCTTTACTCCGCTCGGCCCTGTCGCCCCATAACCGTCTGCTCCAATCCGGTCCGCGAAATCCTGATTGGTCGCGCTTCCTCCAATCAGCACCTTGACCTTCTCGCGCACACCCGCCCTTTTCAGTCCCTCGATGACATTTCTTTGCTCCATCGCGGTGGTAGTCAGGAGCGCAGAAAGCGCCAGAATGTCCGGCTTATGATCGTTCACCGCCTTGAGAAAGCCATCTGCCTTCACATTTACACCCAGATCGATGACTTCGAACCCCTCGGCGAACAAAAGCGTGGCAACAATGTTTTTCCCAATGTTATGAATGTCGCCGGACACTGTCCCAATTACCACCTTGCCTAAAGAATCCATCCTCTTGCCTTGCTTTCTTATCTCCTCCGTGATCAGGCGCAGGGCCAGGTCGGCTACTTTAGAGGCCACGAACAGGTCAGGAATGAATGCTTCACCTCGGGAGTATTTATCTCCTATAATTTTCAAAGCGTCAGCAATGGCCTCTGCGCACCTTACCGGGTCAACCCCCAGTTCGATCGCTTTGCGGGCTACCGGTTCGGCCTTATCCCTATCCCACGTAAGCACTGTATCCTTCAGTTCCTTTAAGACCTCTTCATTCATCTGCTACCTCCTCGTGCCTTTGGTATGATCGGCAACTGCTTCGGGTTTGCCGCTGACGGCGGACCGATAAGCGGCTTCGATGATCTCAATAGTGCGGGCCCCGATTTCGCCGGGCGTGAAATTCTCAGTCATCTTGTCCTGGATGAGGTCGATGAAGTGGTGCAGCGGGCCATCGCAGGCGTAGTCACCGTCTCCAGGTTGCACGTCGAGCTTGAAGTCGGCCCCGTCGACCCGAACGAGTTCCAGGTGCTCGTGATACAAGTCCAAGCTCAACTCGCCCTTATCGCCATAAATGCGAATGTCCATCTCGTGCTTTGGCTTGCTGGGCGGCTGCGTGCCGGCACCCGATATGGTGCCGATCGCGCCGTTATCGAACTTTGCTACGACCGCGTCATACATCTCTACCGGCGCTCCTGGTGCGCTCATGTACGCGAAGACCTCTTTCCCTCGAAGGCCGGTCAGCCAAAGGAGCATCGCAACGGAGTGCGAAAGCTGGCTATATCCCTGGCCGCCACCGGAAATGTTCGGGTCACTGTAATAGGTCTTGGGGTCGGGGATGTTTTCCATTGGGAACGGCCACGTTGTTGAGGTGTAAAGGCAGCGCAGGGCTGAGCCCATGTGGCAGACCATATACTCGACATTCCCCACCGCACCCTGGTCCATCTTCTCTTTGGCCGTGGTGACCATGCGGTTGTAATGCCAGCCGGTGGGGACAAGAAGAAAGAGGCCTTTCTGCTTGGCCAGGTCCACCAGTTCCCATGCCTCATTGGCTCGCAACGTCATCGGTTTTTCCACCAGGACGTGTTTGCCGGCCTCCAGGCTGGCTTTGGCCTGTTCGTAGTGAAGACCGTGCGGAGAGGAGATGACCACCGCGTCAAGAGGCTGGGTCAGTAGCTGATGATAGTCAGGCGTCGCGAAGGGGATGCCAAAGCGCGCTTGCACCCGCTCGCGTGATTTCAGCGTCGGGGTAGCGATTCCTACCAGTTCCACGTCCGGCCGCGACTTCAGGATCGGCATGTGGTTGCTCTCGGCCCAATTACCTGCACCGATGAAACCGACTCTTACTTTTGCTCCAGTTGTTACCATTTATGCCCCCTTTCCATTTGTAGCGGCGCTCTATGAGCGCCGAAATCATTCATTTTAAGATGCGGCGGTCATAGACCGCCGCTACAGCGCGATTTTCTCACACGCTCTTTGCCTTTCCGACGGACGTGCAAAAAGCGAACTACTAGTCCTTACCATACTTGCCGTATTCGAGCGCGGCATCGAGCATTGCGATCACGTTTTCGGCCGGCACAGTTCGCTGAATGTTATGCACTTGGTTGAACACGTAGCCGCCTCCGGGTGCAAACACGGCCAGCCGTTCCTGAACGTGTTGGCGAATCTCCTCCACCGTCCCCCGCTCAAGCACGCTCTGCGTGTCGCATCCACCCCCCCAGAACACAATCTTTTTGCCGAATTCCTTTTCTAGCCGGGCCGGTTCCATGTTGGCTGCGGACGTCTGGACGGGATTCAAGATGTCCACCCCGGCCTCAATGAAATGCGGGATCAAATGGTAGATGGAGCCGCAGCAGTGCAGGAACGTTTTCCAGCGAGTGTTGGTGTGAATCCATTGACATAGCTTCTGGTAGTGCGGCTCTATCATCTCCGCCCAAAGACTGGGACTGATGAACTCGCCCTGCTGTGTGCCGGCGTCGTCGGCAGCGATGCCCCAGGCAAAGCAGCGGTCGCCCACTGCCTGGTGCAGGAGGGTCAGGCACTTGACGCTCGCTTCCACCGCCCGATCCATCATCTCGTGACAAGTCTCTTTCTCGGTGATCAGCATCATCATCCACTCGTCCGCCCTGCCCATGGTCACGTTTGATCGGCGGTCCGTGATCAGGCTGAGCCCCAGGAAGCACACACCCCCGCCCCACCCCAGCAGCGCATAATCGGTGTTGTCGTAGAGGTCGGAAGAATACTGTTCGATCTGCTTCAGGGCTTCGTCCGGGATGTCGTCAACGGGTTTGAACTTCACCGGGTTAATTGCCTCCCCGCGGTTGAATGAGGTATCGTCGAAGTAGTAGCCGTCCTTCGGCATGCGGAACGAGCTGGGCGTGCCGTCTTCATTGACCAGAATCCAACTCCCGTCGGTGTCTTCCCGGATGCGCGTGCCTGGTGGAAAGAGCACTTCGGTACCGGAGAAAAGCCGGCGCGGCGCCCACTCGTCTTTACATGACATCAGGGCCGGTATTACAGATGTATCCAGCGGCATGACGTCAACGCCGAAGCGTCTCAGCACCGGCTCTTCAACTACCGCGATCATGAACCTTGAGTCGAGCACGCGCGGGGCGCCCGCGAGACCAAGCTCGAGCATCAGTTTGTGATAGGTCTCGACGGCAATGCCTGATGCCTTCATTCCACTCAGGTCGATTGGGACCCGATCGGCTTCCTGGAAATTTATGGCTTTTTGAACGCGCTCGCGGGATTTCATGCCTGCGACACCCTCTCAAAACATCTCGTCAATTCTTCGTGGCCGGACCTTTACAGTATCGATGATGTCATTCAGACGCTCCCGGTAGTACCGGAAGTTTTCCCAACTGATGCCCGGCGGTACGGCATGATCAATGTAGGGAATGTACCCGCCACGAGGAATCATTCGCGCCACCTTATCCAACTCACGATCGATATCCCCCTTGCTTGACAGAGCGGACTTGTCGACGCCACCTAGCATGCCAAGCCGAGGGTACCGGTCCCGCACTTTCTCCACGTCGTTCCCTGCCGCCACTTCAAACGGTAGAAGAGTCGTGACACCGGCTTCCATGAACAACGGGATCAGTTCCTCCACGTAACCGTCTGAATCCACCACAAAGTGTTCAATCCCTCTGGACTTTGCAAAATCTATCAAGCGCCGATAGTACGGTGTCATGAAATTCCGGAACATAGCCGGACTTATTAGTGACCCCACCTTGTAGGCCATGTCCTCATAAAAGCGGCCAAAGTCGAAATCGATCATAGCGGTTAATTCCTCGGCGATTGCCAACCACATTTCGCACAAGTGGTCCAGTATCCGCTTGAGGAGATTTGAGTGGTCATAGTACCAGTAATACAGATTCTCCTCGCCGATCAGGAAACGCAAAATCCCGAAAAAGCCTATGGGTGAACCATATAGACACATTGGATAGTCTCTATCTTTGGCGCGGGAAACAAATTCGACTATGTCCGGCACCGTGTAACGTTGGCTCAAATTGTTCGGGTTTAATCGATCTCTGACAATTTCTTCCCAATCGGCCTCGCAGGTAACTGGATGCCCAAGCCAGGTCGGCATGCTGCGCTCATCCTTGAAGGCAAGCCTACGAATGCCGTCGGTGCCCACGTATTCAACTTTGTCCGCGCTCTCAAAAATAATCTTCTTATCCCAACGCGGGGAGTAAAACCAATTAAAAGGAAATGGAGCTGGTCCTTTGTCTAGGCAAAAATAGTCGCTCACATCGTGAGCAAACAAGAAATCGTCGGTATAGCTCGGCATGGGATATTGGAGCCCTGGGCCAGCCACGTCTTCGCCGTACACGAGATTCCTGCCGAAACCAAATTTGCGCGGGAGACCTTCCCGATACCACTCCAGAAGGGCGCCTCCCCAATATCCAAGCTCCCAGCGCAGGGTGCGGTCCGCATCCTTCATCCCGAGCACTTGCAGGTATATTTCCCTAGCATTCATCGTCAGACCCTTGCTCTCCATCCCCCAAATCATTACAAGAACGCCGCGCATCCTCCGTCAGGGTCAAGTGCTGGAACCAAGTCTTTCCGCCGTCCTTACTGAGCAGCACGCGAAGTCTTGCGGGGGCGATGCGGGTCGTCGCTTCGTCACGCCCAGCGGCCGGAACCACCCAAGCGCGTAAGGCACGGGCTATTCGGTGGTGGAAGCCCGAATCCACCGATGCGGGGTCTCTCCGTTCGGTTAGGTAAGTTCCGCTGTGGTACCTCTTTGCTTATACAAAGACGCGTACCGGACGACTCGGTCGCACTGATGGAGCTTCCCCGCAAGGGAAGTACCATCCTGGCCTTGGTGAACAGGGGCTTAAGGACTTGTACACGATAGGTCGGGGGTCAACTCTGGAGTTCTGCCCGCCAAGGCTCGTAACCTCCGCGGGCAGTTCCAGAACTGGACCAACACGTCACTTACCACATTAATTTAAGTGCGAACTGGATCTCTCGAGGTGCACCGGCGCTGCTCACTACGCCGTAGACTGATGAAACTTGGCCAGCCGCCCCTGAGCCAGCAGCAAAACCAGCACCAGGCTGGCCAAAGTTTACACTATTCAGTAAATTAAAGGCCTCGGCGCGAAATTGCAGGCGGAGATTTTCGTGGATCACAAAGTTCCTTACCACCGAGAAGTCCACATCCTTAGTTCCGTCGGTATCAAGATATCCGACCCCGGCGTTGCCATACGTATCGAACGCCGGCTCTACGAAGCAGCCCACGTTAAACCAGTGTGACGGGATGCGCTGCGATACAGGGAGGTTGCCATTGCAGATCCGGTTCGGTCTGGGAAGCCAAAATGAGCCGGTGTTAGACGGGTCATCGCTGGTAGCCACTTGAAATGGCAGCCCGCCTTGGAGGGTCAGGATGCCATTTATTTGCCATCCTTGAGCGACTCGTTTCCCTAATCCGGTGAGACCGTTCCCAAAAGGCAGGTCCCACACCGCGCTTGCCGTGAGGCGATTGCGCAGATCATAAACGCTTCGGCCCTTATCCATGTCCCCAGGGCGATAGTTGCGGCTGGGTCTTTGATCGTAAGAGTCGTTATCGAGGGACTTGGACCACGTATATCCCGAGAGGAACGTCAACCCATGACCGTATTCCTTGCGCACTGTGATCTGCAGACCGTCGTATTCTGAACTAGCTCGCCCTTGATCGGTCAGGATAAACGACCACTGCGGGAAAGGACGACGCTCCTGCACCGAGCGCGTGTCGGTGAGGGCCGGCGGGCTAGGATCCAAATTGGCATCAAGCCGCTTTGACAAGTGTGTCCCTTTCGAACCCACGTAGGCCACCTCGGTAAAGATCCTTCCGGGCAGTGTGTGCTCGATGCTGACGGTCCACTGCTCCACGTAGGGGTCTTTGCGATCGACCAAGTCGAATTGCGAAGCCCCCGGTACATTGGGCGAGTAAGTAGGAAAGAGGCCCGGGATGGAGATCGTGGGGGTGTAAAAATCAGAGGTTGCAGAGTAGGAGTTCGCGAAGGGCGGACCATTCGAGTTCCAGGCCCATTCGTTGCCGGGCAGGCGGTCGTAAAATGTGCCGCCACTGACTCGCACCGCCCAATTTTTCGCCAAGGCGTAAGCTATCCCGATCCGGGGCGCGAAATCTGCGTAGTGTGTAGATATGCACCCTCTGGGAACGCCGTTGGTCCCACATTGCACCTCCGCCCCGGTCATAAAATTAAGAGCGTACACGTTGTTGTTTTTCTCGGGTGGTGGCGGCGTAAGCTGCCAGCGTAGGCCCAGATTCAAGGTAAGTTTTTTCGTCACCTTGAAGTCATCATTGATATAAAGGTCGGGCCACCATGTGGTTCGATAGGTCGGTGACTTTATCCCCTCACTGCCCACGCCGGCGGGATCACCCAGGAGATAGTCGGCCGTGGCGTCCCCCGGCGCCTTGGTCGCCGGATTGCCGGTAAATTGGCCAGTGAAAGTAAAGCTGCCGTTCATCAGGTATGCGGCGATCATATTCCAGTTTATTCGGATGGCCTCGCCGCCCATCGACAACGTATGCCGTCCGCGGGTATACGAGATAGCCTCGGAAAACACCTTGTCCGTGTTCGTCGCCACAATGCAGTTCGCATTGGAATACCCGAAAGTTGAATAAAGAGAGAGCCCCACTGCCGGGACGCTATTGCACACCGGGATCGCGTTGAGATTCGTTAGTCCCAATTTCGTCGGCCAGTCAGGATAAGTGGTTGCCCCTTCAGGACCCAGGCCGTCGTACCAGACACGGTCCAGCCCAGCCCGAAAGTTGCTTACGAGCGTTGGGCTGAAAACGTGCGTCCATCCCAACGCGGCGTTGCGAGTACGCATCGGGGTTGTAGTTGCACCATATGGAAAGATCGCGCCGGTCTCCTGACCAGAATTCCATAAGGAGAAGCGGCTGAAGATTGCGTCCTTCTGCGATGGCGTAAGATCGACTCTGATGTCGTACTTGGTGTCATCCAGAATGTATCGCGTCGGACCAACCAAGTTTGCGTTACCCAGCGCCGCGATAGGGGCGCTGTTGGGCGGAGGGATGAACTGGTCATAAACCTTCGCGAACGAACTGATTGAGGTAATCTGGTTATTCTTAAATGGCTGCCGGGTTTGCGTGGCGGGATTCCACGTTGAGGGGTCATAGATGGTGGGCAGTCCGCTAAAATCGCCCGCCAACTGAGCCGGAGTGGGCACAATGGCATAACTGGTTGACGTTTGAATTTCCCGGTATCCCTCGTAATCGCCAAACCAGAAGAGCTTGTTTTTGATGGCCGGTCCACCTACATTAGCCCCGAATTGGTTCTGTCGGTAAGGCAGTCTGTTTATATCAAAAAAGTTTCTGGCATCCAGCACGTCGTTCCGGAAGAATTCCCAGGCCCCTCCGTGAACGGTATTGGTGCCTGACTTGAACACCACATTGACGGCAGCGGGCAATCCAAACTCGGGAGAAAAGTATCCTTGTTGGATCTTGAATTCGGCTATGGAGTCCACAGGTGGTTCAATTCCCACCATCCCAAAGAAAAACTCTTTGCTGGGAATTCCGTCGAATAGAAAGTCCGGTGCTTGCTCGCGACTGCCGGAGACAGCGATCGTCATGGCGCTTCGGCCTGCGTCCCATAGGTTGGCTACACTCATACCATTCTGAGTGGCCGGAGGACTGACGCCTGCCGATAGTGTGGCAAGCTGCATAAAGTCGCGGCCATTCAAAGGCAATTGAACAATATCACTCGACTCGATGACCGAGCCGAGCGCAGCGTTCTCTGAGTTGACCTGGACCGGGTTCGCCTGCACGTTGATCTGCTGAGAAACTAGCCCGAGAGCCAGCGTAATGTCGTGACGAAGAGTTTGGTTCACATCGAGTATAAGGTTCTCAACCACGACCGTCGCGAAGCCGGACCTCGTTGCGGTCAAAGTGTAGGTTGCCGGCGGGATGAGGGCAAAAATGTAGTCGCCCGTCGGGCCTGTCGCGCCTGTGCGCGTTTCTCCGGTAGCTAAGTTCTGGAGCTTGAGAGTAACATCCGGCACGGTAGCCCCCGCTGGGTCCGTCACGGTTCCCAAAATGCTGCCGAGCGTCGTCTGTGCATCAAGCCGCTGTATCGATTGGGCACACAAGAGTCCTACCGCGATCACAAAAACCAACCGCATAATCGAAAATAGTTTACGCACTAGCCACCTCCTGCCTCTATGATAGTTTTTGTCCACGACCCTCAGCCGACGCCTTGGAGAGAACAGATCGTCCCCTTCTCCCACGCGGACGCGATATTTACCACGGGACCGGCGCCCTGTCAAGAGAAAAATTTGGTCAAAGAAATATTTTTTGTCTTCTCCTGACTAGGCGCAAATTATTTTTCATATGCTGTGATCTGAAGTGCGCGCGCGATCGATTATGCTCATGTTTAGTGAAGAACAAAGGATACTTTTGTCCTAGATCGGTGGAAAGGCATTCCAGTCTTTCAGCAACCCGCTGCTGAGCGTGAACGAAAAATCTTGTTGAAATATGAAAAGAGTTTTGGTAGTCTACCTGGCGCATGAAAATATTCTCCCATTTGTCAAGCCCCTCTGCACCAGGAAAGAGACGCCCGGATGGCGATTAACACAGGGGGTTCTTGTCTTGCCAGACTTCGCGCCAGGATTCAAAGCGGACCCTCGGCGATGAAAAGGATCGGGCGCTTCGTGCTCAAGTCGCCTTTTCGAGCCCGAAACCTTTCGATCGGGGAGCTTGCGAAAGCTTGTGGGGCCAGCGCCGCAACGGTCTACAGGCTTTGCCGCGATTTGGGGTATGACGGGTACAAGGAATTTCAATTGGACCTTGCGGCGTCGTTAGCTAAATCTGACGATGTTAGCTTGGAGGAATTTGGGGAGGGCGCAAGCCCGCGGACCATTGTGCGAAGAGTCTTCGAATACCATCGGCAGAGCCTCGCCGACACCGAGCGCCTACTCGACGTTCGAGTGGTGACGCGCGTCGCCAAACTGATTCAGCGCAGCCGAAGGGTACTTCTGCTGGGCTTCGGCGGGTCCGGCTTGGCTGCTCGCCGCGCAGCAGACGTGCTCTTGAACTTGGGCTATACGGCCGTCGCCGTGGTGGATCCCTTTAGCCAAATCTTCGCTACCGAAAATGCGGGGCCGAGTGATGTGGTGGTGGGCATCAGTCATACGGGCCAGACGGCCTCCGTCGTTGAAGCCATTCAGTCTGCCCGGCGAAGGGGCGCCCGTACCGTGGCCTTGACCAATTACCCGCAGTCCCCTCTGGCCATGGCGAGCGAATTTCAGCTTATCACAGCATTTCACGAATACCGCATTAACGCTGCGGTATCGTCTTCGGCGAGCGCGCAACTATGTGTGGTTGCTTCGCTCTACTTCATTCTGGGAAGCTGGGGTGGAAGGAAGGCGAAGCGACTGGCCGACGAGGCTGAACAGAGAACCCAGAGAATCTTGCGCACCTCTGGACGGAGGAAAAGAGAAAGGTCTTCACAAGGAGGATAAACGTGTACACACGGTACCACGATCCGGAAATTTTTGTTCAGACCCTGGACGGGATTGATCGTTCGAATCATATCGTAGCCACCTACATCATGGACGATGAGTTGCCCGGCGAAGAGTTTATGGATCACTTCGCCCTGATTCAGTCCGTGGCCATTGAGGGTTCCACGGGGACCTGGGAGAAGGTGGCGGAGGAAACCGAAGAGGTTCGCCGCAGGCTGAGCGGCAAGATGGTGGGTTATTATGAAATTCCCACGAACAACGCCTCGCGGAAATTGGCGGTAGTGCAGTTGGCCTTCCCGATCGACGCCTGGATTGACAACGTGCCCATGATGCTGTTGAGCATCGCGGGGAATTGTTTCGCCTACAGTCCCAAGATGCGGCTGTTGGACGTGTCCATTCCTGACGACCTGCTGGCCAAGTTCAAAGGGGCGAAGTTCGGCGTGCCGGGAATTCGCAAGGCGCTGAATGTTCCGGAGCGGCCTCTTTCCCTTCACATTATCAAGCCCAAGATGGGAATGACACCGAAGCAGGTCGCCGACCAGTGCTACCAGACGGCGCTGGGGGGCGTGGATATGATGAAAGATGATGAGATGACCAGTGATGTTTACAACAGCAAGTATGAGGACCGTTTGAAGGCGGTGTTGGAGGCCCTGACCAAGGCCGAAGCGAAGACCGGCAAGCGTTCTATTTACTTCCTGAGCATTACCGACGAGCCGCGACGCATTTTCGACAAGGCAGCGCGGGCCGTCGAGCTGGGGGCCCGAGGGTTGCTGGTGTGTTACTCAGCGGGTCTGCCGGTGATCCGGCAACTAGCCGAAGATCCTACGATCAACGTGCCTATCCTTATCCATGCTTCCTTCATGATCGCCGCGCAGCCGCGAATTTCCTGGCCGGTTTTCGCCAAGCTGGTGCGGCTGTGCGGCGGGGATCTGATGCTGACGCCCACCTACTGGTCGAGCATTCCCATGGTGAGTTTGGAAGAAGGGATTCGGACGGCGCATGTGAAACTGGCGCCGCTGGGTCACATCAAGCCGATATGGCCGATGCCCTGCGCCGGAGTGTACCCAAGTCTGGCGCCGATTCTGATCGGAGAATACGGTACCGACATCGTCATTCCGGCGGGGGGGGGGATGTTGGGGCATCCGGACGGATACACGGCCGGAGCCAAAGCGTGGCAACAGGCGATTGCGGCCAGCATGTCGAAGGAGAATTTCCTTGAATATGCAAAGAAACCGGAAAACAAGGAACTCCGCCGGGCGGTGGAGAAATGGGGATACATCGAGCGGCCTCGGACGCCTTGGCTGCGCGTGGCGCCCAAATTCCAACCTAAGCATTTTGATTTTTGAGAATAACGAGTCGCGAGGCGATTAATAGCCATGAGCGAGCACCGGTTTGTGGCTTTTGATTTGGGCGCCGAAAGTGGGCGAGCCACCGTCGGCACTCTTACCGAGGGGCGGCTCGCCCTGGAAGAGATTCACCGTTTTCCTAATGAACCAGTGAATATCCGCGACACGGTTTACTGGGACGTGCTGGCGCTTTACAACAACATGCTCAAGGCTCTGAGGATTTACTCGGAGCGATTTGGCGATTCGGTGGAAGGACTCGGGATCGATACTTGGGCAGTTGACTTTGGGCTGCTTGCCGCGGATGGGACACTGCTCCAGAATCCGGTCCACTACCGGGATCGCCGCACCGAAGGCCTGGACGAAGAGATGATGCGGCGGATTCCTGCCCCCAAGCTGTATCAACGGACCGGCCTTCCTTTTGCCGCCTTGCAGACTTTGGGCCAGCTCTATTCCCTGCGCTCGAAGAGAAGCCTCGTCCTTACCTCCGCTGCCTCGCTGTTGTTGATGCCCAATCTGCTTGGTTACTTTTTGACTGGTGTGAAATGTTGCGAGCGGAGCGCGGCGATGATGACGCAGCTCTATGAGGCGCCGAGCAGAGACTGGTCGGAGGAAATCTTCCGCCTTTTCGATCTGCCGCTTTCCCTCATGCCGCCATTGGTGGACTCGGGCACGGTGGTCGGTGAGTTGTCGGGTTCGGTAGCGGCGGATACGAGTCTCAAACGTGCCCTGGTGATCGCGCCGTGTACGCACGATACGAGTTCCGCGGTGGCCGGGGTACCCGGAGTGGGGGATAATTGGGCCTTCCTCAGCTCAGGGACATGGTCGGTACTGGGGGCACTCACACCCCAGATGATCAATTCCCCGGCTGCATTTTCGGCGGGCTTTGCGAATGAGCTGACCCTCGGGAGCTTCTTCTTTTGCCGAAACTTCGGGGCAGGACTCTGGCTTCTTCAGCAAGCGCGTCGCGCTTGGCAGGGGAAGGGCAAGACCTATTCCTATGAAGAGCTAATTCAGTTCGCGGAGCGCGCGCCCGGGGCAGGACCGCTCATCGATCCAAATCACCCTAGCTTCTTTGCTCCAGACGATATGCTGCTAGCAATCCGCGATTACTGCCGCGAGACAAACCAGCCACACCCAGAAGGAGTGGGGGAAGTGACGCGGTGCATCCTGGACAGTCTTGCCCTGGTTTATCGGCAAGCCCTGGATCAATTGTCAAGCATCCTCGGGAAACACTTCGAAGTCCTGCACATCGTGGGGGGCGGGTGTATGAATTCGTTGCTCTGCCAGGGCACGGCGAATGCCACTCGCACTCCTGTTCAGGCTGGCCCGGTGGAAGCCACCGTGGCGGGTAATATCCTTACCCAAGCTGTAGGTCGCGCTTATCTGACGTCGCCGGGCGAAATCCGGGAGGTCATCCGCCGCTCAACAAGGATGGTGGAATACGAACCTAAAGATGCCGGGATCTGGGAGGATCGCTATGCCAAATATCTTCAGATTATCGAGGACTCAAGACACTGACCGCGGCAGTTTCTGATACCGGGGCGCGGGAGGGATGAGAAGATGGATCCGCTGCTGGAAAAGATATATGGGCTCGACAAGTTGGAGCAGGCCGAATGCGCCCGGCACGTCATGCTGGGTGGCGGCACTCGTGGTGGCCCGGTTCTCGTGCGAGGCAAAGGGGTCCGCGTCTACGATCCGGAGGGCAAGGATTACATCGACTGCACGTCACAAAGCTGGGCCATGTATCTGGGATTTGCCAATGCGGATATCAACCGGGTGGTGGCTGAACACATGGGGAGCATCTCGCATGTGCACCAGGGGTTCGACACCCTGCCCCGCTTCTACTTGGCCCGCAAGCTGGCTCAGCTCGCACCCGGCGACCTGAACCGGGTGTCGTTCACCGTGGGCGGTGGCCCGGCCCTTGAAGCGGCAATGAAAATCGCCTACAAAAACACTCAGCCTTCCCGGGAGTTCATATGCCTTTATGATAGTTATCACGGAACCACCTTGGGCACGATGGGCGCCTCTTGGGTCTCGACTCGATCCTCGGGGAAGCTGGTCGGCGGTAGCCGGTTCTTAGGGCTGACCCATCCATTCATTCGTGTGCCCAATCCATATTGTTATCGTTGTCCCCTGGGCCTGAAGCGAGAGAATTGTTCTCTCGCTTGTGCGCAAATGCTGCGGCTCACCTTGGAACGAGGTGTTGCCGGGAACGCTGCGGGAGTCATTCTTGAGCCGATCCAGGCTAGCGGTGGCCAGATCATCCCCCCCCGGGGGTATCTCGAGGCCATGCGCAAGATCTGCGATGAGTTCAACGTTCCGCTTATCTTCGATGAAATTCAGACGTACGCCCGCACGGGACGCTTCTTCGGGGCGGATTACTTTGGGGTCACGCCGGACATTATCGCGCTCGGGAAAGGGTTCGGGGCAGGACTGCCGATCGCGGCCATTATCGTTTCGGACAAGCTCAAGGGCTTCGAGCCGGACGGCGAGGAGTTGCACACCTTCGCGAATAGCTCGGTTGGGCAGGTTGCCGCCGCCAAGCTGATCGAGTTGCTTGAGAATGGGGTACTGGAAAACACCCGGCGCGTGGGTGAGTATCTCTATGCGGGTTTAAGAGGATTGCAGTCTGAGTTCCCGGAAATGGGCGACATTCGCGCGGCAGGCTTGCACATTGGTGTGGAGCTCGTGCGAGATCCTGAAACCAAAGAGCCGCTGCATGCGGAGGGCAAGGCAATCCGCGACGAAGGGATAAAGGTGGGTGTCATGTTCGGTCTCGCTGGCCCGCGGACGAACGTCATCAAGATCAAACCACCCCTGATCATTACGAAAGAGGAGTGTGATGAGGTGCTTGATAAGCTGCGCGTCGCGTTGACGCGCGTGCTGCGTAAGTAAAGGGAAAGGGGGTTAGTATGCTGGAAGAGCGCATCAGAATGATGACTCAGGAACGGCTGGAGCTGGCGAAGAAGCTCAGGTTTTACGACTGCAATGTCTGGCTTGGCCGGCCTGAAGGATTCCCCCTGGCTGAGGAAATACCACCCGAACGCCTCAACGAAGTTTTGGATGAGCGGCTCATTACCGGGGGTTTCGTTTCCCATTGGAGGGGAAAGACTGTCTCGCCGCAGCAGGGCAATGAATCGGTGCTGCAGGATCTGAGGCGGCAGACCAAGGATCTCTTCGCTGCCTGGACCGGGCTGCCGTTGTTCCCTTCCGAACTTGGCCCGGTTCCCGGTTCCACGGAAACGCCAAAGGAAGTACGCGGGGTAAGAATCTTTCCCAAATCACACCACTTCCCCATGACCGACTGGTGCATCGGTTCGCTCTGCGAGTGGCTGATTGATCGTCGTATGCCACTATTCGTATGGCACACGGAGCTGGATTGGCCGTCGATATACCAGATCGCAAAAAGATACTCCAAACTATCGATCGTGATCGAAACGCAGGTTCAGAAGATCTTGTACCACACCCGCCCGCTTTTCTTGCTCATGCGTGATTGCCGGAATGTCTTGCTCGAGCTTTCTAATTTTGTCGGCCAGGGTTTTGTTGAGTACGCGGCTCGAGAGTTCGGCCCGGATCGGCTGATTTTTGGAAGTTTTCTGCCCGTCAACGATCCTCTGGTAGCGATGGGAATGATAATCGACGCTGAAATCCCGGAAGAGCAAAAGGCGCTCATTGCGGGAGGAAACTTGCGGCGACTGGCAACCGAGGTGCGAATATGAGCAACGCGTTTGTTATCGACGCACATGCCCACTTTGGGTATGTGGGCGCGTTTTTTACCCCCGAATGTGAAGCGACCCACCTGCTCGCGGCGATGGACAAGGCCGGCATCAGTCATGCTATTTGTATGGACCAGCTCACCGTGTTGGAAGGAGCCGCCGCAGGCCTCGAACCGCTTCGTGATCTGTTTGAAGCTTCGGGGCACCGTGTTTATTATCTTGGAACTTTTGATCCCCGGCGGGCTTCTGCCTGCATGGAAGCGCTAAGACAGGCGAAGGATTGGCCGGGCTTCGTTGGGCTGAAGCTCCATCCTTCAATGCACGGAGTACCGGCGGAGGACCCCGTCTATAAACAAGCTTGGCGGTTTGCGGCCGATCATAATCTGGCAATCATGTCGCACAGTTGGAGTGTCTCGAGCTACAATCCGGTCCAGTTCCTCTCCACCCCCGAGCGCTTTGAACTTCACGTCCGGGAATTCCCCCAGGTTCATTTCGTGCTCGGGCATGCAGGAGGACGTGGCAGCGGAAGGTACCAGGCGGTCCGCATGGCCAATGAGTATCCCCACGTCTACCTTGACTTTGCCGGAGACATATTTGATTATCGGTTGCTGGAAAAGCTCGTTCAATCTGTGCCTGTCGAGAAGATCCTTTTCGGCTCTGATATCCCTTGGATGGACCCCCGTTCCCATCTCACGAGGGTCCTGCTGGCGGATCTTGAAGATTCAGTCAAAGGCCAGATCCTGCGCGGTAATGCCATTCGAGTGTACCGCCTCGCGGTGTCATGATGCTCAACATAGACTTGCGCGGAAGGATTGCCTTAGTGGTAGGGGGATCGCGCGGGATCGGCGGCGCCATAACAGAAATGCTTGCCCAGGCAGGCGCCATGGTCATTTTCAGTCATCTGGATCCTCCCCACCTTCTCGGCGATATTGACAAACTAGTTGGCCGCATTCGAGAGAAAGGAGGGCAAGTAGCCGGCTTTCTCCTAGATTCTTGCGATGCGGCTGGGACGACCTCGCTGGTCGAGCGCGCGATACATCAACATGGGAAGATTGACATCCTGGTCTTCAATGTGGGACAGAATGAAGCGCGACCGGTCGAGCATGTCACCCAGGAGGAGTGGCGACGTTTCATCGACATCAACCTTACCTCGGCCTTCAACTCCGTTCATGCCGTCTTGCCCCACATGGTCAAGGCCGGATACGGAAGGATTATTCTCATTGGCTCGTCGGCCGTGTATTCGGGCGGCGGAGGCGCAATTGATTAT
>Ga0187857_10001874_pt1 | contig 20147 bp, 17 predicted proteins | sample June2016WEW_8_10_FD_132984 | JGI IMG/M metagenome (GOLD analysis project Ga0187857, IMG submission 132984) | Peatland microbial communities from SPRUCE experiment site at the Marcell Experimental Forest, Minnesota, USA - June2016WEW_8_100 | ecosystem: Environmental > Terrestrial > Soil >... | reverse complement strand
GACCCTTTGCCCGCGTTCGATCTCCCGAAACATCGGAAACGAGAACATGATTTTGTCGCCTCGGCGGACTACTGAAAGCTCCACAAGGCGCTCGGGCTGCCGCACCGGAAGGTCACGAAGGAGTAGAGCATCAAACAGGGAGAAGATGGCGGTATTCGCGCCGATTCCCAGCGCCAGTGAGAGCACCGCCACGGCAGTGAAGCCGGGATGCTTGCCCAGCACGCGGAGGGTATAACGCAGTTTCTGCCAGAAGCTCGCCATCGTGATCACCCCGGAAGCCAGGCTTTCGGGGACCTCTCAACATTTACCCCGATTGCTGCGTTCTTTCAAGCCCCTCGTTGCTTCGCAAAGCCATCATGCGGGACCTAATACTACTTTCGGGTCTGCGACGTACCGCCTACCAGCAACTAACACAATTTGTTTTCAACAACATTCCTGCATCTTGCGCGTAACTACCTTTGTTTTCTCTGACATTCCCGCTTCGCCGCGAGCTGTGGAAGAGCGATCCTTTGTTTTCAATGACATTCCCGCATCGGTCGTTCAATTTTAAGTCTTCCACCGCTTCCACACCCTGCGAGTTATCGGACGCAATGTCGCTGTCAACGATCTCCTCCATGTTGCCCACGGCTGGGCCATCGTCCTGATCAGGAGGAGCGCTCGGCGGGTTGGTAAAGTCCTTCCGCAGCCTCAGCAGTATCCTCACTTTCCGGTCAATGGAGCGGTCCAGGGCGGCTTCTTGGCGCAGCATCATCCTCCACGTCTCCCCCTCCGGAGCAAGGCAGGCCTCCCGTTCTATCGCCGCGCTCTCCTCATTCGCCTTTTCGGCGTATTCGAATTCTTCCCGCACGCTGGCGATTTCCTCCTCGAGCAGACGGAGAAGTTCCTGGCGCTCGGGCTCGCCCGGCGGCTCGCAGGCGTCGCCTGTTTCGCGCAGGACCATCTGGCGGTATTCCTCGTCCTCTTGTTGGTCGCGGAGGTGCAGAGGGTCACTGAAACGGTGCAGCAGCCTGAAAATCAGCGCCTCTCGCCACCCCATCATACCTTTGTAAAGGGCTTCCAGCACAGCGTACTGGCGGGGGCGGAAGGCGCCCTGCTTGACCTCCTCCCGTACGAGTTCAAGAAAAGAAAGCATCTTTCTCAGTGCCACCCCTCGATCTGTAGACTCCGATAAGTTCACGTCAAGCATCTCGTGCTGGGAGGCGTCGAAGGTGACACGAGCCATCTCCTGCCGGCGGCGGTGTTGCCAGTCGTCGATCCCCTGCAAGGCGCGCCGCCTCATGCCTTCTTGCGCCCGCTCCAGCCTTTCGCGACGGCAGTAGAGCCAGGCAAGGTCCTCGATCTGCTTCTGCCAGAGCGCGTCGCCGGGATAAGCGCTCATGAGTTCCTGCTTCAAGTTTTCGAATTCTTCCGGGTCTTCGCCCAGCGCGAGCATGGCTTGGCGGCGATTTTCGTCGCTGACGTATCCGCCGTGCTTCAAGGCATTAAGCTTGGAGTTCTGCTTGGCGGCGGCGCTGCGCGGTCCGGTGGAATGCTGGGCATTCTGGCGCGCCGCGGCGAGCAACGCGGGCGTAAGTTGGGGTGATTTGCGTAAGGACATGGTTCCTCCTGGGACGGGTTGTTAGGATAGCGAGGAAAGGACTTCCCCGCGGCTTGGGCTTTTCACATGAGTAGGCTACCACAGGGGGGAGGCGTTGTCAAGAGACATCGTGTCCATCCGTCAGTTGAGGGACCTAGCCCAGGAATTCTTCAATTGATTCATTGAATCATCGGGTCATTGAATCATTGAAGAGCACTTGCCTCGTTTTTTTCAATGAATCAATGATTCCATGGATCAATGGGTCAATCGCTGGATTCCATTGCTTTGGGCTCTTTTGGTGCCTTGGTGGTTCGGTTTGATTAGCAATAGTAAGGGCAGGCGTGCTGTCCGCGCTTTCCGAATCCTCGTCGAGGCTGTGAAATGAAAGTCCTTGACTTCTGAACTCCATATAGTAGACTTATATTGAAATTGCTCCCCGCTCGACATGCCGTAAGGCCTCGGGCGGGGTTATTTATTTTAGGCCGTGCCGATGCCCCCTGAGCCAGCAGTCAAACGCGCCACAGCTTTCATCGACGGGCAGAATCTATTCCACGCCGCACGCGAGTCCTTCGGATATCCCTATCCCAGTTATGATGTGTCCGCCCTCGCGATGTCAGTATCGCAAGCGCACGGATGGGCACTGTCCCAAACGCGTTTTTACACTGGCATCCCCGACCCAGATGATGATCCATTCTGGCATGGCTTCTGGTCTGCGAAGCTCGCTGTTATGGGGCGTCAGGACGTCCACCTCTTTGCACGGTCCTTACGCTACCGGAACAGAGTTGTCAACTTAGCGGACGGGACGGTAGTGTCTCAGTTTGAATTCTGACCCTCTTGACTCACGCCATGGGCCTGCCATAACGGGGCATGGCAAAGAGCGGATATGTAAATTTTACGCAAGTTAAAAAGCTGTGGAAATCTCTCAAAAAAAATGTTGACAATCTAAAATTGAACTATAATAGATTTTGGGCTAGGCGTAGAGGCCTAGCCATTTTCGGAGACCACGCTAGGAAAAGGTGGATACTGCTGGGTAACCGGGTTGCCCAATAGGAGTTAGACAACATTAATAATTTATTGTCCATGTTTGGCCGTAAGCGCCCCAATTGACAGGCTAAAACTGCCGATAAGAAAAGCGTGATTATTTCGACCACTTCTTTGCCTCCTTGGGCTTGGACGGATGCGCCCGCTCCCACTTCTGGAAAGGGGAACCAGCCGTGACCATTGCGATTTGCCTAAAGATCAATGATGGGCTAGTGCTGGCAGCCGACAGTGCGACTGCAATTCTTGGGAAGGCCCCGACCGGACAGCTAGTAGCGATAAACGTCTATAATAACGCGAACAAGGTATTCAATCTACGCAAGAGTTTTCCGATCGGCGCTATTACGTGGGGGGCGGGCAGTATTGGACAGGCATCAGTTTCGACGATTATTAAGGATTTGAGGGAGCGATTCACCGGAGACGACCCCGACCACAACCATTGGAAGCTGAAATCAGATGCCTACACCGTGGAACAGGCCGCGAACCGACTGAAGGAATTTGTTTACGATGATTTGTACCAGAAGGAGTTTAAGGACTTCCCGCACCAGAAACCTGACCTTGGTTTTATAGTGGCGGGCTATTCCGCTGGGGCGTCGATGGCCGACGAGTTTCAGATAGATATTCAGAATGGTCTATGCACGGGGCCGCGACGATTACGAAAACGGGAAGAAATAGGAATGACATGGGCAGGAGAGCCGGAAGCACTGAACCGTCTCATTTTGGGTCAAAGCCCGATGTTACCTGGCCTGTTGCAAGCACAACTGAGTGTGCAGCCTGCTCAAATGGCTCAGGCGATGGCAAATATCCTGCCGCTGATTCAACTCCCGGTCGTGCTACCAGCTATGCCCCTGCAAGATGCCATAGACTTGGCTGAGTTCATGGTCGATTTGACCGTAAAGTTTTCCCGATTCACACCAGGTGCTCCTACGGTCGGTGGCCCGATTGAAATCGCGGCAATCAGCAAGCACGAAGGCTTTCGTTGGATTCAACGCAAGTATTACTTCACACGCGAGCTAAATCCCGAAGAGGGATTCAAGCCCAAATATGAACCGGATAAGCCTGACCAGGGCGTTGGCGACAAAGAAAAAGACAAATAGGAGGAGAAAATGATGCCTGACTTGAAGGATAGAATTCTCAATAACATTTCGAGTGTCAACATCGTCGTCACTGGCCCATTTAACAGTTCGCTTTTGAGCCAACCAGGATTGGGCGCTTACAGCACGTCCTCTTACACAGTGGGTGAGGTCATTGAAGCGGCAGACAGTGAACCTCTAGGTGCGCCTTCCAAGCCGCTGCACGCTGATGCGGTGAGGGCATTGAATTCGGTGCTTCGTTCGGACGTGCCCGACTCCGCCATTCTGCGGGATACGAGCGGAGAACTCTAGCGTTGTATCTGATCCGTGGTACTGAAGGATTCGATGAAACAAGCCTCAGGCAAGGCGATATCCTTGCGGGGGTGCCTTTTGCGCTGATGGACCACGGAAAGATGCGCGTCTTAGGTGCCATCGCCCAAGATTATGACTACGCGGCCCTGCCGAGCATTTCCGCCAAGACACATGAAGAGCGCGCCGACGAGGGCTGGGTGACGATTCAGGTACCGGCGCGCTTTGGTCTATGTGCGGTTCTTTCAAATTGTTGCGACCTCGAACCACGAGATGGTCGCGTCCAAGCCTATACTGTTACGCTGGCGCGCCTACGACCTGTCAGTCCAGACACACGGAATGATCCTGAGCGGTTCGCCAGTTTGACAGCTAATCGAGACCCTCGTGACACCGAGAATCCTGGCTACATCGACTACTTCTACCTTGAACCCCATGCGCTTTTGGAAGGCACAGATTGGAACGTGCACTTCAACCAAGTCGTAACCCTGCCCACCATAGACATTGTGCTTCTTCTTCGGAAAAAAGTGCTCCAACTGGACGACAGAACCCGGGTAAAATTCAAAATCAAACTTGCTTATACGCTCGGGCGCATAAATAATGATGAGATAGCAGCCGGGCTTGAGAACCCTTGGCAAGAAGGAGTAGCTCAGGCCCCGCAGCCCCCAGCACCGAAAAGTCAGTAGTCGCAAATTTCGACATCCGGAAAAAATAATAGCACGTTTCCTGCCACCTATTTTTCAAACTGAGACACTACCGACGGGACGAAGCACACATTTTTGGCTGGAGAAGAAAAAGGAATTGATGTACGCATCGCCCTGGATATCATCCGCTTGGCTCACCGTCAGGAGTTCGATGTCGCCTTGATCTTCAGCCAGGACCAGGATCTTTCAGAAGTGGCGGACGAAATTCGCGCCATCGCTCGTGAGCAAAACAGGTGGATCAAGGTCGCATCTGCTTTCCCGTTCAGTCCGACGACGAGAAATCGAAGAGGAATTGAAAAGACAGATTGGATCAAGGTGGACCGCGTTACGTATGACGACTGCCTTGACCGTCGCGACTATCGGCCAAAGCCATCGACGGGTTCCGGGGGCAATCCATCAAGCGAGCGCGGTTGCTGATTGAGGAGTGGCTACCAGCGGCGGCGGTTGGTGACGAGTGGGAGGACCGTGTAGCTGGCCCCGTTATTGGTCATGCGCTGCTTCGGCGTTCGCCCTAGCCTTCGCGTTTGCCACCCCTTCCCGAGGCTTGCGGGCTCCGTTGTTCGAATCATTACTTTGTATCAAAAGGTCGGGAAAACAGGGCTCCTAAACTATTGCCAGACTAATCTCCGCGTCGCCAGGCTTCAGCCGTATCAAGCGATTTCATTTGGTGCACGCCGTTCGGACGTGCTTGCTGATCTCGACCAGGGGCAGTGTCGGCGACACGCGGAAGACCGCATCGAATTCCAGGTACTAGTAATGTGGTTGGTGAAAGAGTAAAATCCCACAAGCTAGATTTGTAACTCGCATGGCTCTATAGACGTGCCTGGCGGGACGCAAGGCGTTAAGAGGGAAAGCGACGCAATGCCCCGTATCTTTGACAATATCGAACAGCGGCTTCTGCCCGCACTCCAGGAGACCTTGAAAGTAGCGGACCACGCTGACTTTTGCGTGGGCTACTTCAATCTCCGCGGCTGGAAGCAACTTGATTGCTTGGTCGAACGATGGAATGGTGGCGAAGGAAACTGCTGCAGGTTGCTAGTGGGAATGCAGAGGCTACCGGACGAAGAACTACGCCAGGCGCTCACTCTCAAGATGCGCGTCAACGCCCCCGCAGGTGGGATGGAGGAATCGGGAGTTGAATCATGGCAGGACGAAAAGGCGCCAGGAACGGGAACAAGGCGAGGCCAAAAAACGACAAGGCTAAAGACGGGAATGGGCCGCTGGCGGGCGTGAAGGACTACAGGTACGAAGCCACGAAGCGGAAGAACATTCCCCCGGCGAAGATTGCGGCGGAGGGGGTCGTTCCCCTTCTGCCCAAAATCGAATACTTCTACAGTCCCCGACGCCCGCCTAAGCTTCAATTCGATCCCACCGGAAAACCAGATCAGTTGCCTGAGTTGCTTGCGACAGCGCGGCAGAGGGCGTTGAACGAAGACGAAGCCAAGACGCTGGCTGGGGCATTGCGGAACCAGGAACCGTGGCTGGAGTGGGCCGGGAAGCGCGAGACGAGGCAGTTCGAAGTTGATCCGGTTGTCCTGCAAATTCACGAGCGGATCAGCGCCAAGGCGATTCTGAAAGTGGCGGCGCGACAGGATGTAGAACGCTCGCTCTTTGCCGACCCCGAACAGGCTTACCACGAAGCCGTGCAATTCTACCGGCACGACATTGACTGGACGAACCGCCTGATTCTGGGCGACAGCCTGCAAGTAATGTCGTCACTCGCACGGCGCGAGGACTTGGCGGGCAAGGTCCAGGCAATCTACCTCGACCCACCTTACGGGATCAAGTTCGCCAGTAATTTCCAGCCATTGATCGGCAAACGCGAGGTGAAGGACAAGGAGCAAGACCTCACGCGCGAAGCGGAAATGGTAAAAGCTTACCGCGATACGTGGCACCTCGGGGTGCATTCCTATCTAAGCTACCTTCGGGAGAGGTTGACTATCACAAAGGAGCTTCTCTCCGATGAAGGCAGTATATTCGTACAGATCAGTGACGAAAATCTTCACCGCGTCCGAAACTTACTCGACGAGGTGTTCGGGGCGACAAACTTCGTTTCGGTGATAACTGTCAAAAAGACGGGAGGAATGGGTGAGGAACTGATCGACAATGTCTCAGACTACGTTCTGTGGTACTGCAAGGATAGATCTAAAGCCAAATACAATCCGCTGTATACGGACAAAGATTTGTCTGAAGGGGTTGGGGAACGATACTCCCGTGTAGAGTTCCCGGACGGAAGTATCCATCCGATAACCCCGGAGGAGGTAGCTTCTCCAGAGGCGCTCCCTCCCGGCGCCCACATTTTCCTTGGCGGCCCGCTAACATCGCAGACTGCGAGCGAATCCACTACATTCGACTTTGAATTCGAAGGCAAACCAGTGCAACTCCGCAAGGGGGGGTGGAAGACGAATTATAAGGGAATGAACCGTCTAATATTGGCGGGGCGAATTCTCGGCACCCGCGACTTCGCGAATTACAAAATCCACTTTGATGACTTCCCTGCCGTATCCGTCGGAAATCTTTGGTCCGACACGATAGGCACGGCGGAGCAAAACAAGGTATATGTGGTTCAGACAACTACGAAGGTGGTGCAGCGTTGCCTCTTGATGGCGAGTGACCCAGGTGACCTCATACTTGATCCGACGTGTGGAAGTGGCACCACGGCGTTCGTTGCCGAGCAGTGGGGGCGTCGCTGGATCACAATTGACACAAGCCGGGTTGCCATCGCAATCGCTCGCCAAAGACTCCTCACAGCCAAATTCGACTACTGTCAGTTAAGACCGCTTACCGCTGAGGATCAGGCACGAAATCCGAGCGGAGCTTGGCTCAGCGATCCTACAGGCCAAATCGAAGGACCAGTGACCTTTCAATGCAAAACTGTTCCCCACGTCACGCTCAAGAGTATTGCTCAGAACACGAACCTTGATCCCATCTTCGCCAAGCACATACCCATTCTTGAAGAAAGGCTGGCTGCCTGTAACGCTGCCCTGGCGCGAGTGCCTGAGGCGACACGGCGAATTCTCGCGGTGAAGTTGATGGAAAAGCAGAAGGCCGAAGGCCGGAAAGCGATCACAGACGCGGACCGACGGAGATGGCAGTTGCCTGTTGTAGCGGCGGTCTATGACCGCCGAACGGATTCCGGCGGCGATGGAGCGGCGATACACGTGCCGAAACAAGACCAAGACGGCGGTCATAGACCGCCGCTACAGGGCGGGTGGGAACATTGGCAGGTGCCATTCGACACCGACCCGGAATATCCCAAGGGACTGGCGGATGCGGTGACGGAATACCGCGAGGCATGGCGGGCCAAGATGGATGAGGTGAACGCCTGCATTGCCGCCAATGCCGAACAGGAGGAATTGGTCGACCAACCTGAAGTTGCCAAGGGCATGCTCCGCGTCAGTGGGCCGTTTACCGTCGAAGCTGTACAGCCCCCGGAAATGACGCTGGGGGACGTGGAGTTGGTTGATGTGGGCGAAGGCAAGTTTGGAGGTGAGCCGGAAGAATTGGAGGGCACCTTCGCGGTTCGTGAGGTCGAATCGAGAACCGACTTGGAAGCCAAGAACGTTGAAGCTTACTTGGAGCAGATGATTCGCTTGCTTCGCATGGATGGCGTCCGCTTCCCGGACAACAAGCAGATGCGGTTTACGCGGCTTGAGCAATTGCGGGTGGCTGAGCCTGGATTGCAGGCCGAGGGTCGGTGGGTTCCGGAAGGGAATGGAGCAAAAGAGAAAAACGGCGGTCATAGACCGCCGCTACAGGGGGACGCGGACCCAGAGGGGAAAGCGACCGTCTGCGTGGCGTTTGGGCCACAATATGGGCCGGTTACTGCCAAGATGGTTGAGGATGTGATTCGTTCCGCCAACCGCATGGGGTATGACGATCTGGTGATTGCGGGATTCAGTTTCGACGGCCCGGCACAGGCGGTAATCGAAGAGGCCCAGCGGCCAAGGCTCCGCATTCATGCGGCGCACATCCGCCCGGACGTAAACCCCGGCATGAACGGACTGCTGAAGGAACAGCCGGGCAGCCAGTTGTTCACGGTGTTTGGGCAGCCTCGCACGCGAGTGGATGGCCCCGACCGTGAAGGCCAGTACATTGTAACCATGGAAGGCGTAGACATTTACAACCCTGTGGACAACAGCATAACTTCGACGGGAGCGGACAAGGTTGCGGCGTGGTTTGTGGATGGTGACTACGATGGCCGAACCTTTTGCATCACGCAAGCATTTTTTCCAGACCGCACCGCTTGGGGAAAGCTCAGCAAGGCCCTTGAAAATGTGGTCGATCCTGAACGATTCGAGGCGCTGAGCGGAACGGTATCACTGCCCTTTCCAGCAGGGAAGTACAAGTGCGTGGCCGTGAAGGTGATTGACCCTCGTGGAAACGAGGTCATGCAGGTACACAAGTTGTAGCGGCGGTCTATGACCGCCGAAATGGTGGAAGATCAATAACGGCGGTCATAGACCGCCGCTACAGGTGCCTACGCACAACGAACACGGCGGTCGTAGACCGCCGCTACAAGAAGATGAAAAGAGAGTTTAAGCCTCGGCTGCAGCGACTGAAATGGTTGTTCACTGATTGCCCGGTCTACTATCTCACCGTATGCACCGAGCCCCGGCGTTCGATACTGGCCAACAAGGAAATTCACGATTCATTCAAGACATTTGCTGATCGCGCTGAAGGGTACAACGTCTTTGTGGGCCGCTATGTACTCATGCCGGACCATACACATTTCTTCGTCGCTTTTACGCCGAAATCACCAACGCTTTCCAAGTGGATGAAATCTTGGAAAAATGCCTTATCGAAAACCCTGAGACGGATGAACATTTTATCCCCGCACTGGGAGAAAGATTTTTTCGATCATGTCATGAGGTCCGAAGAATCGTATGAGCAAAAATGGCTCTACGTGCGGGAGAATCCAGTCCGAGCGGGTTTGGTTAAGCGTTGGGAGGATTGGCCCTATCAGGGCGAGATACATCATTTAACAGTATTGTAGCGGCGGTCTATGACCGCCGAAAAGGTTGAAAATCAAGACGGCGGTCATAGACCGCCGCTACAAGAAGGAAGCGGATGCCTGAACAACTCCCCATCCAGCCGGTTGAAAAGCCGATCATCTGCAATCCTTATGAAGAGCCGAACGATCATTGGCTTTACGACAAGGACACGGGCGAGGCGAGCCACGGAGGTTATCGGCGGCCCGCTGGGTACTGGTATAAGACGGAGAAAGTCGGCACGGCGCAGGCCCGGCTCTTCACCGAAGAAGAGCGGGATGATCTACAAATGGTCAATCTTCTGCGCGAGGATGTCCGCCGTTGGCGGAAGGCTGACTATCGCGGTGGATCGACGGTAACACGCGAACTTCTGCGGTACTGGGCACGCCCGGACCGTTATCGCAAGCTTTTCTTCTGCCAGCGCGAGGCAGCGGAGACGGTGATCTACTTGGCGGAAATTCGGATTCCCGGTAAGACCTCCCGGACTGGCTTCCAAAACTTCAGTTTGACCGACCTAGATTTGGCTCAACTCCTGAAAGGTGAGCGGCCTCCATTTGCTACTGCCCCAACTGACTTCTTCCCAACTCTTATCGACAAGTCGGCTGACGATTCAGCCCTACCCCTACGTCGGTTGGGGTGCAAGATGGCGACCGGCTCCGGGAAAACAGTTCTGATGGCGATGCTGATTGCTTGGGCATTCTGCAATCGAGGGGAGAATTCCCAGAGCAAAGAGTTCCCCGATGCGGTTCTGGTTTGCTGCCCAAACACGATCGTGAAAGAGCGGCTCCAGGTAATCCAGCCGGATCATTCCGGAAATTACTACGCTGATTTCGATTTGGTTCCCGTCAAGTATCGGCCCCACCTTCAGAGGGGAAAGGTGTTGGTTGAGAACTGGCATCGCTTCAACGAGGAATCCGAACACAAGGAAGGCGACAAGACCTATGCCGTGGTCAACAAAGGGCCGGAGACGCCGGAGACGCTCGCGCGTCGCGTCTTGGGTGACCTCTACGATCACCTGCCGATCATGGTTTTGAATGATGAAGGGCATCATTGCTGGCGGCCAGCCGCAACGCCGGGCCTCGAGGGTCTGAGTGCAGAGGAAAGAAGAAAGCTGGAGGAGGAAGCCTCGGAAGCAACGGTATGGGTTGATGGGTTGGAGCGAATCAACAACGCCAATCCGGCCGGGCACAAACCGGGAATCTTGTTCTGTGTGGATCTTTCCGCTACTCCCTTCTACATCAAGGGGAGCGGTTACCCGGAGGGAAGGCCCTTCCCGTGGCTGATAAGCGATTTTGGCTTGGTGGATGCCATCGAAAGTGGAATCGTGAAGATTCCGCGCCTGCCGGTGCTCGATACCACGGGGCGGCCTGATCCCAAATACTTCAAGCTCTGGGAAAAGATCAAGGAGACACTGGAGCCGGCAGAGTTTCTTCCGGGGGGAAGACCGAAACCGGAGGTGGTGTATCGAGAGGCGGAAGGAGCGCTGTTACAGATAGCCGGGCAATGGCTGGAGCGGTTCATCCAAATCAGGGACGCGAAACCCGGTCAGGAGCAAATCCCGCCTGCCCTTATAGTTGTTTGCGACAACACGGATATTGCCGAGGTGTTCTATCGCAAGATCAGCGGGGAAACCGAGGAGGAAGTCGTCAGCCAAGAAGAAGTCGAGGAAGTGTTGGCAGAGGAAAATGGGGAGGGCGAACCTGAGAACAGGGGGAAACCGGTCAAATCAAAGAAACCCAAGACGCGGACAGTCTACGGAGAGGGGGCTGTCTACCCGCAATACTTTTCCAACACGCCCGGCGCGAAGCGGACCATCCGAATTGATACGAAGTTGCTTGCTGAAGCCGAAAGCGAAGACCCCAACAAGCGGAGAAGCGACGTGGCACAGGAACTCCGGCGCGTTGTGTCAACGGTTGGGAAGCCGGGACAACCGGGCGAGCATGTTCGGTGCGTGGTTTCGGTGGCAATGCTGAATGAGGGATGGGACGCCAATAACGTGACCGACATCCTGGGCATCCGGGCGTTTGGAAGCCAACTTCTCTGCGAACAGGTCGTTGGGCGTGGTCTTCGCCGGATTGATTACACCCCTGATCCAGCGACAGGATTGCTGACGGAGGAATACGCGGACGTTTACGGGATTCCGTTTTCTGTGATTCCCTTCAAGGGGCGTCCCGTGAAGAAGTCCGAACCCGATGACAAACCCAAAAACCATGTTCGGGCGTTGCCGGAACGTGCATCTATGGCAATCCGCTTTCCGGTTGTCGAAGGATACGTCTTCGCTCTGAAGAAAAACCTGATTCGTTGCGACGTTGATGGGATGGAGGCCCTGATACTGGAACCAAACCGCGAGCCGACCGCAACTTTCCTCATGGCTACAGTTGGATACAAGGAAGGCTATCCCTCGCAACAGACCGCCGCGTTTGAGTTCGTCGAGCAAACCCGCGAGGCTTACTACAAGCAGACCCACATGCAGGCAATCAAGTTTCAGATCGCTCGATTGGTCCTGGAAGAACTTCTGGGGGGACAGCCGAACGGATCGGACGCAAAGCGCAGAGTGCTGCGTCTGCAATCACGCCATCAACTCTTCCCGCAGATTTACCGCTTCGTAGATGATTACACTACTCGCAAGGTTGATTTTCAGGGTTGCGATCCGTGCGAACTGGGCTTGCAAAAGTACGTCAGGAGGATGGTCGAACGGTTAAGGGATCAGATCATGCCCGACGACACGGAAGGCGAGCTGCCTTTGATGCCGGTACTGAACCGCTACAAGCCCATTGGGACAACCGCCGACGTGAATTTCAAGACGGTTCGACCATGCTTTATGACCGGGCGAAGCCATATCAATCAGGTCGTCGCGGACACAGCCACTTGGGAAACCAGCGCCGCATTCAGAATTGAGCAGACTGAAATGATTTACGCCCGGAATGACCATCTTGGGCTGTTCATCCCTTACGAGTATCAGGGCGTGGATCACAACTACGAGCCGGATTTTCTGGTGCGACTCGCCCCCGGAGTGACGCTCATTCTGGAAATCAAGGGCTACGAAGACGATGAAATCAAGGCCAAGCACAACGCGGCTAAACGCTGGGTCTCCGCTCTGAATAACTGGGGGCAACTCGGCAAGTGGATGTTCCACGTCTGCCACAACCCGCAGGTGTTGGGTAAGGAATTGGCCTACCTTGCCAGAGGGTGGGCACGGGCCGCCTGATTTCGCAGCCGAACTGCGCCAGGTTCTTTAAGAGCTTCATGCACACCTACATACCGGATTGGCCGGAACGAGAGCTGATTTTGCAAGCTTACTCTCGCGATAATGAAATCGCACGTGTTCGACGGACCAACAATTGATGGTCTAAACCCGCACTTCGCTCGGAAGGTGGATATGCCCATACCGCCAATAATCGTGAAAAGCGTTGAAGAGTTCACCAAATTTGCCTCTGGACTTCGCGACGAATGGATGGGGAAGTCCGACATGGCGATTACGCCGTGGTTTCGGGGGCAGGAGAATGCTGATTGGGACTTAGTGCCCAGTTTCTACAGAAAGCCTCCGATTGACCAGAGGACCGAGCGTGAGATACGGGAAGAGTTCATCACTCATGCACCAGCCTTCTCCGATGCGACGCCTGCGAATGAGTGGCAGTGGTATTTCTTGATGCAACACTACGGCACACCGACTAGGCTGCTGGATTGGACGGACGGTGCGTTACTCGGGCTCTATTTTGCGGTCAGAGACAACCGTGGTCGTCACGACGCGGCCGTGTGGGCGCTCGATCCTTGGTGGCTTAATGTGATGGTCATCGGGAAGGATTCGGTGGACCCAGTTGGAGACGTTCTAATTCCCGGTCCCAAGAAGGAAGACGCTTGGCTACCCAAGCGTTTTGGGCGACTGGGCGCGCTCCGCTCGCTGCCGATTGCCGTCTTGCCGGGCCATTTTGACAAGAGGATAGGCGCTCAGCGCTCCATGTTCACAGTCCACGGGAGTGATCCGGTTGGCCTGCTCACAGCGGCAAAAACCAGCCGCTACGTGGGGCTAGCCAAGATCGTCATTCCGAGTTTCGAGATAGGGCGGGTCAAAAGGTCCCTAGACACCAACGGCATCGACGAAACGACAGTTTTCCCCGACCTGGAGCACCTGAGCCGAGTCGTCGAATACAGGTGGAAAGAGGATAAGGCGAAACTACCGCATCAACGGGTTCTAACACGGCTGCGACCCTCTAAACATCACGGGGTGGGCGTCTTCGCAATAAGAAAGATCCGCAAAGGAACAAGGCTGTTCTTCGATGACGTGGACGAGATGGTGTGGGTAGAGCAAGGTAAAGTTAAGCGACTGCCGAAAGAAGTGAGAAGGCTCTATGAGGATTTTTCGGTCTTGAAAGAGGGCCGCTTCGGGTGTCCCCGCAACTTCAATCGGTTGACGATGTCGTGGTATTTGAACGAGTCAGACCGACCAAACGTTCGGTGCGTCGAGGGCTATGACTTTGAGGCTCTCACGAACATCAAACAAGGAGAAGAGCTGACTGTCGATTACTCGACGTACAGCGACGTACTCACGTAGGCTCGCACCCTGCCTACCCGGCAAACATCGACCCGCGCTTTCGTCAGCCCTAGCGCAAGGCGCCCACGCTCGGCGTGGTCCGTCGGCACTAGCCTCGCGCGGTCCAGCCCTCCCGTCACGGTTTCACCGAAGACCGTTACGCCCGCATGTTGAAGCCGGTCGTCTACCACCGGCAGGGACAGCACCTAGGTTATGGGTTGAAATTCTGGCCGAGAGAAGTGGATAACATGCTGAAGACGGGTGAGGAGTTTGCCTGGGTGAGGGATGCTTACAAGTGAAGCGCAGGTTCCGGGCTTCAGGATCCCACTCACTTGGAGCTGCCGCCCTTGCGGACGACCTGAAGAACTCCCGCGCAAACCTGCGTACGTATAGTACTTAACTCTGGGACCAAACTCAAGCAGGCCTTGAGCAGTGGTGTCATTTGCGGGACACGGGCGCTCTAGGCCGCAGTCATTCCCGCGAAAGCGGGAATCCACTCCGCAAACCTTCGGAAATGCGCTGTCCACGGACTGGATTCCCGCTTTCGCGGGAATGACCGGCGATTCCCCTCGCGGGATCTGGGAAATCTCCGATGCAGACCGCGCCTGGCTCGCCAAACAGAAGCTGCCAGGCCGGTGACGGAGCGAAAATGACGGAAGTAACCCGGCTAGGGCTTGATTCCTTCTCTGGTCTAGACGCGCTTCGAAAACACCATCCTCTCCTGGACTGCATCACGGCCCTGGGCAATCTCGAAGTCCTCCAAAGCAAGAAGCTCGCCCTCTTTTGCTCCGTCCGATGTCCCGGAAAGCTTATCCTGGCCACGCATGATTTCTGCCATGAACTAAGGAACAAGGGCGTGACTGTTGTCGGGGGGTTCCATTCCCCCGTCGAACGCGAATGCCTCAATATCCTCCTTCGAGGAACGGGGCGGATAATCGTTTGCCCAGCCCGAGGCCTGGAAGGAATTCGAATGCGCGCTGAGCTCAAGGCCGCAATAGCCCAGGGGCGAGTGCTTTTCCTGTCGCCATTCAAAGCTCAACAGCACCGCGCCACGGCTCAAATGGCGGTTTACCGAAACCTGTTCGTTGCAGCGGTCGCAGATGCGATCTTCGTGGCACACGCCCGCCCCACAGGAAAAACCGAACAGTTCTGCCGTGAAGTCCTTGGGTGGGGGAAGGCTGTCTATACCCCGGACAGCGATTTGAATGCCCACCTCATTGATCTTGGTGCGAAACCGGTCGAACAGAGTGTGATTGCCCTCAAGTAAGGTCTGACGGGTTGGGAAGCTCTTGTCGCACGTCTCGCCAAGGGTTTGGGCAGGGTGTATCAAAGTACATCCTTTGGCGCAGGCAAAACAAGCCGGCGGCTGCTATGAAGACCCAAATACATTCAGCCACACCTCTCCCAACCCTCTGATCCAGCCAAGACACGAGATGGATGGAACCCGCCAAGCCATTCGGGTGCGCTGCGGATGGTGGCCGGACGATCTCGCAAGGGTATTGCGTTTCACGGGGGTGATCTTTGATTGCGAGGTGGGAGGGCAACGAGCAAGGATTGCACCTCGGCTCCTTGTTTTGTTTGGTGAAACATGGCGACCCTCTCCTGAGGCTTGTTTTGCGATATGGCTGTATTGTAAAATAAGGATGAGAAGCGCCTGCCGTATTTTGGCCGGCGAAATAAGCGCACACACTTGGTCTACATATTATGCGAGCGGGACATTACGTAAAACAAGCAACCGGTTATGCGGCCTTTATCCCTGCCCCATTACCGCCTGAACCAGCCGTCAATATCGACGCAGAATTGAGCCGGGACCTGTCGGAAGCGGACCGGGCCCTGGGACGATTGGACGGCGTCGCTACCGTTCTTCCGAATCCCGACCTCTTCGTTTCGATGTACGTGCGCCAGGAGGCGGTGTTGAGCTCGCAGATCGAGGGCACACACAGCACCCTTGAGGATGTCCTCCAATTTGAGATCGACTCCAAGGGCCGGGAATTCCCGAAGGATGTCCAGGAAGTTGTCAACTACGTGCGTGCCATGAATTACGGTCTGGAACGTCTGAAGACCCTTCCCCTCAGTCTGAGACTGATCCGCGAAATCCATGGCAAATTGCTCGAAGGGGTTCGTGGCTCGAATCGCACTCCAGGTGAATTTCGCGCCAGCCAGAACTGGATTGGCCCGGCAGGGTGCACGCTTGCGGACGCCACCTTCGTGCCTCCTCCCGTCCATGAAATGCAGCAGGCGCTCGACAACGCCGAGAAATTTCTCCACGATCACTCGTTTCCGCTGCTCCTGCAATGCGGGCTGGTGCACGCGCAGTTCGAGACCATCCACCCGTTTCTCGATGGCAATGGCAGGGTAGGACGACTCCTTATCACATTTCTTCTCTGCCAGAAACAAGCGCTGGGACGGCCCCTGCTCTATTTGAGCCACTATCTGAAAGAGCGCCGCGCCGAGTATTACAACCGTTTGATGGCCATTCGCACCGACGGCGACTGGGAAGGATGGTTAAAATTCTTTGTGCGCGGCGTCTTTGAGGTCAGCCAAGAGGCTACTGAGACGGCGCGAAACATTCTTCGGCTAAGGGAGGAGCATCGGCGTGTGCTCAGCGAGAAGCTGGCACGAGAAAAGCCGAGGACTGCGGCGTCCGACTCGCTCAGGTCACGCCGCCTGAGAGCATTTGCGGGGTCCTCGCGAGAGGATCTGGCGGCTACGCCCTACGACCTGCTCTTCCTTGAATACTTGTTTGAGCAACCCATCGTCACGGTCCGGATGGTCGAAGAGCATTTGAGCTGCGCCTTCGTAACCGCAGACAAGGTGGTCAAACGATTCGTGAAGCTGGGTTTGCTCGACGAGATGACGGGTTTTCAGCGCAATCGCCGCTTTCGCTACGCGCCTTATCTTGCTTTGTTCGAGCCGGCCCCCCAAGCGGCACAGGCTACTTCCAAGACGACGGCTCAGGAAGCTGAACACCAACGAGGAGATGTGGAGTGAGCCTAACGGCATACCTCAGGAAACGACTGACGGACCTTCTCGAAGAGAAGCGCGTGGTGGTTTGGTACGACGGGGAGAAGGCATTCGAAGAAGTCGCCCGTGTCTTTGCAGCGCCCAACTGCACCACGATTCTTGCCGCGGCCTCCCGGCTTCGCGCTCGCCGACAGGCCGATGAAGTGCTGTGCCGGTCGAGATTCGAATCGGCATCGAGGCAGTCAAGGAAACGCTCAGGACCAACTACTTCCGGCACGACGAGTCCAATAAGGCACAGTCTCTTGTAGAACAGCACGGCAGGCACCGTTTTATCGACCGGGTCGAGGTACGCTTCCTACCCAGCGAGATGAAATATTGGGCCTCGATGGACAACTTCAGCTATGCGAGGATCCACATTCCGGATGAATTTCACCGGCGATTTGAGCGCCTCCTGGAGGGCGGGATCTGGGCGATTGTTGACGTCGAATACCGGCCCAATGAGGATGGTGGCAGGGGAAGCCCCTTTCACATTTCGGAGCTGAAACCGATTGAACTAGCGCGTTTCGATTTTGAGGAATACTGCGCCGGCCGTAAGGGGTTCACCACTGACGAATGGATTGACCTGTTGCTGCGCAGTTCCGGACTCGAGCCGGCGCGCTTCGATAAACGCTTGAAGCTTTTGCTGCTCTCTCGTTTCCTTCCCTTCGTTGAGAAGAACTACAACTACATCGAGCTGGGCCCGCGTGGGACAGGGAAGTCGTACGCCTTCAGTGAGATGTCACCTTACTGCATCCTGATCTCCGGTGGAAAGGCGAGTAGCGCGAACTTGTTCTACAACAACGCGCGCCGGCAGGTCGGGCTCGTCGGTCACTGGGATGTTGTGGCATTCGACGAAGTAGGTGGGATGAAGGTGAACGATCCGGATACCATCCAAATCATGAAAGACTACATGGCAAACGGGCGATTTAGCCGCGGCGTAACTCAAGTCCATGCGGACGCCTCTCTGGCCTTTGTCGGTAATCTGAACCAGCCGGTGGAGACGCTTGTGCAGGGTCCTGCGACCGATCTCTTCCAACCGCTTCCAAAGGAATTCGATTTAGCCATGATCGACCGCCTGCATTTCTACATGCCGGGCTGGGAGGCTCCGAAAAACTCCAAGGATATCCTGACGTCGCATTACGGCTTCGTGACGGATTACCTCGCCGAGGCATTCCGGAATTTAAGGAAAGATAATCGGTTCGATGCTGTAGACCGTTACTACCGCTTTGGTTCCCACGTTGAGGGACGCGATGCCACCGCTGCAAAAAAGACCGTAAGTGCCTTCTTGAAGCTCATGCATCCGGATGGTGAATACACTAAGGAAGACTTGCTGGGGTATTTAGAACTGGCACTTGAAGCACGGCGCAGGGTGAAGGAACAGCTCAAAAAACGTGGTTCGTTCGAATTCTACAAAACGAGTTTCTCTTACATCGACCAGGAAGACGGAACTGAGCGGAGCGTCGCTGTCCCGGAGCAGGGTGGTAAGGGCGCAATATCGCAAGATCCGCTGCCACCGGGGTCGGTCTACGCTGTGGCTGCCGATGTGGAGGGTAAAGTCGGCCTATTCAGGCTTGAGGTATCTCTCACAGCCGGCACGGGGAAAATACGGACTCCATCTGGCCTGGAAAAGGGGCTCAAGGAGTCCCTCAGCAGGGCTGTGACCTACCTCCAAATGGTTAAAGACAAACTCGGTCTCACACCGGTCTTGGCACAGAAAGATATCTGTGCCGAGGCCGTGGACCTTTCTGGAGCGCGCGTCGAGTGTGCGTGCGGTGTGGCATTCTACGTGGCAATGATGTCGGCGATACAGAATCGCCGGGTTCAGGCGGGTACTGTTGTGATGGGGGATTTGACGATTCAGGGCAATCTAAGAGGAGTGCCTTCAATCACCGAACCTCTCCAGGTGGCGCTGGAAAACGGGGCAATCCGCGCCATGGTGCCAATCTCAAACAAAGCGCAATTTGCTGCTCTTCCTGAGGAGACCGTTGAAAAGCTGGACGTGACCTTTTACGGTGATGTTGATCGCGCAGTCTTAAAGGCAATCGAGCTGTGACCTCCTACACATGGTCAGGTGCCATCCTCGGGGGTGCGTGTGAGCGGCCAGTGATGGGTTGTCATTGCTCTTCAGCCACTGCGCCTTGACCAGCTCCGTTCTTTGTCGAGCCTCATGACCACTGTGCCAAAATACATTCTTTGGCACGGCTAAAACACGCCGGCGGCTGCCATGAAGAATCGAATAGATACAGCCGCACCTTTCGCAACCCTTTGATACAGCCAAGACATGGGATGGATGGAACCTGGCACGGCCATTCGAGTTGACAAACACAGCATCCCCCACCTGGCGGGATCAACAGCGGCCGCTGGGCGGAAGCTGGCGAAGTGAGCCGCCGCCATCGGTACTCGAAGGGTTTCCCCAACTTTTTGGCGAGTGATGCCACAGAAGATGGAGTTCCAGATCGCCGGGTAGCCCTGGGGGGCCGTCGGGGAAGGTTACTACACGCGGCGCAGCCCGGATTTCCTCCGCCCCGCCAACGCCCTCTCCGCCCTTTATCCAAAAGTAAGGTGAGGAAAAGCGCCTGCGCGATGCTATGCTACGGGGAGTGCGGAGTGAGAGGCGAAGCCTGAGAATAGAGCATGCGTAAAAACCGGCTTGAACGCGTCATCGAGCAAATGGTGCTGCGGATTGTGGATCGCTTTGATCCGGAGCGGATCATTCTTTTCGGCTCGGCGGCGCGCGGCGACGCGGGGCCGGATAGCGACGTGGACCTGCTGGTTGTGATGCCAGTCGAGGGGTCGAGGCGTGAGAAGGCGGTGGAGATCGGCGCTGCGGTGAACGACATCCCGGTGCCCAAAGACATCGTCGTTACCACGCCTGAAGACTTCGAATGGCGGAAGGAGATCGTGGGTACGATCGAGCGGCCGGCT